>Ga0256405_10004150_pt1 | contig 27845 bp, 23 predicted proteins | sample RumenRJG_02DNA_FD_189096 | JGI IMG/M metagenome (GOLD analysis project Ga0256405, IMG submission 189096) | Bovine rumen microbial communities from Lethbridge, Alberta, Canada - RJG_02 | ecosystem: Host-associated > Mammals > Digestive system > Stomach > Rumen | place: Canada: Alberta... | reverse complement strand
AGTAATTCCGCTCTTTCCTGCCCTGTATGCGATGGCAATGAAAAGAACTATGAATACCAGCATAAGTACCAGGTAATTATCTTTAAGTGTAAGTGTTACTCTTAAAAATCTTGCTGCCATGGCCAATAGTCCAGTGTGGGCTTCATCAGCTGCTGCTGCCCTTGCACTGTTTCCAGGAGAAAGGATCATTATCATAAAGCCAATAATATTTCCCAAAAGGCCTGATATCATCCAGGCTTTAAAGCCCTTAAAGCTCTTTTCCCTGTACCATTTAAGGAATAAGAGTAAGAGTACGAAAAAGATAACTCCACCAGAGGAGTTCTCATTACACCATCCAGCAAGTAGTCCAAGAAGAAACATACCAGCAACAAATAAAGGAGTAGCCGCTCTGTCTTTTAAATAAGCGCTCCTGAACAGTGTCAGATACAGGAACATTATGGTTGCAGTAAAAAGATAATTACAAGCACCGGTCTCCCACAGTACATTGTTACTGATGGCTGGATCAAAGAGCCACATAAGGATCAGTATGCCAATGTAGAGCCTTAGGTCATACTGTTTTTTATGACTTACACAGCCGTAGATGCAAAGAGATAAAACCACAAAAGCAATTCCCGCTGCAATATTGAAAACACCTTTATTTCCAATGTATAAGAAGATCCTTAGGAGAATGTGGGCAACGTTTCTGCCAGTGTGGAACATATAGTGTTCATACTCCTGGGCAAACAGATCAAAAAAGCTTCCTGCCTCAGCAACTGCATCAGCGTAGATGACATCATCCGACATGTTCGGAGTAAAGAATTCATATATTGTGATCATTATGAAATTGGCTAAAGTAGCTGCATAGAACAGTTTCTTTCTGAGCTTGTCACTCATTTGTTTTCCCCTTAAACAAATATCCAAAATATACGCCGGCGATCATAAGATAGAAGGCCCTTCCAATGTACCTTGAAACAAAGGTCGCCTCGATTATAGTATATACGGAAACTGACAGTATTATCAACAGTGTCCACGGGTCCCGCTTCTTATAGCAAATGTAGATCACAAGCAGGATTGCCACTGCAATGAGCGCTGTTGGTATGATTCCATACCAGTAAAAGAGTCTCACCCATCCCATATCAAAGTATCCATCAGCGCTATGGCCCGCAAAGAGCTTCCAGTTGCAAAGGACTGCTCCTCTATCAAGGGCCTCATAGTAGATGCTGCTGATCCTGTAGTTGAGAACCTCTTCAATTCTCCAGATATTATCCGGAGTATTAAAGCCTCCTCCCACATAAATATGCTGACTCATACCTGCTGCCAGAACTGCAATAAAGATGCATACAAAAGGAGTAACAAGTCCAGTCAGAATATAGATGGCTTTCACATCCCGAAGCTTAGGGAACAGCCTAAGTAGTAACCCCAAAAACAAAACCATTGCAAGAACTGTCATAGCTGTCCTTGACCTGGTGTATATTGCAAACAGGAAAGAGATTGCGATCACCACAAGGTGATAGCAGATCTTGGCTTTTTCTCCGTAAATCCACAGCCACATAAGTACCAGCACAAAAATGCATCCTATCAGGGTGTTTGGATGACCAAAGCCCAGGACAAGTCTCGACTCATTGGCAATTCCTCGGCCATAGTCTGCCACCAGCACCACATCCCCAAGTATTCCAAAAACTGACAAAAGAGCTATGGCTGAAAAGCCGCATAAGCAAAGGTAAAAACTGTACTTCATGGCTTTTTTTAGATCTATGTCCCTGGCAGCCATGATAAATACTGCTATTCTCAAAAGGTCGTTTTTTCCAGACAACTTGTAACATACTGCAGTAAAAACGGTGATGGCAGCAACAGCTATCCACTCCTTTTTATCCCTCTTTATAAGCGCAACAGCTACAAGGGTCAAAAAGAAAGTTAATCTGAACACATAGCTTTCAAAGCCAATGTGGATCTCACTCTTTTCAACGATCATAAGAACCAGCTCTATGGTAAGAGCCAGGTAGAACAGAGTATTTACTATTTTGCTTCTACTTTCATCTGTAAAAAATCTGCTCAGCATTGGTTTATCTGAAGATGATCCTCTTTATCTTCCGAATGGCCTTTCTAAAAAATCTTCCAACTGTAATATCAAACTTGTGATAGCACTTAGAAAAAACAGTTATCCTTGGCATCACCAGATGCTCATAGTCAGAAAGGTGATCCCTTAAGTATTCAGGGTAACTGTCATCTATCTCTACTCTTTCAAACCTTGCATCTCTTCCAAAGATGTCCTGTCCAAGCACAAGCCTGTCCATGGTTTCAAGGATTATTTCCCTCTCGTTGTACTCCTGATGGGCTGCAGCTTCAACCTTTACACCGATCCTCTTGACGGGATTGGTCTCATGATCTCCTCCCATGTATCCAAAGTGCCAACCTCCGTTTGCAACTCTCACTGCATTGTCATCTGTTACAGCACAAAGATCACGGAGTCTTACTATTCCCTCCTTGGGAATGTTGTCTATTGAAGTCACCTTGGTTCCAAGCCACTTTCTGTCCTTGTCCGCAATCTCCGGGAAATCCCTTGTGATAGAAAGAAGCTTTCCTGATTTTTCCTCCATGTTGAGGAACCCATAAAAGTTTCTCTGAGCCAGGTGATATACTTTTGTTTTATCAAAATTCTTAATGATCTTTTCAAGCTCCACTGGATTAGGGATCTCATCACAGTCACCAAATATGATCACATCATCGCTGCCAGCTCCCAGCTGCCAAAGGCCCTCTATAAGGCGATTTTTCTGGAAGTAGTCCCTTTGATGAGTGGAAGCATTCCTTGGAGTATCTTCAACCTTGATATAAACTATCTTGTCCAGGTACCCTGAAAATTTATCCCTGTTGCTGTCAAAGGAAAGCTCTTTTTCTTTTCCTGAAAAAGTCACTGTGGACTCCTCAATGACAAACTTATCTACATAAGGATCCATTATCCCAAGATGAAGCTTCAAAATATCTATTTCATTAAAAAATGGCAAAAGATCAATGACCATTTCTTATCCATCCTTTTACAATTCTCTTTACTCTGTTTTTAAGAGCATTATTAAGCAGGGCCGACCTGGGATCAGCACTGTCCTGCAAAACCTTTACAAACCTTGGTTCTTCCTGTGCCCAGGAAGGGAGAGAAACCTTCCCATACTTTTTATAAAACTCATCTTCAAAGAGTTTATCCAGCTTTATCTTTTTTTCTTTTTGTTTAAGATCAGAATATATGAGCCTTGCTACAGCTATGGTGCAGGTTAAGGCTTTTCTTTCATCAATAAGATCAGTAAACTCATCCTTACACCATTTTTCTGCTATCTCATCAAGCTTTTTCCATGTAATCTTTTCATTTTCCAGATATGTCTCACTGTAGGTGGTGGACATGCTGCTGGCATCAGTTCTGTACAGATAAAGGATCTTATCAATATACATGACAGCTGCTGCCCGGTTTAAGTACTCCGCTGTCTGATACAGGTCCTCTCCGTAGTTTAGGAACATCTTCTGTTTTCCAAGACAGGCAATAGTCTTTTTGACACACTTTATCCACATGGAGTTTATGGAATCATCCCTGCAGAGCTGCTCAACAAATATCTTTTTCTCATCTGCTGCGTAAGCGTACCCAGGAGTAAATATCCTCTCAGAAAGAGCCTTGTCTGGATGCCTCATATCTGCTGCGTCATAGATGAAAAGCTCCACGTTCTCATTATTGTTTTGACAGTCAGTTATGGCCAGGTATAGCTCTTTTAATGCACAAGGCAAAAGAGCATCATCCGCATCGAGGGATATAAGGTACTCACCCTGTGCTTTACTAAATCCAACCTGCCTTGCAGCATAGAGCCCAATCTTCCCTTCGTGGATGCAATTAACCTGGGGATACTTAGCTGCGAGCTCGTCGCAGATCCTTGGGCTGTCGTCGGTTGACCCGTTTTCCACAAGGAGCACTTCGTACACGTCTTTTACTTCCTTTGGAGCAGCAAAAGAAATATCCTGTGAAACTGCGCTTTTTACGCACTCCAAAAGGTAATCACCGGCGTTACATATAGGAATAATGATTGAAAAGATCATTCTATTCCATGCTCCTTCTTCCACTTCTTTGAACGTCTCCAGAAAAGAAATGGTCTGACAGCCATCTTGAATCTCTTTTTAGGGCTGTAAAATCTTGGATAATCAGCATTTTCTCCCCACCATTTGTGGAAGATAAAAGGCTCAATTCCTTTGTTTTCAGGAAGTGGATGTTCTCTTCCAAACCTGAGGGCCAGGTCAAAGGGCGCCCACTTCATGCCTTCCTCCTCCATGAGATTCTTGGAGTGGCAGCAAATAAAAATATCTTCGTTGTAAAATCCATCGTCTACCCTCTCCCACTTCAGGTTATGGGCAGAAGGAAATTCTAAAAGTCTTTTTGATCTTAAGGATACACTGTTTCCAACTCTGCAAATCTGACCTTTGCTATCCCTGTATGCATAGTCGTTTTTGGGAAGTGGCCAAGGAGATCCTACATAGTCGTAGTCAAGGAATTCATCCCTCCAGTTTTCAGGGTGGATAACAAAACCATCCGCATGGACCACCAGGCAGAAGTCAGTTTTTATATGATCCTTAAGTTCATAGACCATCTTGTAGTTGAACTTGTCGATATTATCAAGCTTGCTTGTGTGACTGTATCTTATGTTCCCCGGAAGAAACCAGGGTTTTTTATCAGTGACAAGTACAGCATCGCCAAAGTCTATCCCTCTCATGCTGTACTCCATAGCCCTTACAGTCTCATATACATTTACACTTGTCATGGCCACCAAAGTTACCTGTGGCAGACTTATCTTTTCTTTACTCATATCTATCCAAATCGCTGTGTTTATACGTGAAAAATCTTAATAAGCCCTGTCCTTCGTTCAAGACTTCTGAATATCTTTTTAAGCATGTATGAAGAGTACAAGAGTTTAACTCTTATTGCCTGAAGCGTCTTTAAGACTCCCTCTGGTTTTTTATCAAGGTTCCTGTACTTACGTGAATGCTTCTTGTATTCTTCCAGCTCTTTTTTACATTCCTCGGGAGTGAATATCCTTCCCCTCTTGTCCATGTAATTAAAGCAGCTGTAGATATTCTGTTCTGAAGCCCAGTATCCATCTGATACATTGTGTCTTGCCCAGTATTTTGGAGCGATGGCATACTTAAGTTCATCACTGGTAAATGCCGGAAATACTGCAAAAGATGAATTTGATAAAAGAAGGTATCTGGCATTTTTGATAGTCACATAGTCTTTTCCAATATCATTTCTTACTGCCTTAACTTCAGGAAGTATCTTGTATGCTGCTGACACATCATCAGTTACAGCTAAAAACTCCATATCCGGACGGATCCTGCGCATTGCCTTTATGCCATTTACCCAGTACTTGCGGTCAAGCCACAGTTCTGGAGAGTTGGAGTAATCTCCGCACCTTAGATGGATGATACAAAGGTTGTCCCTGGTAAACTCCTTGGAGTCATACTCGGGCTTTACTTTAAGCCAGTCCTTGAGCTTGTCCTTATACTTTTCAAAATATGCCTCAGCCTGAAGATTTCCGTATAACAGAGTACCATCTTCAATGTCCTTGAATTTGGGGTCCACACCGCTGACGTAGGCTCCATGGGTCATATCGTGCTTGGAATTTCCAAGATATAGCCTGTGGTCATTATCCTCAAAGACCTTAAAATTCTTTTTATCTTCTTCAGAAATCTCTTTTCCAAGGTCCATGTCCATAAAATACATGCCTGTATCAGAGTGCATGTTGTTAGCAAGGGCTCCGGGGTTACAGATGCCAAATTCATACCCCTTCTCTTCTGCCACAGCTCTTGCAACCACATACCAGAAAAGCTGATTTCCAAGTCCAAATCCGTGTAAAAATTCTGTTCCGATCATTAACTATTTTTTCCTCAGTGGATAACACTTCTGCCCTCAAGGCTTGTCTGTGTTATCTTTTCATCCTTAACTTCATAGATCACATCACAGTTCTCAATAGTGTTGAGTCTGTGGGCGATGATGATCATGGTCTTGCGGCCATGGAAGCTGTTGATGGCCTCCATAACTGCTGCTTCTGTCTCGTTATCCAAAGCGCTGGTGGCTTCATCAAATACCAGGATCTCAGGGTTGTGATAAAGAGCTCTGGCAATACCGATCCTCTGTCTCTGTCCGCCAGAGAGCCTTACGCCTCTGTCGCCGATCTTGGTATCAAGTCCCTCAGGAAGTGACTTAACAAAGTCAGATAGCTGTGCCTCTTCCATGACCTCCCATATCCTGTCATCGTCTATTTCCTCTGCATCGATACCAAAGGCGATATTCTCTCTTATGGATTCATCCACAAGGTAGATGGACTGAGGAATATAACCTATCTGTGCAAGCCAGGACTCGTAGTTACTAAAGATATTGCTGCCATCGCAAAGTATGTCTCCAGACTTAACGTGAAGAAGTCCTAAAAGGATATCAACTATTGTGGACTTACCAGCACCAGATGGTCCCATAAGTCCCACAGACTGTCCTTTTTTGATGGTCATGTTGGCACCAGAAAAAATATTTACTTCAGAATCAGGGTAAGCAAAAACAATATCCTTCATCTGGATCTCTTTTTCCAAATGGAGAGCTGGTCCTGCAATGGCTGCTCTCTCTGCCCTCATGGCCTTGTCTGTCTTCATGGACTCTGTCAGGTTGTTGTAGACAAAATCAAGGCTGTACTGGTTGTAGGCTATCTGTGTAAGATAAGTGTTTATCCTGTTGGCTGAAGGCATGATTCGGATTGCTGCCATACCAAACGCTGTGATCTGTGGAAGCAGTGATGTTGCATCTCCTCCGCTCAGCAGGTAGAAAAGCACGTACAAAAGAACAACAGCAATAAACACGGTCTCGATAAGGAGCCTTGGGATGTTGTTCATCACAACATAATTCCTGTCGATGTCAGCACCTATCTTACCCTGCTCGTAGTAGTTCCTGATAAAGAAATCCTGTCTGTTTAAAACCTTTACGTCTTTAAGACCATAAATGGCCTGAAGTCTCCACTTCGCTATCCTTGACTGGGTCTCCTGATTTCTTCTTCCGATCACGTTGAGTCTTGGCTTTAATATCTTGGTGATGATAAGTGTCAGAACTGCAAGAACAACCAGAATAAGCGCAGTCATCTGCCAGTTAACAAATAAAAGAACTATTCCAAGACAGATTGAAACTACCATCTCAGTTGTAAGTGACAAAATTGACAGCATCAGGGTAAATGTCTTAGGTATGTCACTGTCAGTGATTCTAAATACTGTAGGGATATCTGCCCCGAGATAATCTTCGTAGGGCCTGTTCAAAAACTCCCTCATCACCCTGCTTATCATGTCATTTCTTGCGTGGGATATGAAAGTGTTCTGTTTGTAAACAAGAAACAGAAGATAGAGATTCTTGAATATAAAAAGAAATATAAGAATGATCAAAAGTGCGCTAGCCAGCTTAAGATCACTGTCGAGTCCCATACCCTCAATGATATTCTTGAGGACAGGGTACATGTCGATCTGTCTGTGAAGGGACTCTGGTTTTAAGATAACTGAAATAACAGGGATCATCATGGAAACACCAAGAGTTTCAACGACACCCCCAATCAGTATAAGGACAGCTAAAAGTACAAGCTGTCCTTTTTGTTTTTTGTCAAATATATAATTGATCTTTTTCAAAAGATTCATTTAAATTGCCACCTTTGTCATACGCTCTGTATAGATGTCATCCATCTTTTTGTTGTTGATCCACTTTGCTGGAGCGATGACCATTTTCTCAGGGGTATCACCTATCCATGCAGACCACCAGCTAAATGAACTGTTGGCCATGATGTGGTGCTTGCATCTGCTCATTAAGAGCATGTCAGCAACATCAGTGAATTCCCCCTCCTGGAGTTCAACATTGATGAAGTTATGCCCCTTAAAGTGTTCCTTGCACCATTCCTTGTCGTCTGTAAAGATAAAGAATACTGCATTGGGGTGCTGCTGCCTTACCATGCTGATAGCGTTCTTGTAGTACTTCTCAGAGCACAGATTGTGGATCTTGATATGCTCTTCATCAAGATAATCCGTACGTCTTACATGAATGCTTACTGACTCACTGCACTCAATCTGCTGCAGAGTAGTCCAGCTGACTGAGTCGTGCATTATCTCCTGAGGCCTCTTGGCAAAGGTCTCCTGAAGATGTTCGATAACTTCTGGTGAAGTGAAGTACTTGTCTGACTGCCAGTAGCCAACCAGATACGCTTCATCAACTTCTAAAACCTTGGGATCAAAAATACCTTCAGTCTCATCTATCCTGTGGGTCTTACGGCCTGTCAGCTTACGCCTTATACGGCTAAAAATATCCATTTTGGAATCAGTGATAGCCACCACTTCTTCGTGGGTTGCCCTCTCATACTCTATTCCAAAGCGGTCCAGAACCGGGATCCTTAATTTGTCATGCTCAAATCCCGTTACATCATCAATCTTGACCTGCTTTCCTCTATGAAGTAATTCTCTGTAAAGAGCGTACTGGAACATCTGGTTTCCCAGCCCGCCCTTGAGCTGGATTATAATCATATCCCCTCCGATAAAATTGCATATACATATGAAATTATACCATAAGTGAGCATCTCAGTCATCTTCGTCAGGCAGCTCATAGTAGATACCATTCTCAAGGTTACTGTCAATAGTATCAAGTCCCTCTTCATATTCTGTCTGCCACTTGTCATAGGCCTTATCCCAAGACTTGTACCTTGGATCTTCTCTGTGATCATCAGAAAGGGCTATGCCTTTATCCCTATAATTCTCGATAAGATACTGTGTAAGGAAGTCCGTTACCTTTGCAGCTCCCGCCACATTGGTATGGGTTCCATAGTCTTTTATATCTCTGGAAAAATCTATTCCGATCTCATCTAAATGCCTGTTCATATCAAGGAAGTTATATCCTCTTTTTGAAATGATGTCAGCCATATAGTTAAAGCGCCTCTGTTCATGGTCCTTGGCGTCATAGGGTGTTACGACAAAAAGCGCATTGAGGTTATTCTCATCAAGATAATCAAGAAGGTCATTTAAGTACTCTTCCTGCTCTGATGGGATAGGTTCCTTGTCACTTTCTGGCAACATGACAGGCGGATCGCAGGGACCTACTTCTGTCTCAACAAGGCTTCCCTTAAGATCTTCCGGGTAACAGTAAAACGCAGTTCTTAACTGACTCCACAAGAACAATGTCTTCCAGTTTGAATGATATTTGAAAATATCAAAGTAGTAATTTATCCTGTCGTTTTTATCATCAACCATTGCATTGATGGTCTTAATCCTGTTGACAGAATACTTCATGTTGTCAGTAACTTCCCTTGTGTGGGCCATGTTTCCAAGAAGGTCATCATCTGCCGCAGTCCACATCCTCATCTCAAAGATGAAAAGATCTGGCTTTTGGCTCTTTAGTGCCTCTTCCACAAGATATTTGGTTGCAACTGGTCTTTGCATGTTAGAAGACATAGGGTAAACTGTGATCCCGCTCTCTCCGTAGATCTTTGGCGTTGCAACACAGGCAGGAAGCGGACTAGAGCCGATAAATACCGCATCGATGGTATCATTCTTTTCCGCATAGAAACCCACAAACCTGTCCTTAACATCTCCGTTGGTTCGAAGGATGTAAGTAAGGTGAAGTCCCAAAAACAGCACCAGCACTATGAAAATTATTGAAGTTATTATCTGTTTTCTGTTCATTAAAAATCCTTATATATAAATTCAGCCGCGCTATAGCCAGGGCCATATTCAGCCAGCAATATGCAGTAGAATAAAAATGCTATTATCAATATCCATCTGATGGCGGTTCCTTTAGATGCCAGATACTCCCTTACATTTGAACAGCCTTTAAATCTTGACTCAGTCAATGTTCCATCAGCACAAAGCTCCATCCTGTACTGCATAGTGGAAACAACAGCAAGAATGATAAGAGAAACAACTAAAATACCTATCTCAACAAAATCAAGTCCCAGATCAAAGATGCTTCCGTCAACTAAAACCCATGGATTGAATTTGGATACGCCTTCCCCCATCATCCTTAATGCATGGGGAACATTGTCTGCCCTAAAGAACAGATCGCCAATACATACAAAGAAGAAAGTGCGGACAACCCTGAATACATCTGCAGCCTTGCTCTTTAAATCCATATGCATCTTTTCAGCAAAGAGCCAGGTGAAAAATGGAAGTGTTATCTCGCCCAGAACAATATATGCCCAGTGAAGAAGACCGGAGCCGATAACATACTTCATCTCTCCTCCGTGCCACATACCTACAGAAAACCACAGGATAAACATTGCAACGTAAGTTGTGTACTGCTTTCCTTTCTTTTTACCGAGCTTACCCTTAAGCGCCTTGCCAAGTCCAGTGATCATCCTGGTTCTGAGCAGCGGATAAAAGACATTTTCCCTCATCCACACGCCAAGAGTGATATGCCACCTGCGCCAGTATTCACTGATGTTTTTTGCAAAAAACGGAGTCCTGAAATTCTCAGGAAGCACGATACCGAAGGTCTCAGAAATGCCGATCACAATGTCCATGCATCCGGAAAAATTAGTGTAGAGCTGAAGCGCAAAGCACACTGTGCCGATCCATATGTAAGATCCTGGATAAGCAGTGTCATCGTTGTAGATTGTGTTTACAATAACTGCAAGTCTCTCGGAAATAACAAGCTCTTTGAAAAATCCCCAGAGCATCCTTAATAGACCGAAGGTAAGGTTCTTGTAATCCAGCCTATGCCTTTCAAAGAACTGATCTCCCATTTCCCTGACCTGGAATATGGGGCCTGATATCATAACAGGAAAGTACATGCCATAAAGCGCTGTCTTAAAAAAGCTCTTATTGGCTGCGCTTAGCCCATTGTAAACCTCAATAAAATAACCCAGAAGAATAAAGGTATAAAAAGACAAACCTAAAGGCGGAACTATTGATTCCTTATGAATAAGCTTGGTGTACTTAAATGCCACCAGTATTCCAAGGAGCGACAAAAGTTCAAGCACAAGGATCATGCGCCTTACCTTTACGTTTTCTTCTGATGTCTTTGAAAGGATCTGGAGGAGCCCCCAGGTGATAAACGAAGAAATTACTGGATAGATTATCAGAACCTCATTGCCAGATAACAGATAATAGGCCATACTTGCCAAAAGAAGTACGACCCACTGACCGCGTCCCTTTGTAAAAACAGGGAGCGCGTAATATATGATCAAAACCAGTGCAAAAAAGCACAAAAAACCAAAGGATGTAACACTCATTTAAAACTCTTCCTCATACCACTGCTGGAACATCAGAATGTACCATATCTGCACTCTGTATATTCCCCTTGTAGTAAAGTCTGTCCATATCTTATGAACAACATCGGCATCAAGAATTCCCTGCTGCCTTATCTTGTCTCTGTCTAAAAGCTCCTCAGCCCACTGCCTAAGGTCACTATCCAGGAGCCACTTGCTTATTGGAATGGAAAATCCCTTCTTGGGGCGTTCCATCATCTCTTTTGGCACATATCGGTATAATACATCTCTGAGTATCTTTTTGCCAGTCTTGTCATCCCTTAAATACTCGATGGGGAGACTGAAGGCAAAGTCCACCACATCCCTGTCAAGCATCGGAACTCTGGTCTCAAGGGATACCGCCATGGCTGTCCTGTCAACCTTAACAAGGATATCCTCCGGATGATACAAAAGCATATCCATGAGCATAACCTCGTGATTGACCTCTCCAAGAAAATCCTTTGGAATGTCCATACACTTATATTTGGCAGCACCCTTTTTAAGGGCAATCTGTCCTATCAAAGGATCTGTCTCATGCTCAAACTTGTGAACTTCATAGGGAGATCTTGCTCCCATATATTTTGCCTTGAGGTACTTAACCTCTTTTCCCGGATCACCGGTTATATCGCTTCCCGCAAAGAGAAGCTGGGTTTCACTTAACACCTTCCTCAAAGGGTAAGGGATCTTTTTTATCTTATTCCATACTCTGCTGACTGACCTGTAGGAATTATATCCGCAAAAGAGCTCGTCACCACCATCACCTGAAAGTGACACAGTGACATGATCTCTTGTCATCTTGCTGACCAGATATGTTGGGATCTGGGATGAATCCGCAAAGGGCTCACCAAACATAAATGGGAGTTTTGGGATAACTGCCTTGGCGTCATCCTCTGTGATATAAAGCTCTGTGTGGTCAGTCCCCAGATGCTGCGCTATCTCTTTTGCATAAACAGCCTCATTGTACTTATCGTCGTTCATGCCAATGGTGAAGGTGCGAACCTTACCAGGAGCAATAGACTGCATGAGAGATACAACAGTTGAACTGTCTATTCCGGCAGAAAGAAATGCTCCAAGAGGAACGTCTGCAACCATCTGCCCCTTTATAGAATCCTTAAGGCGCCTTTCAAGCTCCAGGGAAGCTTCCTCAAAACTTCCCTTAAACCTGTCATGCTGTCCTTTATAAGCTACATCCTTAAGAGAATAGTAGGTTTTTTGCGAAGTCTCCAAACTGTCAACATTAACAGTAAGGTACTTGCCAGGCTCAAGCTTGTAGATGTCATTGTAGATCGAATATGGGGATGGAATATAACCATCCTCAAAGTATATGTCCAGTACATCTGTATTTATGCCATTGTTAAAATCATCTAAAGCTCTGATGCAGCCTATATCGGATGCAAACACAAATGCTCTGTTAACCATTCCGTAGTACAGGGGCTTTTCACCAATCCTGTCACGGGCAATGGTCACTGTTCTTTTTTCTGTGTCATAAATAGCAAAACCAAACATACCCTTTATCTTTTCAAGGGTCCTGTCAATTCCATACTTCTCTATTGCTTCGATAAGCACTTCTGTGTCTGAGGTACTGCGAAAAGAGATCTCTTTTTCAAGGTCTTTTTTTAGCTCTCCAGCATTGTATATCTCGCCATTATATACCATTATGTTCCTGCCAGATGCCGACACAAAAGGCTGTGCACCATTCTTAGAAAGATCCACAATAGAAAGGCGCCTGTGACCAAGCGCCACGAAGCCATCTTCACTTATATAAATACCGCCGTCGTCAGGGCCTCTGTGGAGCATCCTTTCATTCATCTTCTGGATGTTGCCCCTGACGTCGCCCTTAAACTTCAAAAGTCCTGCGATCCCGCACATATGATTCCTTTCACAACTCCCAAGGCCCGGGCCCTGGCATCATATGAATTATATCATTTTCTTAGGTATAAACAAACCTGATTGAAAATGTGATATGATGAAACAGACTATAGAGTCCCTTAAAAACACTACATTTCGGAGATAAGAATGAAAGAACTAGAATATCCTTTTGATAGCAACTACATTATGAAAAAGAAAAAGAGCATAAAGAAAGCTCTTTTAGCTGATGGTAGCCAGCGCATTCACAAGAAGATCGCGGTTCTTGGAGGTTCAACCACTCACGATATCATAAAGGTTATGGAGCTTTTTCTTTTAAACTACGGTATAGAGCCAGAATTCTATGAATCAGAATATGGACAGTACTGGCAGGATGCCATGTTTGGAGAAGAGCTTTCTTCATTTTCTCCTGATGTGATCTTTATACACACAAGTAACCGCAACATTACAGACTATCCCACAATGGACGACGATGCTGCTACTGTTGAGGATAAGCTTGATAAGACTTACCAGCACTTTGAGACCATGTGGAAAAAACTGATAGAGACTTATCACTGCCCTGTTATCCAGAACAATTTTGAAGCTCCCTTTTACAGGCTTATGGGAAACCGTGACTTCTACGATGTCCACGGAAGAGTATCATTCATAAACAGATTAAATGAGAAATTTGCTCAGTTTGCAAGGCTGGCTTCTGAGAACTCCACAAGCTTTTTTATCAACGATATAAACTACCTTTCAAGCTGCTATGGCCTTGATGAGTGGTCTGATCCACTTACCTGGCACATGTACAAATACGCCCTGTGCATCCCGGCAATCCCAACTCTTAGCTTCAGCGTAGCCAACATTATCAAGTCAATCTATGGCAGGAACAAAAAGGGTCTTGTACTTGATCTTGATAATACTCTTTGGGGAGGCGTCATTGGAGACGATGGCGTTGACGGGATCGAGATTGGTCAGGAAACCAACCTTGGTCAGGTGTACGCAGAGTTCCAGCACTATGTAAAAATGCAAAAGGACATCGGTGTCCTTTTAACCGTTGATTCCAAGAACGAGGAAGAAAATGCCATGGCAGGCCTTTCTCACCCAGATGGAATCCTTAAGCCCGACGACTTTGTGGCCATAAGAGCTAATTGGGATCCAAAGAGCGAGAACCTTAAGTCAATTGCCAAAGAGCTGAACATACTACCTGATTCCCTGGTATTTGTAGATGACAATCCTGCAGAAAGAGCCATCATCGAAGGACAGGTAAAGGGTGCTGCAGTCCCAGAAATAGACACTCCTGAGCACTACATAAGGATCCTTGATCACTCAGGTTTCTTTGAAGCCACCTCTGTATCTGAGGATGACAGGAAAAGAAACGAAATGTACATTGCCAACAAAAAGCGCACTGAAGCTGAGGAGAGCTTTGCTGATTACGGAGAGTACCTCACTTCCCTTGATATGGAGGCTGAGATCGCTCCTTTTGAAAAGCTCTATATTCCAAGGATCGCCCAGCTCACCAACAAGAGTAATCAGTTCAATTTGACCACCAAACGCTACAGTCCCGATGACATTGAAAAAACGGCCAATGATCCAAAGTGCATAACACTTTATGGGCGCCTATCAGATAAGTTTGGCGATAATGGTATCGTATCTCTCATTGCCGGAAGCATAAAAGGCGACGAGCTCCACATCGACCTGTGGCTTATGAGCTGCCGCGTTCTTAAAAGAGATATGGAATTTGCAATGATGGATGCACTTCATGCCAAGGCCCTTGAAAAAGGCATAAAAGCCATTTATGGCTACTACTATCCAACTGCCAAGAACAAGATGGTAAAGGATTTCTACACTCTCCAGGGCTTTGAAAAAGTTTCTGAAGACGCTGATGGCAATGCCACCTACAAGCTGGAGATCAGTAGCGACTACAAGAACAAGAACAGCCATATCAAGGTATCAGTAAGATAATATGGGTTCATCCCCGCTCTTTGAATTATAACGTCCACCGTAAATCGCCCAAGTGGCTTTCACGGCATATCCTCGCAGATACTAGGTGTTTTCAGCAATTCAGCTGATCCCACCATCCGTATCTGCTGCGGTATTCCATGGTCCACTTGACCAATTTCCGGTGGACGTTTTTGGGTAATCAAGCGGGGGATGAACAGGGAGTGGCATGAAGAGCGCTGGCTACCATCGGGGATTTTTGGCATATCTGGGGCCGTCATTTTGTGGTGTTCGGTATTATGCCAATAGGATGGCGTTATTTGTGAAATTCAGACTGTATAGCATTTTCCCTTCTTCTAGTCCGTAGTATTTGGATCAATATCAACCGTTATCGAATCTCATTACGGACTTGGCCTAGTATTCTCCAGCCATAGTTCGTAAAACAAACGAGAAACAGGCTTTTTGTCCTTGTATCCGGAAGACGTTTTACGGACTTTAAGCTCTGATATGGACTCCAAGTCTGAAAATGTCCATTTTGGAGTTTTGAAGGAGAAATTGTTACGTACTAAAGTGCACCTGTCTATGAAAAAGTCCGTAAACATTATAAATCTATGTCCCAGAGCTGTTTAAGATTTGATGATTGCCCCCCTATTATGAGCTACCTAATACCACTTCACGAATTACTAATGGCTGGTCCTATGGATTTCTTGCTTTAAATAAATATTTTAGGCGCTTTTAATACCACAATAACAGTTAGTGGCTATTGGTATGACCTTTCCTCTGCAATTTATGCAAGTTTTTATCAAACCACATTCAGTTTTTAATACCTGACAGTTGTAAGATAGCCTTGGTATTATCTTTATTAAAATAACAAGTGCTATTTTTTAAAAGCCATAATACCTACGAGCCCAAAGTGGTCAGGAGTATTAAATTAACGTCACAGCGAACACGATGGTGCGGAATAGCGTCCCCATCCATGGCCGCTTGATCACCAAAAAAGTCTTGTGGGATGAATGTCAATAGCACCGTGGAATACCGCAGTTGGAGGTGAGTCAGTGGGGACGTTACAGTTTGACTCACAGCTCCCCAGTGAGTCAAACTGTAACGTCCCCACTGACTCACCTTCAACGAGGATATGCCGCGAAAGGCTATTGATATTCATTCCACAAGACTTATAATTCAAGAAGCGGCTGTGGATTCCCCCACTCAGTAGATATACTAAAACCTCGGCAGAGCGCCGAGGTTTTTCATTTATCTGTTTTCTATTTACTGTCTTATTATCTTGTCGAAATATTCTTTCCACATAGCATTGGCAATGTCAGGAGCAAATCTTTTCTGGACGCTTGTTGCTGCACTGCCAAGCTTGTTAGCAAAGTCCTCATCTTCAAGCACCTTTACCATAGCATCAGTCAATGCCTTAACATCGCCTACAGGAACCAGAAGGCCATTTACGCCATCTGTTATAAGGTCTCTTGGGCCTCCGCAGGGACAGTCCGTTGATATGCAGGCCAGTCCCAAGGACATGGCTTCTATAAGGGAGTTAGGCATTCCCTCATGGCCTGATGCAAGGACAAATAGCTTGGCCTTTTCTATGTGCTCGGCCACGTGCTTTACGTTGCCCTTAAACTCCACCCTGTCATCAATTCCCATGGAGGTGGCCTTGTGCTGAAGCTTAAGTCTGTCTGGACCGTCTCCGTAAAATACGAGCTTATAATCTTTAAATCTGTCTTTTGTAGCCTCTTTAAAGGCCTCCATAACAAGACCCTGATTCTTGTTCTCATGAAGTCTTGCCACCATGACTATGGTGTTTTCACGCTCACCTACATAGCGCTTTCTCACAAAGGAAGGATCCATGGAGTTTGGAAGAATTGTGCACTTCTTTTGAATGAAGCCAGGGAATTTTTCTTTTGCCCCATTGGACTGTACAACAACACCTGCTGCCTTGCCAAAGTTTGAAAGCATTCCTGCCTTCAGGGCTGTAGTAGAATACTCCCAGTCAGGGTCTGCCCTGACGGAAACAACTACCTTGATCCCCTCTCTTGTGGCTGTTGAAAGAGCCATTATATTGTTCTTACCAATAAAGCTAAGGACCACGTCTGGTTTCAAACTGCGCCAAATATCCCTGAGCTTTTTATGTCTTAATCTGAAATTGGTGATCCTGTCCTTCTGCTCAGACTTAAGAAGAGCTGAAAAGACTCTCTGGATACCATTTTTCTCACCGCCAGAAAGATCCACCCATACAGGGTTCTCATCAAGATCAGCCACCAGCGTTGCGTTTTCTGCACCTGCAGGTACGCTCTTCCAGGCAGCATGTTTTACCTCATACTCATTGGCTGCCAGGTACGTTGTCACAAGGGTAACCCTGTAGCCCTGTTCAAAAAAGTAGTCACAGAGATTACTCATAACCCTCTCAGCGCCACCCTTTTGCAGGGATCCAATGTACATGGCAATATGCGGTTTTTTCTGGTTATCTGGTTTCGACAAGTTCTATGATCCCCATACTGATGTTGTTCATAAAAACAACTCTTCTATCATCGATACAAGGTGCTATCTCTGGTTCCTGAATAACAGTGTAGCCTTTTTCAGACAGCTCTTTTGCAGCTATTTCAACATCCTCCACCTCATAGCAGAAGTGATAGGGTGTGTTCTTAAATCTCTTAAGAAGCGGGAACATGGGCGATTCCTCGCTCATGGGCTGAATGAGTTCAACTCTGTAATCCCCGTTTTTTAAGAATTCAATATTTATCTTGCGAATCGGGTCGTACTTACATGGTCTTTCAACCTCGTAGCCAAGCTCCAAAAATTTGGCTGCGGACTTTTCAAGGTTTTTGGCCAGGTAACCAACGTGATGAATCTTCATAACTGCTCCTTAAAGCTTATGAAAGCTTGCTCTCGATAATGGTCACCATCTCGCCAACGTTTTTCATTGACACGATCTGTCCCATGTTAAACTTGATGCCAAATTCCTGCTCAATAGCATTTATGAGATTGATGTGCTCAAGAGAATCCCAGTCCTCGATGTCATCTGCAGTTGTGGCATCACTAACAGTTATGTCGTCATCCTCGAAAACATCTCTGAACACTTCATTTAACTTTCCAAATATCTCTTCTCTTGTCATATTACTTCTCCTTTTAAACCATGTAATAATTATACCATTGCTGGAAGATATAGAATGACCAGGCAATCTTACTGAAATTAGCTCCAGTTGCCGGGCCCGCATCTCCTTTGGCTACGTAATCGCTTATAAATCTTGATACATATTCAGGATCAAATACTCCCTGTTTCTTTAAGTAGGAGGTGCTGCTGTAATCAAGAAGCGCCTCTTTTAATGGGCCACGAAGCCATGCATCCATAGGAACGCCAAAACCTGTCTTGGGGCGTTCAAGCATCTGTCTTGGAATGTAATCATAAGCAATATCCTTAAGGATATGCTTCTTGTCTTTGTTGTGATACTTGAACTTGTGAGGGATCCTGAATGAGTACTCCATAACCTCTGTGTCCATGATTGGACATCTGTTTTCAAGAGAATATTTCATGGATGCCCTGTCCATTTTCACAAGGATATCCTCAGGAAGATAAGTATCCATATCCAAAAGCATCCTCTTTACCTGGAAATCTCTGGTAGAATACATGCTCTCCATAGGATATAAAACAGGAGCTTCATTTATACCCAGATTAAAATCTGTGCTTATATAGTCAAGAGCAGAAACAGGTATGTCCAGTGTCTCTTTTCCTGAAATAAAAGCATGTGCCGCTTTAACGTACCCTTCTGACACCAGCTGTGTTTTGGTTTCAGGATCTCTATTTCCAGCGATGACCTTAACCCTGAAGGGCATCTTATCTATAAGTTTTCCAGATCCTACTGGGATCCCTCCAATGGCATTTACAATAGCTCCTGGAATCTCCAGTCTCTGAGCCTGCCATACATTGTCATAGACATTATAGCCGCAGAAAAACTCGTCGCCCCCATCACCTGATAAGGCTACAGTAACATCCTTTTTTGCAAGCTTGCTTACAAGCATGGAAGGTATCTCTGAGTTGTCTGCAAATGGTTCGTCGTAGTACTGAGGAATGCTGGCAACCAGATCAAACATCTCTTTTTCTGTGATGTAAAGCTCTGTATGGTCACAGCCAAGATAGTTTGCGATCTCCTTGGCATACTCTGCCTCATTGTAGCTAGGCACATCAAAACCTATACAGAAAGTCTTTATGGGTTCATCAGAAAGCTCCTGGGCCATGGCAGTAACAAGAGATGAATCATAGCCACCTGACAAAAAAGTTCCAAGGGGCACATCAGCGATCATACGGGCTGCAACGCTGTTCTTAAGCCTGAGCTTAAGTCCCTCCTTGGCCTCCTCATAGCTGCCAACAGGATCCATGGACTTTTCTTTATATACTTTCTTTATATCCCAGTACTTCCACTTTTTGATCTCGCCGTCTTTAAACCGTAGTACTGATCCAGCCTCCAATTTGTACACATCTGTAAAAATGGTCTCAGGAGCGCTGATATACTGATTGTACAGATATCTTGGAAGGAGCTGCCTTCTGATCTCCCCCTTAAAGCCAGGGCACTTAATGATAGGTTTAAGCTCTGAGCCAAAGACAATGTTCCCACCGTCAATCCAGTAAAACAGTGGCTTCTTGCCTATCCTGTCGCGAATGAGAAATACTTCGCTACTTGCTCTGTCATAAAGAGCTATGGCGAACATGCCATGGATGTGGTCAACCATGTCAATGCCCCACTTAAGGTAAGCTGCAATTATCACCTCTGTATCGCAGTTGGTCTTGAACTCATAATCACTTATCTCTTCCCTAAGCTCAAGGAAGTTGTATATTTCACCATTGAAAACCACAGATACTCTGCCATTTTCTGAATGCATGGGCTGATGTCCAAGGGGTGAAAGATCAAGGATCGCAAGGCGCCTTTGCGCAAATCCCACGAAGTAATCATTGGTTCCTGCATAAATCTCTACACCTGAATCATCCGGACCTCTGTGGTACATGGTGTCATTCATTATCCTGAGCTGTTCTTCTGTTATTCTTTTTTTAGATACGTATCCACAGATTCCACACATTTAAGCTTCTCCAAATGACTGATCACATATCAAAGATCTTTTTATCAAACTCATCTCTAAGTGGACCAAAGTCCTTACATTCGTTGTCTATTGAATCAATAAGCTCTTTGTATTTCTCATTTACAAGAGCCTTGTAGTTATCGAGGTTATCGTAGCCCTTCTTGCACCATGCAAATGGATGGGTAAGGATTTGAACCTTCTTGTGCCCAGCAATTGTCTCCTCGTCAGGATATCCATATCTCCAGATGTGGTTGGCATCAGACATGTACTTGATCTCAAGCTTGGACTCAGGTGTAGCTTTGGGATCAAAAGAAAAGAACTCGTCCTGATATGCGTTCAAAATGCCATCAAGCTTGATATTCTCAGCTAAGACACTTGGTGAAGGTCTGTGGATAGAGAAGGAATTGATCTCAAAGCCAAGCATGTTACTTAACATATCAATTTCCTGCCTGATCCTCTCACGTATGAGTTTCATATCTGTCATACCGTTGAGGGCAAAGTGAAGACCAATATTCTGGCCTCTCTCGTGCATATCTGTCAGAATATCCCTGTTTTTACGTGATAGGATATTGTAGGAATTGTTGGTCCACTGGAAGAAGAAAGTAGATCTAAAGTCCATGCTCTCTTCAACTTTGGAAAGAGCATATGCCCTCTCTACTGAGTACTCTACGTCGTGGCGCATGATGATGAACTCATCCTTGTTAAGCGCCTCTTCATAAGTTGCACAGCGGCCTGTAGCCTTGATTATCCTCAATATCTCTCTGTAGTCATCAAATGAAAACATTTTATTTCTCCTGTAAACTTACTTTTTAAAGTCAGCAATTACCTTGTCCAGATAATCTCTCCACTGCACAAAGATAGCATCGCCATTGGTGATCTCCTCTATCTTGGCAGCTTCATTTCCAAGCCTTGTTGCAAGCTCCTTATCCTCGATAAGCCTGCACAGACCATTTACGATGGCATCCTTGTCCTTGATGGGAACAAGAAGTCCGTTTTCACCATCTCTCATAACAGTCCTGGGGCCTCCGCAAGGGCAGTCAGTTGCAACAATAGGCATTCCCATTGCCATGGCTTCCAAAAGAGAATTAGGCATCCCCTCCCAGTCAGAGGTAAAGGCATAAACTTCGCCCTTTATTATCTCTTTTTCAAGAGAATCAGATCCTCCCATGAGAAGAATGTAATCCTCAGCGTGATTATCTGCAATTATCTTATCAAGGATCTCTTTTGTTCCGTCAAAGGAATCAGGTCCGTAAATCTTAAGAACATAATCCGGATGCTTTTTATGTACCTCCACAAAAGCCTCGCACAATAGAGGCTGGTTTTTGAAGTCTACAAGCCTTGCGTGATGTACAACGGCCTTTTCCGGGTTATCAACTCTTTTAACCCCAAAATACTTGGGATTGACAGGATTTAAGATAATGGCTGAATTGTCCTGAAGGTAAGGTTTAAAAAACTCTTTCTGGCCTGTTGTCTGGAACACACAGCCTGCTGCCCTGTCAAAGAGCCATTTGATCTGGATCTTATCTGAGATGGCATCGTAATGACCAACAGGATCGGTCCTTATTGATATTACAACAGGAATGTCGCTCTTTCCGGCAGCCATCAAAGCCCTGTAATTAGCTCTCTGAGCGAAAGCCACCAGCACGTCAGGATGATACTCTTTTACAAATTCCTTAAGGTACTTGATCCTTAAAAAGAACTTTGTGATCCTGTTTTTCTTTTCATCTTCAGGCCTTAGTCCTACGTGGACTCTTGTTACTCTCTCGTCCAGTTCAAACTCGTCCTTGTCATACCACTCTGTGGCAACATATACCTTGATGCCTTCCTTGGCAAACTGATTGGCAAGGTTTGATACAACCCTCTCAGCGCCGCCCTGCACAAGGCAATTTAAGTGAAACGCAATACTCTTCATAACTTACTTTAAGATCACTTTCTTTTTTAGCTCGCTCTGGCACTCATACTTGTCGATAAGCAGTGACCCGTCAACGGTCCTTACAACAAGCTTGCCATCAAAAATATCAACTATCTCTCCCGGCGCAAAAGCAGATAGATCCATCATCTCATCAAAAGGATGGGCCTGCCAGACAGTTACCTTATGGGCATCATCCTCAACATCTGCATAGCAAAATGCTCCAGGGAAAGGTGCTGCAACACCCCTTATGAGGTTGTAGATGTTTCTTGTTCTGTCGGTAAAATCTATCTTTCCGTCCTTAGCCGTACGTTTATTGTACCATGAATCAAAATCTTTTGAATCAGTCCTGATGTTAACCGTTCCAGTCTCAAGGTAGGTGGTAAGGAGCTTTTTAATGAGGTTTTTAGAACACATCATGTTCTTGTACTGAGCAGTCCTTATGTCGTCGTGCTCGTTTATCTGGAACATCTCTGTGGCAAATACATTGGGGCTGTCAGCCTTCTCATCATATTTGAAGAGATTTAGATTAAATCTGCCATCTCCGAGGATAATTGACCAGTTAAGAGGAGACCTTCCTCGTCCAAAAGGCAGATATCCGCAGTTGCCATGGAATCCAAATATTCCAGGGTTAAACTTATCAAGCACTTCCTTGGGAATAAGTCTCTGCCATCCCATGACGATACCGATGCCAAAGGTGTTCTCATTCATGAAAGCAGTGGTCTTTTCATCATTCAGAAAATAACTGTCAGCCTCAAAAACAGGAATCCCAAACTTATCGGTAAGAAAGCTAAGTCCCTTAAAACCTGAAACCTGGTTGTGCTCTAATACCTTAGGAGCAATTGTAATAACCAGATCAACCTTGCAGATTTCACTCTGGATAAACTCTATGATGTTCTCCGATGTATCTTTTACTCCAAAAACCACAACATTATAATGCATTATTCGTACCTCGTAAGTATCTTGTGAATACTGTCTTTATAGCATTCAGGTGTATAGAAAAGAGCTCTTTCATAGGACTTTTTGCTGTATTTTTCCCGAAGCTCTTTTGATGCCAGCATCTTTTCAATCTCAGCAGCTAGAAGCCTTTCTCCCTCGGTGACAACCTCCGGATCAAAATTCTCATGCTCGTCCATGTCAGGAACCAGAATACCAAACTCTCCCTCTACTGGCTCAGTGATACTGCTGCCATCTGGAATACGGTCTATAAGGTCCTGGTACTCCTTTTCTGATAAGAGGATCTCTCTTGGACCTGTCTTACAATCCGCAGAGATAAGGGGCTTTTTAAGAGCCATAGCCTCAAGGACTGCATTGGGAAATCCCTCGTGATTGGAGCTGCAGACATAGATGTCAGAGGCCTTAACATAAGGGAATGGGTTCTTTCTAACTCCTGGGAAAAAGACCTTGTCCTCTATGCCAAGAGCCTTGGAAAGCTCTCTGTACTTATCAAAATTGCCTGCTCCCAAAACCATAAGGCGAGCTTCCTGGTGGTCCTTCGCCGCAATTGCAAAGGCCTTCACAAGATGCCAGATTCCTTTGATATAATCATTTCTTGCCATGGAGGAGATCACCACGTTATCACCTATGAATGGATAGTCGGATATTTCCTCACTTGCCTTTTTCTCTATATCCTCCACATCAAGAGGATTGTAGATAAAAGTGCTTCTTGTATAGTCAAAGTCTTTTTCTAACTGGCGAACGATCTCTTTTGAACAAGACAGCACCTGGTCAGATCTTCCGCAAAAGAGCTTGACCTGCCGGATATTTTCCATGTCCGTCTGGCAGCGAAGCCCTGTCAGAACTTTTTCTTTTGTCCTTGAAAGAACATTTACATAATTGGCGCTGCTTCCGAAGCTGTAGGATATATCGATCTTAAGCTCTCTTTTTAGCTTTTTGACCTTGCTCACCCTTTTAAATACATTTATAACCTTGTTAAGTGCTCCTTTTTTTGCAGGAACATCTATGTCGATGACATTTAATCCTGACACATCATAGTTGATGTCCTTTGAACTGAAGATCAGGATAAATACGTTGTAATAATCCTGCATCAGCCTGGCGGTCTTTACACATACTCTCTCAAAGCCGCCCTGGTGGAGCATAGGAACCATAAGCATCAGATTTTTCTTTTCCGATAAGCTCATCAAAAATGTCCTCTCTCGTAGAAATAGGCCATCATTCTGGCCTGGGCCTTAACATCAAAGCCTGCAGCCTTTAGTTTGCCAAGGATGTAGTCACTACTCTGAGCCCTGTCTCCAATTGAATACTCAATGGCTCTGTGGTGGTGACTGGTAGTCTCTTCAGGAATGTTCAGAGCTTCAAATCCTGTGCCATTATCAAGCATGTCAATGTCAGGAGTATCCTCCGTCTCAAATACGCTCTCGCGTCTCTCTCCTGCAATCTTGGTGAAGGTCTCGTTGACCTTGATCTCTTCCATAAGTGCGTCAGGCTGGTAATCCTCCCTCAGCATAAGATCATCAAGTATCTTCCTTGCCCAGTCCCGGGGCTGGGAAGTTATGCTGCGGACTGAAACAAGCTCGGTCACGCACACCTCTTTTGTGATGGTGTCAGATACAAGACACTGAAGGCCTGCTGCCTGAGCCTCCACAACGCTTCCTGGAAGGCCTTCATACCTTGAAGGGAAGCAGAAGTAATCCATTGCCTGATAGTAATCGCTGGCGTTAGATTTGTTTCCAGCAAAGATGCACCTGTCTTTGATGTGGAGCTTGTCAGCAAGTTTCATCATATCCTCCATCAAAGGGCCTCTTCCAAGCATGAGAAGCTTGATCTTCATTCCATGCATCATGCTGTACTGATTGAGGTCATCATTATCAAGGAATCTACATACCTGTGCAAATACATTTAGCAAAAACTCATGGTTTTTAGCATATCTGAAGCTGCCAACATGACCGATGACTATGGCGTTTGATACGCCAAGTTCCTGTCTGATGGCATTTCTCTTTTCCTCATTGTAGGCAAAGCGCTTAAGGTCTATGGCATTGGGAATTATCTTAACCCTTCCTGCGTCCATAAGCTCTTTTCCAAAAACAGACAGTCCCGCTTCACTTGAGCAGGCAAAATTGTAATCAGTTATGCCTTCCTTGTGAAGAGGAGTTCGCAAAAACCTGGTAGCAAAGCCCTTGATACCGTTATCTACACCGGCGCTTCTTGAGTGAGCGATGCAGATAGGTATTCCTGCTTTTTTGGCTATAGGAAGGTAAATTGACGCAGTGCTGGTCATATGGCCCTGGACAACCTTCCACTCATTTTGGTGAGTATCAAAGAATCTCTTTATGGCAGACTTGTACTCAACAATATTGGTACCAGTAAACTTGGGAAGGCAGAAAATCCTGCCACCAAGTTTATGTACGCTATTATCAAAATAGTCCGGCTCTCGAACTGCCATCAGTTCATCAGAAGTCGGACTCTTCTTTCCTGTTTTTTCAGGTGAATAGTGGACAAGGAAATCAAACTGTATCTTGTCCCTGTCCATATTCCTATATAGATCGATTATTCTGCATTCTGCGCCTCCAAGTCCTAATCCCCCGAGGACGTGGAGTACACGGATCTGACCGTAGCCTTCTTCCATACCATTACCCCAAAATTTTTCTAAGATGAAGGAAAGTATACTTAGCCTTAGCTGTCAGGTATTGCTCTACCTTGTCTACAGTGGTCTTGTCCACTATTTCAAGACGATTGTACTCAGAATAGGAAACAGCTTTTCCGCTAAGCAGGAGCTTCTCAAGCTTGTCAAAGTCCTTGTCATCCATGCTGTTTGAGTGATAGACAAAGGTGACTATGCCATCCCTTGTGTCCTCTAAAGTCTTGGACCTGTTTACTGATATGGGATAGAACACCATTCCGTTTTGCCTGAAAGGTGCAATTCCAAATCCATCAGTGACGATATAAAATCCATTCTCCTTGAGAGCTCTTAGTGTATTTTTATCAAAGGAGTGAGAAGGCGCCATGAAGATGTCTGTCACAATCCCCCTTGCAAGGAGCGACTTCTTTCCCTCTTTTATCATCTCGTACTGCCTGTCGTAGGATAATCCGGCAAACTCTGATTTATCTCCAATAGGAAACATTCCTGGATTTTTAGTGGTATAAACGTGATTGTAACCATGCATAGCCACCATCCAGCCATGTTCCTGGAGCTCTTTTACGTAATTCCAAAAGCCTTCTCTGGCTTCTGTCTTTGAAAGGCTTCTGTCTCTGTTTTCCGGTATCACTCCGATAAGTGGCTTGATGTCATGCTCGTCCAAGAGGTTTTTAAACCTCTTGAACTTGTTCCAGTCCATATCCGGCGTGATGTCATCCATACGAATCGCTATTCTCATAGATTGTTCCTGTACCATTCAATGGCAAGCTCAATACCTGCCTTGAAATCATAAGATGGGTCGTAGCCCAAGTTGTTTCTTGCCTTGGAAATGTCAGCGTTGGAATCCCTGATATCTCCAGCTCTTGGAGGTCCAAAGATTGGCTCAACGTCTACGCCAAGAGCATCTGTAAGGTGATGATAAACATCGATAAGATACTCTCTTCCGCCTGCTCCAATGTTGTAAGCTTCTCCAGCTGCCTCAGATGAAGCAAGACATGCGCGAAGGTTACCCTCTATAACATTGTCAACATATGTAAAGTCTCTTGACTGCTTGCCATCGCCGTTGATAGTTGGAGTCTCGCCGTGCATGAGCTGACGAAGGAACTTAGGGATAACAGCTGCATAAGCGCCGTTAGGATCCTGACGTCTTCCAAATACGTTGAAGTATCTAAGGCCGTAAGTATCAAGGCCATAGAGCTTTTTATAGAGCTTACCGTACTCCTCATCAGTTTTCTTGGTGAGGGCGTAAGGTGAAAGAACATTGCCCTCCTGCCCTTCCTTCTTGGGAAGAACTGTAGAATCCCCATAAACTGAAGAGCTTGAAGCATAGACGAACTTCTTAACACCGTTCTGTCTTGAGGCCTCCATCATATTGAGAGTCCCTCTGATATTGATCTCCTCGTACAAAAGAGGCATCTCAATACTTCTTGGTACTGAACCCCAAGCAGCCTCATTGAGGACGTAATCTACTCCCTTAGTAGCTTCCATGCAGGCATCCAGATCGCGGATATCCTTCTCAAGGAAAGTGAATCTTGGATTCTCCATGAAAGGCTGGATATTCTCTATGTGTCCTGTAGAAAGGTTGTCCATACAGCGGACTGTGTAGCCCATATCAAGAAGAGCCTCGCAGATATTTGAACCGATAAATCCTGCGCCGCCTGTTACAAGGAACACGCTGCCTTCAGGAAACTTTAAATCTCTAAATCCCATTTTTTTACTCCTATACAAGGAAGTTCTGCTCTCGCTACGCTCGCCAGAACGACGTTCGCACTAAACTCGACAGAACCTCATTAAGTGCTCTCAGTCACAGTCTCCAGTAATCATACTCAGGAGCTGTGTAATCATTCATGTCATAGATGCCCTTAAGGTCCATGAATACTTTGGTCTTGTGTGCAGGATCAAAGAACCTGGCAATATCAGAAGGCTTGTAGTCCTTAAAGTCCTCATGTGCAACAGCCATGATGACAGCATCCATGTTCTTAACAGAATCCATAGAATCAAACTCGATTCCATAGAGGCGCTTTGCTTCATCAGCATCAGCCTGAGGATCCACAACTACAGGTGTGATGCCATACTCTTTAAGCTCATTGTAGATATCGATAACCTTGGTATTACGTGTATCCGGGCAGTTCTCCTTGAAGGTAAATCCAAGGATAGCAACCTTTGCATTCTTAACTGAGATGTCATTAGCGATAAGGCGCTTAACCAGTGACTCAGCAATGTACTT
>Ga0256405_10004149_pt1 | contig 27850 bp, 16 predicted proteins | sample RumenRJG_02DNA_FD_189096 | JGI IMG/M metagenome (GOLD analysis project Ga0256405, IMG submission 189096) | Bovine rumen microbial communities from Lethbridge, Alberta, Canada - RJG_02 | ecosystem: Host-associated > Mammals > Digestive system > Stomach > Rumen | place: Canada: Alberta... | reverse complement strand
AACTTCAAGCATCAGAGATGCCAAGCATCAGAGATGCCAAGCATCAGAGATGCCAACATAGAAGATGTCCTTTTTCGAGAAAAACATGAAATCGGGGTTCTCGAGATGCTCTGGTAAATAATTGCTGAAGATATGTTTTGCCGTTAACAGCGCTGAAGCTGCTGTTAACGGCAAAATTGTTTAGGATTGTGCTCACGCACTCACGAGCCGGGGCTCGTGATACTGTGAGGTGACGGAACTACAGGTACTTGAGCGTTCCTTTGTCAAAGCCTTTTATGCCCATGCCCGGCTCGTCAGAAACGGTGATGAGCTTTTCGTTGAACACGGCGCCGCCCTGTATCGGATCTTCACTGCACAGCACGGGACCGTCCAGATCGATCTTTGTGATGATGCTTTTAGCGCATGCCAGCTCTACCGCAGCGTTTACGCTGACTTTTGCCTCAAGCATACAGCCCAGCATACATTCTACGCCGTATATCTCCGCGGCGGAGATAATCTTGAGCGCATTGTACAGGCCGCCGCACTTCATGAGCTTGATATTGATGTAGTCGGCTGCCCGCATCTGCATGATTTTAAGGGCGTCCTGCGGTGAAAACACGCTTTCATCCGCAAGAACGGGCACATAGCTGTGCTCCGTCACGTATTTCATTCCTTCGTAATCATCTGCCTTTACCGGCTGCTCCACCAGCTCCAGCTTCAGGCCTTTGTCCTGCATCTGGTTCAGGATGCGTACAGCCTGTTTGGGCGTCCATGCCTGATTCGCGTCTATGCGGATCATTACGTCGTCGCCCGCGGCCTTGCGCACTGCCGCCAGACGGGCGGTGTCAAGCTCGGGTGTAACGCCTACCTTCACTTTCAGGCAGTCGTAGCCGCGTTTTACGGCATTCAGCGTGTCCTGCGCCATCTGCTCGGGATCATTTACGCTGATGGTAATGTCGGTGACGATCTGTTTTCTGCCGCCGCCGAGCAGCTTATGCACGGGGATGTTGTGGAGCTGTCCGTAGAGATCCCACAGCGCTATATCAACGGCAGCCTTGGCGCTTGTGTTGTGCACCACGGATTTCTGCACGGCCTGCAGCAGCGGCTCCAGATCGTCCACCTCGCGGCCGATGATATGCTTGGCGATATGGTCCTGCACTGCGCCGATGATGGCGCCGGTGGTGTCGCCGGTGATGACGCCGGTCGGCGGCGCCTCGCCGTAGCCTGTGGCGCCGGTATCGGTTCTGATCTCTACAATGATGTCTTCAACGCTGTTCACGGTGCGCAGCGCCGTCTTAAACGGCACGCGCAGCGGAACGGAGATAGAGGCGAGCTTTACGTCCGTTATTTTCATAGATCAGCCTGCCAGCCCCTGCATGATGTGCGCCACGAGGATGCCGCACGGAGTGCCGATCACGTATCCCATGAGCGCCATAAGAATGCCTACGGGAACAAGAGAGCCTGCGTATGAGCCGGCCAGAACCGGAGCGGAGGCGGTGCCGCCGATGTTTGCGAGCGATGCCACCGAGCCGGTGAACATGTCGATTTTAAGCAGCTTGCACAGCACGAGCATGAGCGCGGCGTGGATGGCAAGAATGATGAATCCGGTCAGGATCCATGCCGGGGCATCGGCAAGCTCAAGCAGGCTTGCGCGGGAAGCAAGCAGCGCGATGACGCTGTACAGCAGCAGGTTCGATACTTCCTGAGAACCTGCGGTTTTGCCGAGCGGTGAAACTGCGCCGATAAGGCCGAGTACGGTGATGAACAGGATTGTCCAGGTAGCTTTGTCGAGCACGGGAATGGCACCGTTGAGCGCGGCGCCTATGTTCTGTCCGACTGCCGCTACAAGGAATGAGGTGCCGATAAGCAGCAGCATGCTCTGGAATGTCGGAGCTTTGGTGTTCGCTTTTGTATCGTCAGCAAGACGGTTTGATACTTCATCAAGCACTTTGGTGTCGGCTTTTGTCCATTTATTGAATTTGGGGGCAAGCTGAATGGCCCAGAGCAGGAACATGACCCACAGAGAATAATCGATGGAGTCGATGACGAGCGCATAGCCCATGTCCTTTTCGCTGATGTTCAGCGCGGCCTGTACGGCCACCATGTTGCCGCTGCCGCCGAGCCAGCTGCCGCACAGCGCACCGAGTCCTTTCCATGCGTCATTACCGATAACGCCTTTCATAAGCAGGTATGCAACAATAAAGCCGATCATGATCGTCACTGATGCTGAGAAAAAGCCGATGAGCATTTTGGGGCCGAGCTTGATGACCTTGCGGATGTCGCATCTGAGCAGCATGGCGAATACCATGGCGTAGGTGAACGGATTTTTAAGCGAGGTGTATGCGGCCTTGGTGGATTTCATATCCCAGATTTTGAGCGTACAGAGCAGCATGGCTGCAAGATACACGCACACGACCGCAGGAATAAAGTCAAAGAACTTCCAGTGCGTCTTTTTTTCAAGCGTTACAAGCACTGCAGCCATAAATAGCAGCGCTGCCACATAGGTTAAACCGTTTGTAATCATATATAAGCCTCCGATTTTTGTCTGCCGCAGGACTGCATGCCTGTCTGCACGCTGCGGGTCTGAATAAGTATAGCGCATGCCGCGCCGATATTACAAGTATAAATATACTGATTTGTGTATATTTTTGCATTTATATGTAACGGTGAAATACGGTGTACGCAGCATACGACATCCGCTTACGCTGCGTGAGCATAAAAAAAGAAATCTCGAAAAACTTCAGTTTTTCGAGATTTCTTTGAAAATGCGAGTTTTAATTTCTGCTATTTTCAGGAATTAAAACTCGCGTGCTGCGCTCAGGGGTCGCGCTACACTTTGAATTCGTCGATCTGTGCACCGATCTTTTCGATAGATTCCTGCACTTTTGATGAGGTTCCGGACAGCGCCGCGCCCGTCTCGTTGATCTTGCGTGCGCCTGAATCCATTTCGGTCATGCTGTCGCGCATGATGGCGGTGGCGTTCTGCAGCCGCTTCACTTCTTCCAGAATGGCCTTGTTGCCTTCTGACATTTCGGCTGATGCGCCGCGTACTTCCACCGTACTGTCGTTCATGCTGTGCAGCGCCTCGCTTATCTGGCGTGAACCTTCGTTCTGCTCGTCCATGGCGGACTTAATCTGCATAACGAGCATGTCGGTTTCCTGAATCTTCTTTGACACTTCCTCAAACGCCTGGCTGGACTCTGACGAGGCGGTGACCACGGCGTTGATGGAGTCTTTTATGTTGTTCAGCTGCTCGCCGATGGTACGAGACTGCGTGGTGGACGTTTCGGAAAGCTTTCTGATTTCGTCCGCAACGACGCTGAAGCCCTTTCCGGCTTCACCCGCATGGGCAGCCTCGATGGCCGCGTTCATGGCAAGCAGGTTCGTCTGCTCGGCTATGGCAGAGATGGCCGCGTTGGCTTCCTGCAGCATGGCGGACTGCGTTTCAATCTGCTGTATACGCTCGTTTACGTTCTGCTGCTTTGCGAATCCTGTCTGCGCAGTGCTGCTCAGGTTTTCAAATGATTCCGCCATTTTTTCCACGGAGTTGTTGACCGACGCGATGTTTCCGATCATCTCCTCTACGGCGGCAGATGCCTGCGTAGTGCCCGATGCCTGCGTTTCTATCATGCGCTCAAGCGATGAAATGTTCGAGGCGATCTGGTTTACGGCTCCGGCGGTTTCTTCTACGCTGGAGCTCTGTGTCATGATCTGGTTCTTCATGCTTTCGATGTTGGCGATGATCTGCGTGATGGCCGATGCCGTGTCCTCCGCGATGGCGGTCATATCGCTGCCTGCGATGCTGAGCTCGTTCTTTGAGGATTTTACGTCGCTGATGATCGTCTGAAGCTTTTCGGTGAACAGATTGAATCCTGACACCACCTGACCGATCTCGTTGTTGTTGGTCACCTGAATCCGTTTGGTCAGATCCGCGTTGCCGGTGGCAATTTCGTTTACCGCCTTTTTGACCGTATTGAGCGGACGGATGCCGCGGTATACCATCGTTGAGGATATGATAATAAGGATGATCACGGTCAGAATACCGTAGAATACAAGCTGCCGTGTCATGAAGTTGATTACTGCATAGATCTGCTTGTCAGGTACGGATATTGCAAAGCCCCAGGTGGTGCCTGCGATCGGCCGGTACAGGATCAGATCCTTGCCGCCGTGCAGACCGTTTACCCATGCATTGCCTGTTTCCCGGTTGCAGATTTTGGTGGCCACATCCGCCATGTCCTCAAAGCCTTTTGAAAGTCCGGTGATAAAGTTCTTCTGCATGACGAATTCTTTATTCGGATGCGCCATCACCATACCGTCGCTTGCAAGCATCCATGCGTAGCCGGCTTCGCCGATCTTTATGTTGTCGATTTCGTCAACGATAGTGTTCATGTTTACGACGCCGACGAGCATGTATTCTATCTTACCATTCCGTTTGATCGCGCGGGCAAAATGAACTACCGCTTTGCCTGTTGTTTTACCGAATACCGGATTGCCCACATAACGGTCTTTTCCTTCCTTCATGATTGCCTTGAAGTAGGGACGTTCCTGTATTTCGGTAAGTTTATCCAGGTCGGTGCGGGCTTTGCCGTCAGGACCACAGATCATGACATAATCGAATACGGCTGCACGTTCATCTGCTACGGAGACGAGCCACTCGGCCATTTCATTGATGTCGCCTTCCTTCATGACCTCGTTTTTAACGTAGAAGTCCAGCAGGTTAAAGTAGCTCTGGACTTTATTGGCCAATGCAGTGTCTGTCGCTGCGCCGATCTGCATGTAGTCTGCCACGGCGTCCGCTACCTGTACTTTTTGCGTAGTTTTAAGAATAAGCATGGCCTGCAGAAGGTTGCAGAGAATGATAACGGCTCCGATACTGAGCACAAGAGTCAGCACAAGGCTTGTTTTCCGGCTGCCCTTTGTTTTGCTTGTTGATTTCATATAGACCCCTGCGAAACTAGGTATATAAAAATTGTATAATATAATGATACAATGGAATTTGTCAGCCCGCAAGAAAAATACTGCATAGAATGTACGTTTGTACCGGGAATACTTTGATAAATTGCTGTTATGCAAAGTTTGCTGCAAAAACAGCAGGCTTACCGTACGGTGAAGGAGACTGAAGCCTGCTGTGAGCCGCAGGTCAGGCTTACGGTATGCGTGCCCGGCGTAAGCGGCAGCGCGTATCGGAACGGTCTGGTGAGCACCGCCGTCAGCTGTCCGTCCGTGGTCAGCTCAGCGGTCTGCTCCGCGCCGCCCGCGGCCTCGATGACAATGTCCTGATTACGCGTTCCGCGGATACCGCGTGTGCCGTCGTAGACAAACACGCTGCGGTTTCTGGGAGACAGTATGGTGAGCGGATAGTCCTTGTGGTTGATGCTGCCGCTGCGTTTCTTCAGGTGGAACCACTGCGCATACTGCGCCGGATAGAATGTTCCTTCTGCCGTATGCCATGTGCATGCATCCGTATGTCCGGAAGACTGCGTCCTGTCTATGCTTTGCATAGGCCTGTCGATGCTTTGCAGAGGCCTGTCTATGCTTTGCAGAGGCAGGTATTCTTCCACCGTATTCGGACAGAACGGTCCTGCCGCCATGCCTGACAGCTGGCAGATACGGCTTTTACGGTATTGTCCGGGCTTTTTGAATGATGGTGCGGCTGTCTGACCGCGGCTTCCGTGGAGAGCCGCAAGTACTTCATGTACGATCTGCGCAGGAACTGCACTGCCCGTGGTGCCGAGCACCGTTTCGCCGGAAAAGTTTCCCATCCATACACCTGCGGTGTACAGCGGTGTGGCGCCGAGCGCGGTTATATTCTGGAACTGGTTCGCGGTACCGGTTTTAAACATGCACGGAAACGGCGTGACGAATGTTTTGGAGTATCCGAATCCCATGGCGCGTGCGTCGGCATCTGACAGAATTGAGCAGATCAGGCGGGCGGTATCCGCGCTGAAGATACGTGCAGAGTCTGCGGGCCCGGCGCTGTCCGTTGTATCCGGTGTGCCGTCCGCCGCGCCGTTTGTGCCGGTGGCGGTGAGCGGCACAAAGATGCCGTCCCGCGGGAATATGCTGAACGCCTGCACCAGCTCGAACAGCGACACCTCCGCGTTGCCGAGCGCAAGGCCGAGACCGGGATCGCTGTGCGCAAGACTTTGAAACTGCAGCCGTGAGAGCAGGCTGCGGTAGGAGCTCATGCCCATGGTGTTGAGCAGCCAGACCGCCGGAATGTTCAGGCTTGATGCGAGCGCCACGCGCAGCCGCACGGGGCCGCTGTAGCGGTTGTTGAAATTCTGCGGCGCATACAGTTCCTCAAAGCCGAATTCCTGCGGCACGTCGGGCAGTACCGAAGCCGGTGTCCAGCCGGATTCAAGCGCGAGCGCGTACAGGAAGGGCTTCATGCTGGAGCCTGGCTGGCGCGGCGTAAGCACGCCGTCGATCTGTCCGTTGTGGTCGTCGTCAAAAAAATCAGCGCTGCCGATCCATGCCAGAATCGCGCCGGTTCTGGTGTCACACACAAGCATGGCGCCGTTGGTGATCCGCCGGTCGCGGTACTGTTCAGTTGCACGGTTTATGAGTGATTCCGCCATATCCTGCAGCGGCAGCAGAACCGTTGTCCTGAGCTCGGGTACGGTACCGATTCCATACTCCGGCAGGGAGCTCAGGTAGCGTACGTAGTGGGGCATGCGGACGGGATAGCTGTAGGGGGAGGCGGCGCGTGCCGTCTGCTCAAAATGAGCTCGGGTCAGCGGCGGAACGGAAGCATCTGCTGTGTCCGTTCCGCCGGCCGATTCTTCATATAGTTCCCAGGCGGCGCGTGCACACTGCTCCGGATTTGTCAGCGGATTGTACAATGACGGCCTGCGCGGAATCACCGCAAGACAGTACAGCTCCGGTTCCGTCAGCGACTGCGGTGCGGTACCGAAGAATGTACGGGCGGCCGAGGCAACGCCTTCACAGTTAAAGCCGAACGGAATATTGTTCAGATACAGCGCAAGCAGCTCCTGCTTGGAAAAACGTGCTTCCAGTCTGACCGCATCCCACGCTTCTCTGAGCTTTACGGGGATCGTACGGCGTGCGGACGGGCGTATCATACGCGCCAGCTGCATGGTGATGGTGGATGCGCCGCTTACGGTACGCCGCTCGCGCAGGTTCTGCAGGCAGGCCCTGAGCACGGCGCCCGTATCGACGCCGTGGTGGCGGTAGAACCTGCGGTCCTCCGCGGCAATGAACACTTCTTTGAGCTGCTCAGGAATCTCTTCCGGCGCAAGATACTCACGGTGCAGACCGTCTTCAAGTCCGAGAATCTGGATGATGTTTCCGTCTGCGTCAAGAATACGCGTGCTGACGGCGCGGTTCAAGAATGCGGTAAGCTCCGGATAGGGCAGCCGGCGTGCGAGCAGTCTGCTGCCTGCAGCTGCGGTAACCGCGATTGCCGCAAGGGCAACGGCTGCGGCAATCGCGGCTGCGGCCGTACGGCGTATTGATCCGGCACCCGGCGCGGCTTTCTGCCGCTCAGAATGCCGGATCATTTGATTGTATACAGTATGCCGCCCGTGCGGCCGAATACTTCAGGCTCGTACATGCATTCGCCGTTCACCGGCGGAGTGGGGTAGACGCCTCGGCGCACCGCCCTGAATTTGAACTCAGCCGTTGTCCGGCCTTTGCCGAAGTAATCCCAGAAGAACTGAATCTCATTGTCGTAGATAACCTGATTGCTCATCAGGTGGCTTCCGCCGTAATACCAGCCCGCTTCATCGTCATAGTCCTTTGACCAGTTTCCTCTGCCGCTTGCGTTCTGCGCGGCATCGGATGAGGTGACGAACGTTGCGTCAAGGATTTCTGCTCCGGACGGTACCGGTGCCCTGAGCGCAATAAATTCCCGGTCATAGGTGGATGACAGGCTGATCTTTGCACGGTAGGTGCGGCCGCTCTGCAGCTGCACTACAACGGAGCCTTTCTGCGGTTTGATTTCCTCACCGGTTGTGTTATCGTACAGCGTCATGGTGATGCCGAGCCCCTGGTCCCGCATTGCCTGCATTTCCTCAGGTACGGTGTAGCGCATGACTGCCGTGTAGAACAGGCTGCCGGTTCCTTCCCTGCGGAACTCAAGAGGCAGCGCCGTATCCTTCTTTTTATTAGTGAGCACCGGCGAGTCCATGGTAAGCCGATTCGTGAGCGGTCTGGCGGCGGCACCCTTAAAGGTTCCCTGCGCAACCATGCTGCCGTCGAACAGCGCGCTTGCCGTAAGGTCCGTGGCGTCTACGTTGCAGCAGGTTATGAGCGTGTACACCGCCTCAAGCACGCGGGCGGTCACCGCCGTGTTCTTCCAGTAACCTGTGCGCTGCGTCTGCAGCAGCTGGAACAGCAGCCGCGTGTTCATATCATCATCTTTGTTCAGCTGCACGAACAGCTGCAATATAAGCGCAAGCTGCTCCACGCTGTCGTTGTACCAGCTGTAGACGGCGTGCGACGGATTCACCTGCGAAAGGTCTACGCCGCGGGCTGTAGGCCTCAGATATGTTCTGAGCTTATCGGCGCACTGTCTGGCAAGCGTGCTGTCCGCTCCCTGCCGTGTAACGGCCGCGAGTCCCGTAAGCGCAAGCACCGCTGCATCCGAGTCAGGGGATGCATACAGCGTGCGGAGCACTGAGTCTGAGCCGGCCGTGCTTATATGACTGTTCCTGCTGATGAGCGCAAGCACATACTGTATATACGCTTTTGAATATGCGCTGAGATTGCGGTTGCGCATGGCCTGCTCCAGATATCCTGCGAGCGCAAGACCGTCTATGGCAAGCTCTTCTTTTGTGTATCCGCGCTGCAGCGCGAGCGCCCAGATATGCGCGATTCTCGTTGATACATAGATGTCCGACCGGACTGACGACGGCCAGTATCCGAACGCTCCGTCAGCAAGCTGGCTGCTCTTCCATGCGGCAAAATGCGAGATGACGCACTGCTTTATATCCGAAACTTTGCTGTCAAGGTTGAATACATCGATATACGGCTCAAAGATCACGAGCGGCAGTACGCGTGCGGACTGCTGTTCCATGCAGCCGTAGGGATAGTCAAAGACGTACTGTACCGCGCTGCCGAGCAGCCCGAGCCTGGTGGCATCAAGCGTGACCGACAGATAGCTGCGCTCCTGATCTGAATAGCTTGGAATGGCCGCAAGCTCTGTTGCACCTGATTCATGGTCTGACACGGTGCCTGTGGTAGTGACGGTCTCGAACAGATACGGCTTTTCTATGACGAGCGGACATTTTATAACTTCATTCACCTTGGATGATCTGACGGTAAACTGCAGCTCCACCGTACCGGCTGCTGCTGCGGCCACGTCGAAGTATACTGCAGCGTTCTGGCCTGCAGGTACCGAGACCGTATGAGTAGAATCTCCGTCTACTGATGCCTTGCCGGGCATGCTGCTTATACCGCCCGCTGCCGTAATGCCGGGACGTGAATCGATATTCAGCGACACCGTTACGTCATGGGTGAGAGAATCCAGATTCGTGATCAGCACGCCTGCTTCCGCCGTGTCGCGCACGCGCAGCCTGCGCGGAAGCACCTGCTGTACGTTTATGGGATTCTGTACGGTGATTTCATCCTCCTGCAGCGCGAGCAGCTCGCCCTGCACGCCGAATGCGGTCAGCCGGTATGTGGTCAGGGAATCGGGCAGAGTAAAGCGGCACGTAACCTTGCCGTCCTTGCCGGTGATAAGCACGGGCTCAAATACCGCGGTGGGGTTAAAGTCCTTGCGCTCCTGCATTTTATCCGATCCTTCGCTCTCCGCGTCTCCGCCCGCCAGATTCTTCACTTCGTAGGTGACCGGATCCATAAGCAGCGCGCGTGAATCGCCGCCCTGCACGCGCAGCGGAAAATGATCTGTATTATAAAAGAAGGAGACCGGATCTGGCACATGATAGTTGATCAGGTCAAGCACGCCGCGGTCAACCGCCATAAGCGTAAGCTCCGCTCCTTCCACTGGCTTGCCGCCCTTTGTGGCGGTCAGCGTGATCTCCGCCTGCTCGCCGGGCCGGTATGCCTGCTTGGGGCTGTCCATAGTCACGGTGAATGTCTTTACGCGCGGATTGATGTACAACGGAGTAACGCCGTAGTAGCCTTTCGGCTTGTCCAGATCAGGCGTGCCGTATTCATGTACGGGCTTGCCGCTCCGCACGGAATAGGATGCTATGGACACATAGACCACCGGCACATAGTTGCGCGCAATCGGTATGTCGATGATATGCACGTTGCCGTCCAGATGGCGTATTTCCTCCGTAAAGATACCTTCGCGCTCCACGGTAATCAGATAGTTGCCTTCGGGCAGCGTACTTTCCATAAGAATATGCGCGGTTTCGCCCGGCTTGTACTGTGACTGATCCGGAGTCAGACGCAAGGAAGATGAGTTTTCCTGATACCATGATGCTTTGCCGCTGCCGGTGGCATAGAATGAATACTGGGTGATTACATCACGTCCTGCGCTGTCTTTCGCGGACAGCGTGAGCGTATGGTAGCCGGGCTCCAGCGCGGTTACTGTAAATTTGCCCGACGGCTCCAGCGTGACGGTGCTTTCGCTTTCGTCTGTGAATGTCTGCTCGTAGCGCTCGTACATATTGTTCGCCACGCCCTGCTGCTGCACCATGTGCCATTCGCTGCGGCTGAGCTTTATCGTAAGCTTTGCACCGCTGCCTGCGAGGGATGCGAGCGCATTCCGCGCGTTCTCAAGCTCGGGCACCGCGGTACCGTCGGGAACCGCGAGCATATAGCTGAACGAAAGCGGTTTGTTCGTCTTGGGGAATGATGACACGCCCTCAGGAGCGGTCACGCCGATATAGAATGACGCAGGGTGCACAACGATGCTGCTTGAGGCGGAAACCTGCTGGTTACTTGTGTCGGTGATGTCGGCCGACAGACGGTAACGGTAGGGTACGCCTTTAATGCCCGCGCTTTCGGTGTCGCAGGAAAGCACCGCTCGGCCGGCGGTGTCGAGCGAACCTTCATCGTTGCGCACATGCATGCGGTTTTCACTCGTATTTACGGGACTGAACCGGTAGTTTTTAAGCGACGGATTACTGGTAGTAAAATACCACGGTTCCCTGAACCATGAGCTTTCATATGCAGCGCCGCTCAGCGCGCCGCCCGCCAGATAGGATGCCGACAGCTCAGCCTGTATACGGTCGCCTGCAATGACCGGAGCGGCGGGCATGGAGATTCCCGTCTGGAATTTAAGCCGCTCAAAGAACGCTACGTTCAGCGTGATATAGGCTTTGCCTTCGTCCGGGTCTCCCTCCCGCTTATAATGCAGTTCATACAGTCCCGGCTCAAGCGTTTCGGGCAGGGTAACAGAGCCGTAGAAGCCGCCCGAGGCGCTTGCCGTTCCGGTAGTCTGCCAGTATATGGTGGAATCGTCCCATCTGGTGCTTTTTAGCAGCATGGAATAGCCGCCCTGCCACGGAATAAAGGAGCCGAGCTGCTGGCTGCGGTCTATGCCGCGGAACGACAGCGTTTCGCCCGGCTTGTACAGGCCTCGGTCGGTGAACATAAAGATGCGCGGTATGGCCTTATAGGCGTTTTTGGTACTGCCCGTATACACACCGCTGCGCCACGGATGATGGCTCTGCGGGCAGAATACTGCCCAGTCATCGGTGTCTGCGGCGGTATGCGCCGCCACCAGTATTTCATGATAGCTGTTTTTGGGGTACAAGGTGTCCAGATCCTGCTTGGTCAGATTAATGACGGCGAGTCCGGTACTGTCCGTAACCGCCCGTATGGGCAGGCTGCGGCCTACAGGCTCGTCCTCTTTGTACGGGCAGGCAAACACTTCTGCGCCTTCAACCGGTTTGCCGGTGGAAAGCGATGACACGTATGCTACGATCTTGTTCGCGCCGAACCGGGCGGTAACGCCCAGATCCGTTACCTGTATGGTGGTGGTGTTTGACACGGTATACGTTTTTTTCGGGTTCCACGGGGTAGGCGTACGCGGCAGCGTTACCTTGGCGTCAAAGCGCAGAATTCCTCTGCCGTTGTTCAGGTAGGGCTGCAGGTCTATGACTTTAAAGATTCTCTGGTTTTCCGGCTCCGTTTCAAGCTGAGTGCTTTCAGGATCATTCAGCACATCATAGTCCTTTGCGCTCTGGTCACTGCCGTAGTAGTGGTTGCGTGCGTCTGCAAGCGGCTTTGTGGTGGGCCTGATATGGTAGGCTCCGCCCAGAATGTTCTGATACTCGAATATATACTTCGGGGTGAACTGTGCCTCAAGCATCTTTGCGCCTGAATTGATGAACCGTACGGAGCTTGCCGCATCCGGTACGGTGATCTTGAGCTGCTTTGCTGAAACAAGCTTCTGTCCGTAGATGTCCTTCAGCGTATCGGCGATGTGTATGGTATAGGTGGACTTAAAGGTGACGGGCAGCCCGTAGAGCTTGACGGTGGTTCCGCTCACCTCAATGTTGTCCGCAGTGATCGGCATGGCGGGGGTGGTGCTCAGCGCGCCGGGTACTGAGGCCGCATCTACCGGCTGTGAAAAGTCTATGTGCACGGGATTAGTGTATTTGTTCCATGTGTCGCCCGGCCAGTATGAATCAAACTTGAACGGTCTGAGCGTATGGAACGATGCTGCGGCAAGCTTGCTGCCGCCCGGCACCGGCTGCCGCACCGTAAGACTGATACGTTCGTCAGGCGGCAGGTCCGACGGAATAAGATAGGTGACCGTGTCCGTCAGCTCCTGCACCACCGTGAACGGTATGCTCTGATTTTTGCCGTGTTCAATATTAATGGAAGAAAGTTTTGCGATTTCCTCGGCTTTGACCGGATAGTTGAACTGTACTCTCCAGTCATGTGCGTACAGCGGAGGCACATTGTCAGAATCTACGCCTCTGCTGACCCGCGCGCCGGGCTGGTTCCATATGATTCTGAGCTGCTGTGCGGTTGTGGAAAATCTTCGCTCACCTTCGATCGGCTTACCGCTTATAGAGGTAACGTTGTCGCTCACCGTTATTGTATACACCTGCATAGGATCCGCAGGCTCCGATGCTTCGAATGAAAGCAGGCTTGTGCCGTTCCATCTGAAACTTCCTTTTAGCGCCGGAGTGATCGTCATGTACGGGCTTGTGGAAGCCGGTTCGCCGAGCGCGGCGAGCGGTACCACCGGCTCGGAAAAAAGTACGTAGAATGAAGGCGCATGCACTTCCGCAGGCAGCATGTCGCGCGGACCCCAGTCGCATACGGTAAAAGCTCCGCCTTTTGTGCTGCCGCCTGCTGCTTGCGCGGGCATCTGTACTGCGGGGCGTGCGGCTGTTCTGGTCTCGTAGCTGGTTTTATAGGCGTCAAGCTTGCGCAGTCCCGGAATCACGCTCTGCGCTTTGGCGGTACTGCCTGCTTTTTTACCGGCCGAACCGGCTGCTGTGCTGCCTGCTGCCGCTCGTTTTTTAGCCTTTGCCTCCGTAACGTCGGGCTCCGGCTCATAGGGTGTATAGTCAAGAGTAAAAAAATCGTCTGGTGAAATGAAAGTGTCCGTGGTGGCCGCAGGATCAAGCTGCGCCTGTACCGTTGCGGTGTCCGTGCCGGCCTCTGCGGTCTGCTGCCGTGAAGCCTGCCGTCCGCAGGAAACGATGATACAGCCGGCGGAAAGTACCGCCGCTGCCATAGTCAGAACTGATGCATGCTGTTTCATGCGGTCAGTATACAGCACATCGTATGCTGTGAAAAGCACGTGCCGTGCGAATCTGCCTGCCGGAGATGAGATTTCCCGGAGATAATATTTTCCGGAGACGGGGTGACGTTACGGCCTGCCGGTGAGTCCGTCCGGCTCAAAGCGTATGCCGGTATTGTACAGCTCCATGCCGCTTACCAGATACCGCGCGTGTTCGTATGTGCGGTAGGCAATGTCATTTCCCATGCCGTTAGTAAAGCTGCCTGCGTTATAAAGCCGTTCCGGCTCATAGCCGAGCTGCATGAGCAGGTTCAGAAAATAGCAGGATTCTACGCCTGCGGTGGAGATAGCGATTATATATTTAGTCCGGTCAAGCATATCACAGAGTACGCCGGCGGATTCCTCGTAGTTCGGTACGAACGTGCCCGCATCCCCCAGATACGCTCCGCCCTGCCGCGTCATCTGGAATAAAGCTTTTTTGTTGCCCGGAAACCCTGCGATATAATCATAGAACGGCAGGTTGATAAATCCGGCGATATGGCCTTCCTTATAAAAAGCATCGGGAGCGCGCACGTCAATATACACGCAGTCTTTTCTGAACAGCAGCTCATCTATAGTGTCCGGTCTGACAGGGGAATCGCTCATACGCATGCTCCGTGCGTCAGCCTTTGCCGGAAGCGGAGCTGAGCTCTGCACGCCGGCCTGCGTCTGCTCAGCCGCGTGTGTTGCCGGGACTTCAGCCGCGGACGGTTCGGAAATGCTTTTTGTACATGCGGTGACGGTACTCAACAGACACACCGCGCATACGGCGCCTGCGGCATAACGTATGTGTGAAATGGCAGCGCTATAATAATGCTTTGGAAACAATTCCGATCCCCTTATAGTCCTTTCGGATATACGGCTCAAATCCCGGCGTCATAAGCAGCGACACCGTTTTATCCTGCCGCGATGCATCTTTTACCAGGCAGGCTTCAAGCGTGCAGCCGTAGGATTCGCGCACGGCGTCAAGAATACGGCGCAGGTCGTGCTCGTCCTGTATGTTGAACAATGCGGTACTCAGTGCATCGGTGACCATCGCATTGTCTCCGATGAGTATAACAGACCAGTAGTAGTCATGGCTATATCCGGTCTTCGGATCAAGAATATGGCTGCGTATGGTGGTGCCGTCATCAGCCAGAATATAATAACTGTTTGACGTTCCTGATGTAGAAAGCGACATGCCCGACGGCAGGTCAAGCTGAATCAGCGCAAGCGTTTTGTAATAGGAGGATGCGACTCCGATGCGATAAGATTTTCCGCTTGCAATGATGGTGCTGCTGCCAAGGCTCAGCATAAAAGTACCGTTCAGAAATTCCTTCTGTATCTGCCGGGCAGCATATCCTTTTGCTATGCCGCCCAGATCTATGTCATAGGTGAGCCCTCCGGCGGGCAGCGTGAATGATATGGTATCGTCCTGTACGGTGATGCAGCTGGCGGCCTGCTCCGGCGTAAGCACGCGGCGCAGCGCCTGTGCTATTAAATCTGGATCCGGGTCCGTATTCTGTACCGGGAACGGTGAGAACTTGCCGGCATACAATGCGGTGACAGGCGCAAGAAAGATGTTGAATGTATTGTCCGTCAGCTTCATCAGCTGCAGGCTTTGCCGTATGCAGTCTGTGAGCGGCTGCTGCACGGCGGCACTGCCGGCAGCTGCGTATTCATTCAGTATCCGAAGATTTTTAACGGTGCCCTGGCCGTCATCCTCATAATAGTAGTGGTGGCGGTCAAACAGCTTATGATACTGTACCAGCCGGGATTCAATGCGGTCAGCCAGCTGCTGATCCTGCGTCTTTATAAAAACATTCGTATGGAAGAGCGGAATATATTCGCCGTTTACCGCCTGTACGGAAGCGCAGATTCGGGTGTCCTGTGAGGCGGCCGCCTGCGGCGCATCGGCGCCCGGTGTTGAGTGCTTCGGCGCGGAAGTCTGTGAGGAACCCCCGCTTCGTGAGCGGCAGCCTGCCGGCAGCACAAAAACCGGTATGAGCGTGAGCGTTAAAAAACTGAATCGGAAAAAGGTCATGCGCCGCATGATGTAAGGCTCCGTATATCTGCCGTAATGCAAACGGGGGATGCGTACCGCATCCCCCGTATACCGAAAAAACGGCAGCTTAGTTCTTGGTCAGACCTTCGATGGCATAGGTGGCGTTCACTTTGAATTCAAGCGCGTCGACCACATAGTCCTTAAAGCCTGCGGCTGTATACTGGCCCATGCCGCCTACATTGTAGATCTTTGACATGTCATAGCCTTTTGCGTTGAGAATCTGCAGCAGCTGCGCTACACGTCCGCCGCTCTGGCACATAAAGAAGATAGTCTTGTTCTTGGGGAAGAAGACTTCCAGCATGTCGTCTGATTCTTTGTAGGTTGCTGTCGGTTCGGTCAGCGCACCGCCGTACAGCTGAATCTTAGACGGATCCTTGCCGGCATCCTTGTTGTAGATATAGGCAAAGAACGGTACGCATTCAAAGTTGCGCAGATGTTTTTTCTGGTAGTCGGCATAGTCACGCAGGTCAATGTACAGAACGTCATCACGTCCGAAATACTCGAACAGGTTCGTGGCATTGATGCTTGAGCTTGCCGCCGCAAAAGGAGTTTTGGCCGCTTCCGGATTCTCGGTGTTCACCGGAGCCGGAAGCGCTTTCTTGGCAGGTTCCTGTACGGCAGGAGCCGGTGCGGGTTCACTTTTGTTTGCACAGCCTGCAAACAAAGCCAGAATGCTCAGTACGCTGAGAATCACTGATAATTTTTTCATATATTCCTCCAATATAATGAACGTGGTAAAGCGCCTATGAGTTTGCGCCGCCGAAGAATTCGTCCGATGCATGGTACTCATACAGCGCGTTCAGCATGCGGATGATATTATTCGTGGATACAGATGAGCCGGTAAAGCTGTCAACGCGGTAGTTTTCGCGTCCTGGGCCCGCGCTGTAATCTTCGGGGGCTATGTCATCTGACGTGCTTAATGTCTTTATGTACTTGTAGTCCTTGCCCACAAAGAACGGAATATATTCCCGCTTGAAATCTTCGAAGGTTGCTCCTGCGGGCGTAGGATTAGAATCTCCCCAGAAGCCTGCCAGATAGTGTCCCTCGGAGTCATAGTCGAACGACATATACTTGATGGCGGAATCATCGATGGATCCGCTCTTTGGCAGGGTGAGCTCCACGTATGCCGTCGACCAGTAGTTGACCTCTGCGCTGCGGCAGGTACAGGAAAGGTAAGTCACCTGATATTTGATGAAGTTGCGTGCCTTGTACTTAAAGTTTACGAACGCATAGAAATCATGCTCTTCCCGCGGACCGTTGATATGCTTGATGGGTATGACCGCCACCACATTCGCAATGCTGCCTGCGCCCATATCCGCGCTTTCATTCAGATATTTATTTATGCTTTCAAGCGTAATGGTGCCGCCTGCATCGCAGGGATCAGCCTGCTTGATAAGGCCTGCTTCCAGCATAGCTGCCTTCGCAGCCTTTTTGATTGATGTGGATGAGATGGTTGCTCCTGAAACGGAATCAACTTCCCAGGTCTGTGCCTTAAGGATTTTTTCGGGCAGCTGCTTTACGGCTTCGCCGCCTACGCCGGGCGTCTCTTTGTCGCCGGTGATTTTAACTGCCGTGATTTTATCCTTTGCAACGGTCAGCTCGACGGCTATTTCTCCGCCGTAGCCTTTTGCTGTACCGGTGTATGTCTTTTTGCTGTCACAGGCGGTGGTCAGCAAGCCGGCGGCGAGCATGAGTCCGCATACTGCGGATACTGCCGTTTTTTTCATAGAACCTCCTTTAAAGCCACGGCGGCAGCCGCGCGCCATGGATGGCGCGGAATGCACTTGCAGGCTTTAGAATGCAAGTGCTCATGATACAAAGTACATGGAGGTACTTTGTATCATGCCTCCTTTAAAGCCACGGCGGCAGCCGCGCGCCATGAATGGCGCGGATGCCGTGCTCAAAGTACAGGGGGGGAACACAGCATCCGACATATTGTTAGATTTTCACTAGGTATTTATCATTATATACCCGAAGCTGCGGAAAGTCCATTAAACAGAACTGAAACCAGGAATGCGGGGCAAACGGCTGATTATGGGTACGTACAAGGGGCCTTCAGGTACTGTCCTGTTACCGCTCCTGCGCGCGTTTATACAGGAACATGGCGATCCCCATGCTGATGATGACGGCGCAGCCGATAAAGCTCAGGTGGTCAGGCAGCTGGCCGAACACAAAGAATCCTTCCAGCGCGGCAAAAATGACCTGCGAATAGTCGAACACTGATATTTCTTTTGCGGGAGCCGCAAAATAGGCTGCGGTGACGCAGAACTGGCCGCCTGCGCCGCAGACTCCTGCCATAAGCAGGCAGAGCAGCTGTCCTGCCGTCATGGGCGTATACCGCAGAAGCATCCACGGCACTGCGGTCAGGCATGAAAAGCCTGAAAAACAGGCTACAATAAAGTTGCCGTTCATTTTGAACGTGGAAAGCTTGCGTACGCATGCGTAGGCGCACCCCGCGCCCATGCCGCCCAGGAATCCTGCGACGGCAGGCAGCGAGGCTGAAACGTTCATTGACGGCTTTACTACGAGCATGGCGCCGAAAAAGGCGGCGATCAGAAAACATGCCTGAACGGGCTTGATCTTCTCTTTTAAAAGAAAGTAGCTGAATATGACCGCGAAGAACGGCGACATTTTGTTCAGCATGGCTGCATCCGACAGCGGAATGCGGTCTATGGCATAGAAGTTGCCGTAGATGCCGATGGTACCAGCCATGCACCTGATGCACAGGAATATGATGGAACCTTTGACCACGTTGAGCGGGCGGCGGTCCCTGCATAGTGCCACAAGCGCGATAAGCAGCGCGATAAGGTTTCTGAAAAAGCTTTTCTGCAAAAACGGCAGGTCACCCGCCAGATGCACGAACGTGCTCATGGTGGCAAAAAAGAATGCGGCGCCGAGTATGAACACGATGCCTTTAAGTCTGGAGCCTTGCTGTACCATAGGTACTCAGTATAGCGGGAATAAATGTGATGGGCAACGAGGCAGCGGGAGGCTGCAGAATATGTGTTATCATTGTCAGCTGCCATTTTGTCCCGACCAAGGTCGGGTCAGCGTGATTGATGTTAGAATTAAAAGAAGCAGGATAAGATATATGGATAAAGAGAAGTTTCTTAAAAGTCGAACTGAATGGAAAAATTATCACAGTGCGATTTTGTTTTCTATGTTGAATCCAAATCATGAAACAAGTTCATCTGATGTATTAAAAGATTTTCTGAAGTTTGTAAAAATGCCCGAACAGGCTTTAAATTCATTACTTTCTGATTTCGATTTTCTTGAGTTTTCATGCAACATCAAACAGACAATTCTTTTAATCAAAAACAAGAAACACGGCATTTTAATAGAAAATAACCTTGATTGCGAAAAAAACGATAAAGAATTAAAACGATGTTTTGATAAATGCCTGACCGAGTGCTATATAAAACCGCCGTTGATTGTAAGCATTAACTGGGAAACTCCAGACGAACGCAAAATTCCTAAAGGCATAAAAGAATTTGTTCGCAATATTACAGTAAAAGAACTTGTAGATTTTTTTACCGATTGGTGTGAAAAACAAACGGAAGAATCTCTGGCAAGAGGAATTTTGACACAATATGTAAAAAAAATACAAATATCGTAAAACAATGCAAAAGCTATGATTCTATGATATAATAAAATGAATGTGGAGGAAGAAACATGCTTACGAATGAAATGACAGCCGCTATATCTGACTTACTGCTGAGTGAAGGCTGTGCGGAGTGTTATCTTTTCGGCTCCCATGTCACCGGAGGGGCCGATGAGAATTCCGACATCGATATTGGAATAAAGGGGCTTCCTCCTAGAAAATTCTTTGCAGTGCACTCTGCGCTAGAAGATGTAACAAAAAAGACGGTTGATTTGGTTGATTTTGACGAAAAACCGCAGTTTTTTGCCATATTACAAGATTTAGGAGAACTGAAAAAGATTGGATAATGCGGTCAAAACAAAAATTGACTATGAAGTTTCACAGATTGACGAGCTTATAGATAAATCAGACGTTCTCATATCGTTGTGCAAAAACAAAGAGCCTGACTTTATAGAAATAACGGCTGTTGGAGGTATACTGCATGCTTTTACAATGGAGTTGAAAACATCTTTATCCTCATTGCAAAATCTTTGCAGTTTGATTTTACTTCGTCTTCTCAATGGCACAGAAATCTAATAGATTTTATGTTTGCTCAAAATAATTTCCTGCAGGCAGACCTGCGCCCGCGTCTTACGGGAATATATGGGTTTTAGACATTTTTTTCGTCATACCTACGGCTATACCATTAAATGGGAAAAATGCTCTTACCTTTTCTTGGAGTTGCCAGATTTTTGGAAACTCATCCGGCAGTCAATAGTAAAGTACTGCAATGAATCTTACGGAACTGCTTCAGCTTCTCTGTAATCGTTCAACATCTTATTGATTCGTGCGGAGGGTTTCATACCCCGACGCCGCTGGAAACTGCGTTACGATGCTGCGTCGAGATATGTTGATTTCCTGCCCAATTTCAGAACACTGTTTTCCTGATCTGTCGCGCGCATGTCAGTGCGCGGCATTGCTCCATTTGCCGCTCAGATAGTAGATGATGAACATGGTTGAGGTGACTGTCCAGGTGACCGGATAGCATGCAAGCACCATGCGCATAGTGGGATGCAGCGGCACAGCTATGAACAGCCAGAGCAGTCTGAGCATGCACACGCCCGTGCTCGTGATGATCATGGGAACGAGCGAGGCACCCGAACTGCGGATAACGCCGGAATACACTTCGATCGGCTCATAAGTGATCCAGAACGGTGCGAGAAAGCACAGAATCTGCATGCCGATAGCTATGACCTGCGTGTCGGACGTGAACAGCTTGTAAATATAGATTCCGGTAACGTAGAACAGCAGCGTGAGCACTATTGCCGCGCCCGCCGCCATTTTTATGCCGTCATTGGCCGCCCTGCGAAGCCGGTCATACAGCTTGGCGCCGTAGTTCTGTCCGCAGAACGAAGTGAGCGCCACGCCGAATGAGCTGCTTGTCATCCAGAAAATGGCATCCATGCGGCCGAACGCTGCCCAGGCGGCTATGGTGTCTGTGCCGAATGCGTTGATATGGGTCTGTATAATAAGATTTGATACGGTGTACAGCACGGACTGTATGCCCGCGGGAAATCCGATTCCTATGATCTTGCGCAGCAGATGCGGCGTAAGCCGCAGCTCCCTTATGGTAAGCCGGTAGCTGTCTTTGACCCGGTGCAGTACGATAAAAATGAGCACTGCGCTCAGTGCCTGCGAGCAGACCGTAGCCCATGCGGCTCCCGCCACCTCCATCCTGAGCACCGCTACAAAAAGCAGGTCCAGTATGATATTGCTGATACAGCCTGCAATAAGTATATAGAAAGGACTTTTAGAGTCACCTGCGGCACGCAGAATTCCGGCACCCATATTATAGAAGAACATAGGAATCATGCCGCAGAAGAAAATGCGCAGATAGATCACGGATGCTTGGAACAGTTCGTCGGGAGTACCGATGGCACGCATGGCGAACGGACTGGCCGCCTGTCCTGCCGCCGTCATGACGGCACCTGCCAGCAGCGCAAGCGCCGCGGCGGTATGAACGGCCCGGCTTGTTTCACGCTGATCCCGTGCGCCGTAGAACTGGGCTATGACCACCGTTGCGCCGCTTGCAAGCCCGACAAAAAAGCCTACCAGCAGGTTCACGTACACGGCGGTGCCGCCGCCTACGGCCGCAAGCGCTTCTTTGCCTACGAACCTGCCTACGATCACCGCATCGGTGGTGTTGTACAGCTGCTGAAAAAAAGTGCCGAGTAGAATGGGAAAAAAGAATGCGAGCAGACCTTTCCACACCGGTCCTTCCGTAATGGAGACGGAGGTCACTCTGGGGCGTTTCCTGTTATGGCTGTCCCGGATAATAGTGGACATGTTCATGCCGCCATTCTGTCATTCTGCACTCATTTATGCAAGAGCGGACGTGACCGTCCGGGGCGGCTCACGTCCGGCGCAGGCTGCGCATTACAGAATGTGTACTACCGGACTGACGATCTGTACTGTACGTTTTGTCGGTGTGCTGCCGTTGACGGCAATGCTTGTCTCAAGTACGATGCGGTAGCCCCTGCCGGATTCCAATGTGTCCGGCACGTAGAATTCCAGTGTTTTGGGCAGGTTGCACGTTATGTGTTCTGCCTGAATCCACGTGCTGCGGTCTTCCTGCGGTTTTTGTTTTTGATCAAGCGGCGTAAACCAGATACCGCTTTTGGCACCGCCGAGCTTGAGCGCCGTGCCGGTGATGCGTGCGGTAGCACCCTTGGTGAGCGTATTGTTTCCTGCCTGTATATCCTTAAGGTTCTGCACAGTGCGTATGGTACGGCCTGAACCTGCAGGGGTTACATGCGCTACAAACAGGTTCTGCACCTGCTTTTCTGCTTTTGGCGACGGGGTGAATGCAAGATGGATGCAGGAGGCAAGTTCCTGCGCCGTCATGTCCTTACCGACGGCTCCCCTTACATTCGTGTAGAGCGTGCCGATATCGAACATGCTTACGGCCTCTCCGTGCCGGAGCGCATCCAGTATTCCTTCCTTGAACAGTGATGCAATGTGATAGAGCGTTATGCCGTCAAACGTCGTCTGGTTACGTTCTGTCAGGCGGGCAATAATGTTTTCAAGCGTTACGGTTTTGCGTGAAACTTTACCGTAGCTGTTTTGTGTCAGGTTGCTTGTATGAATCTTTATGTCCACGGATGATGTACTGTCGTTGAATGTTGTAGGTACACTTTCTGCCATATACTAAGTATAGACCGGAATACTGCGTACTGCAAGAAAAAATGACTTTCAGAAAAAATGCCTTTCAGGTGAATGATAAGCTTCTCTCTAGCTAGATAGCAGCCTTCTCTCTAGTTAGAGAGCAGTCTTCTCTCTAGTTAGAGAGCTGTCTTCTCTCTAGCTAGAGAGAAGTGCTGCATTCAGGTGATGAAACTGCTGATATTCTTGGGAGCGGCAGGCGGAGTATAATCGGGATGCTTTCTGCATATTAGAATCCTTTTTATATGCACAAATCTTGTTTTTATCTGCATATAATCATATTATTACTATGAAGAAAAAGGGCAGGCTGTATGCATAAATGTGACTATTCGTTTTTAGACAATGGTATGCTGCTCTCCCGACTGGTACATGTTACCGCTTCCATTTGCTCATTACATTAAGAGTATAGAAAGGAATTAGTAAAAATGAAAAAGAGATTTTTGTATGCACTGTTTGCCGTTGTCAGTTTTGTACTTATTTCATGCGCCCATACTAAGACCGCCGGTCAGAAATCAGATGGATTCATTCCTGCCGTACCGGATTACAACGATCCGCTTATGTGGTTTACGCAGGACGGCGATACGGCCGGGAACGGGGCGGATGTATTCTATGTAGTGTCTACCTGGGAAAAAGACTGGAGCACTGAAGACACAAGTATATGCCATTATGCCGATGTGTGGAATCAGGTTCACCGTGATCGCATGGCAATTGAAATAGGCAAAGTGGCCGCATATATGTCGCCGGGCAACCGGTTTTATTCGCCGTATTACCGGCATATGACCATAGACGGCTGGGTTACACAGGATGAAGCGCTCATTCAAAATCGTACCCGGCTTTCAATGGATGACGTATGCAAAGCCTTTGATCATTTTGAAAGCCAGCGTGACAGAAGCCGCCCGCTCATTATAGCAGGATTCAGCCAGGGCGGACTGGCGGTCGTGAATCTTTTGAAGCATATCAGCGATGAAACCTACGGCGAGCTTGCTGCGGCGTATGTTTTGGGATACAAAGTCACGCAGGCTGATCTTGACGGCTGCAGCCATATTAAGCCTGCCCTCAAAGAAGACGATATCGGTGTTACGATCTGTTATAATACCGTGAAGGATACAAAATACATTATACCGGTTATTTCTGCGTCAAGCATCGCTATAAATCCGGTGAACTGGCGTACCGACGATACGCCTGCGATTCTGAACGGTTCAATAACCGTCACGCTTTCTCCTGAATATCATGTGCTTGTTGTTTCTGGCTACAGCGGTTCCGAATACAAGCCGTTCCGTAATTTTATTAACGTAGGGGATATCCACAGCTGTGAGCCGTGGCTGTACAGCGAATGCCTGAAAAAAAACATCGCCGTCCGTGCGGCCATGTGGCGTAGAAAATAAGGTCCCCTCGAAAGTCTCATGACGAAGCGTCCGCCCGCCCCGTTGCAGGTCTCTTAATTTATGTAGTATACTGTATAGTATGGGTGGAAAAGTAACTAAACAGGCTCCTGCCGTCTATGATGAGGCGAGTATCCAGCATCTGGAAGGCCTGGAGCATATCCGGCGCCGTCCCGGCATGTATATCGGAAGCCTCGGAGACGGCTCCGACGAGAATGACGGCATTTATATCCTGTTAAAAGAAGGAATTGACAACGCGGTGGATGAGTTTTCCCAGGGATTCGGAGACACCATCGCCATTGATATTACGGAAGGCCGGGTAAAGATCCGTGACTATGGACGCGGCATTCCGCTCGGCAAGCTTGAGGACTGCGTTTCTAAGACGAACACTGGCGCTAAGTACAATGATTCCGTGTTCAAGCAGTCCATCGGCATGAACGGCGTCGGCATTAAGGCGACAAACGCTCTTTCATCGTATTTCAGGGCTGCGTCCATCAGGGACGGCAAGATGGCCGTGGTGGAATTTGAGCGCGGCATAAAGAAGTCCGAAAAGCTCGGTAACGCTAAGGCCGGACAGAAAGACGGTACCTATCTGGAATTCGTTCCCGATGCCGAGGTGTTCGGAAAGTACGCCTACAATATGGAGATGGTGGAAAAGCGCCTGTGGAACTATGTGTATCTGAACCCGGGGCTTAAGATCATCTGCAACGGCACGGAGTATTTCAGCAGCAACGGCCTTACCGACCTGCTGAGCAAGGAGATCGACGGAACGCCGCTGTATCCGCTGTGCAGCTATAAGGACTCCATGCTGGAATTTGTGTGCACGCATACGAACGAGCTTGAAAAGCGCATCTATTCATATGTAAACGGTCAGGAGACCATGGACGGCGGTACGCATGTCACCGCGTTTCTTGACGGCTTTACCAAGGGCATCAACGACTTTTTCGGCAAGGACTACGACATAAAGGATGTGACGGGCGGCCTTACCGTGGCGCTCAAGATAAGCATCGACAACCCCATGTTCACAAGCCAGACCAAGAACAAGCTCGGCAACGTGGAGATACGCTCACCGATCATCAAGACGGTGCAGGCGGCGCTGGACGACTGGCTGCGCCATAATTCGGCGGCAGCGGGCGCCATTGAAGAAAAGATTATCCGCAATCATAAGGCGCATGAGGAAATAAACGGCGTTAAAAAAGAGGCGCGCGAGGCGGCCAAAAAGATTTCCCTTAAGATTCCCAAGCTGAAGGACTGCCGCTACCACGTGCAGGACGGTAAGAACGGCGAGAACTCTATGATCTTTGTGACGGAAGGAGATTCCGCCACGGGCTCAATGGTCGGCTGCCGCGACGTAAAGACGCAGGCCATATTCAGCCTGCGCGGCAAGCCTGAGAATATGTTCGGCCGCAAGCCCAAGGACATTTATAAGAACGAGGAGCTGTATAATCTGATGATGGCCCTGGGCATACAGGAGGATATCTCCAACCTGCGGTACTCCAAGATCATCATTGCCACCGATGCTGATAATGACGGCTACCACATCCGCAACCTTATGCTCACGTTCTTCCTCGGCTTCTTTGAGGAGCTGGTGACGAGCGGCCGTGTGTTCATTCTGGAGACTCCGCTGTTCCGCGTACGCAACAAAACCACCACCTGCTACTGCTATGACGAGGCGAGCCGTGACAAGCAGCTTAAGGCGCTCGGCGCGGGTGCTGAAGTGACTCGCTTTAAGGGACTTGGTGAGATCAACCCGGATGAATTCGGGCAGTTCATCCGCGAGCGTAAGGACGGAGATCCCGAGGATGTGGGCATGCACCTGACGCCGGTGAGCATCCGCTCGCTGAAGATGGTGCCCAAGGTGCTGCAGTTCTATATGGGCAAGAATACGCCCGAGCGCAAGGATTTTATCGTGCACCATCTTTCCGCGGATATTGACGCGTAAGGGAACCCCGGAAGTGATTGCGGACAGTAGTGTCCGCGGGCAGCGCTGCCCGGAAACTTTTTTTCAGGAAAAATGTAATGGCTTTTGTAAAAGACTTATTCGATAATAACTTTATTCAGTATGCAAGCTATGTTATCCGCGACCGTGCCATCCCCGATCTGGTGGACGGCCTGAAGCCGGTGCAGCGGCGCATCCTGCATACGCTGCTTGAGGTTGACGACGGAAGGTTCCACAAGGTTGCCAATGTGGTAGGGCAGTGTATGAAATACCACCCCCATGGCGATGCCTCCATCTATACGGCTCTGGTGAATCTGGCAAACAAGGAGCTGTTCATCGACAAGCAGGGAAACTTCGGCAACATGTACACGGGCGACAGCGCGTCGGCTCCGCGTTATATTGAGTGCCGTATCCGTCCTTTTGCGCGCAGCGTGCTGTATAATCCTAAGATCACGCAGTATGTGCCGAGCTACGACGGCCGCAGCCAGGAGCCGGTACAGTTCCGGGCAAAGCTGCCGCTCGTGCTGATTCTGGGCGCGGAAGGCATTGCCGTCGGCATGAGCACCCGTATTCTGAGCCATAATATCCGTGAGGTGATCGCGGCGGAAAAGGCGTGCCTGCAGGGCAAGCCGTTCAAGCTGTATCCTGACTTTCCCACCGGCGGACTTATGGATGTGTCTGATTACCGCGACGGTCTTGGCAAGATCACCGTACGTGCCAAGCTGGACACGAGCGATGACAAGAAGATCGTGATCACCGAGATTCCGTACGGTTCCACTACGGAAAGTCTGATCGATTCCGTGGAGAACGCAGCTAAAAGCGGCAAGATCAAGATAGCCGCCATACATGACTATACGGCGGACTCCGTGAACATTGAGATTAAGCTGCAGCGCGGCGTATACACCAAGGATGTGGTGGACGCGCTGTACGCCTATACCGAATGCGAGCAGTCCATCTCCTGCAATCTGCTGGTGATCCGGGACAATATGCCCGTACTTATGACGGCCACCGATGTCATCAAATATCATGCCCAGCAGCTGGTCGGCGTGCTTAAGGATGAGCTGACCGTAGAAAAGGCCGACCTGATGGACCGGCTGCATGCGCGTACGCTGGAGCGGATCTTTATAGAGGAGCGCATCTACAAGAACATTGAGACTATGAAAACCGCCGCTTCTGTGGAAAAGGCCGTGCTCGACGGCTTTAAGCCGTTCCGCTCGGAGCTGATCCGCGACGTGACCCACGATGATGTGGAGCACCTGCTTAAGATTCCGATCCGCCGCATCTCTTTGTACGATATTAACAAGAACCGGCAGGAAGTGAAGACTATAAACGCGCGCCTGAAGGAGATTGAAAAGCTGCTCAAGCATCTGACCGACTATGCGGTGAGCTGGCTTGAGGGTATAGAGGCTAAGCTTGACGCTGAAAAGACGAAGCGCCGCACTAAGGTTACCAAATTCTCGGCCGTAGACGTAAAGGATGTGGTCAAGCGCGATACGCCGCTCAAGTACGATGAAAAGAACGGATATCTGGGTACCGGCGTGTACGGCGAGGAAAAGCTGCTCATCACGCCGTATGACCGCGTGTTCTTTGTGCGCCGGAGCGGCATCTATACAGTGACCGAAGCTCCTGACAAAGTGTTCGTCGGTCCGGGCATGTGGTACTGCGGCTTTGCCGACAAGGAGTCTCTTTCAAAGGTGCTGTTCACGATCATCTACCGTGATCCTGCCACGAAATATGTGTATGTAAAGCGCTGCCGCGTGGATGCCTATATTATGAACCGCGACTACTTCTTTGCGCCCGACGGCATGGAGGTGCTGCATGTGGACACTCGGAAGACATTCTCGTTTACGGTGCATTTTACCAAGAAGCCGCGCGTAAAGGTGCTGTCAAAAACATGCAGGGCATCCGAGTTCGCGGAGAAGGGCCTGAAAGCGCAGGGCGTGCGCGTGGAGGCGCGGGAAGCCGATTCCGTTACGGTGCAGGCTGACACGCCCAGGACCGCGCAGAAGGATACGGAGTAATGGAA
>Ga0256405_10004148_pt1 | contig 27857 bp, 24 predicted proteins | sample RumenRJG_02DNA_FD_189096 | JGI IMG/M metagenome (GOLD analysis project Ga0256405, IMG submission 189096) | Bovine rumen microbial communities from Lethbridge, Alberta, Canada - RJG_02 | ecosystem: Host-associated > Mammals > Digestive system > Stomach > Rumen | place: Canada: Alberta... | reverse complement strand
TCGAAGACGAACGCGGCGGCGCTGATGGAACGGGCGTGCACGTCAAGGCCGATGCTGGTAGAGTACAACATGGTCGGGACCTCCTGTGAATGTGATAAGCCGGACGATACCTACGACCGAGCCTAACCCACGCCGCCACTCGATGGCCACTGCTTCACAGAGTGAGGTCCCGATCACTCTACATATCGTCTAGCTCTCCTCATATGAGACGGAATCGTGCAACCCGTTGAGGACGTGCTAACCGAAAGGGACACTCCCCTCCAGTCAGTTAACTGACCGGAGGGGAGTGTCCCTTTCGGTTAGCTTTCGGTTAGCAGGAGGGGTTACGAGAGCTCGTTCCGCTGGGCAAGCACGATGTTGGTGAGTACCTGCAGCGCCACGCTGTCGGGGGCCAGGCGAGGAAGGCTATGACCCACGCCGGGAACCACCACGAGGCGCGCCGTGCCTATGGCGTCTGCGATGGCGTGCGTCTCCTCCTTGGTGATGCAGTCATGCTCTCCCACAAGCACGCAGGTGGGGCAGGTGATGCCTGCAAGCGATGAGGCCTCTATGTGCGGCTCGTCCAGCATGAGCTGCAGCAGCTCTCCGTCTAGGGCCGCCCTCTCCGCCGAGGGGAGAAGCGAGGCGTCTATCTCGTCCAGGAGCTTTGGCGCGCCCATGAACTCCGCCCAGGCATGGTTGGCCATGGCAGAGCCCGGCGTGTCCCACGCAGGGTCGTCGATGACGCCTTCGGGCGTAAGGTTAGCCCCGCCCGCCACGATGGACAGGATGCGGTCCGCGTGGTCACGTGCCAAGAGCAGCGCCTCGATGCCACCGTCTGAGTGTCCCACCACGTGTGCTGCCGAAACGCCGAGCGCGTCGAGGACGCAGACGGCGTCTTCGGCAAAGAGCTCGTAGGTGAGGGGGAGCGTGCCGCGCCCCGACTGCCCCTGTGCCCGCCCATCAAAGGCTATGACGCCCTTGCCGGCGGCACACAGCCGCTCGATGACGGCGGCAAAGGTGGCGTGGGAGCCTCCGTTGCCATGAAGCGCCAGGACGGGCGCGTCTGCGAGGAGCTCTGCGAGCGAGAGCTCCTTGGGCCCATACACGAAGGTCGCGAGGCCCGCCCCGTCAGGCGTGGAGATCCGCTGGGCATAGTGCAAAGGCGATGCTGGCAGGGGATAGGTGGTCGTGCGGTAGGGGGCGGGAATGTGGGGCATCATGGCTACTTTCCCTGGCTCTCGTGCTTCTTGAAGAAGTCAAAGCGCGGCGGCAGCTCGACGAGCATGTGCTCCTCGGGCGCCTCGCCGAGGAGCGCTGCCAGCTCCTGCGGTCCCTCGAAGGCGTGGTCCCACGAGAAGAACAGGTCGTTCTCAAAGTTGAGATGCTGTGCGATGAGCTCGCAGCCCGCCGGCACCACCGGGTGCATGAGCAGGCACGTGGTGCGCAGCGCGGCGAAGGCGTCGGCAAGCGCCTGGTCGTAGGCGGCGTCGTCGCCCTTGGCGGCCTTGCTCGCATCGCCCCAGCGCTTGTTCTCGGCACGGGCGAACTCCTCGGCCACGGCAAGGGCGCCGTGAGCGTCAAAGCCATGCGCGCAACGCTCGAAGGCAAGCGTGGCCTCCTTACAGGCGGCAAGCACCTCGGCATGCGGTGTGGAGACGGGCAGATGCCCACCGCAGGCGTTGGCGGCGCCATAGAGGCAGCTTCGGGCGAGGCGGTTGAAGATGTTGGTGAGGAATGCGCTCTCCTTGAGGGCGGGGTCAACCACGCGCGGGTCGTCCTTGACGAGCACGTCCTCGCCCGTCTTCTTGTCCTTGTGGCTCACGCTCGTGTCAAAGGCCTTGGGAGAGAACGACACGGCCTTCTGGTCGAGGCCAAGGGAGAGCCAGTGCGCGCGCAGCTGCTCGGCCGTGTAGTGCTCCAGGAGCTCCGCGGCCATGGGCGGCTTGATCTTGCCCGAGCTGGAGGCCTTCTTGTTCATGAACAGGATGTGGTAGTTGGCGACGGGCGTGTCCTGGATGAGGTCCCAACCAAGGGCAGACCACATGGCCGGCTGCGCGACGCAGTAGAAGTAGATGTTGTCCTGCCCGATGAACTGGTACACGCGGGCGTCGCCGGAGCACCACCAGTCGCGCCAGTCGGTCGTGGAGTAGCGTCCCTCCGGGGCGAGCGAAAGGGCCGTCTGCGTGAAGGAGATGGGTGCCCACAGGCTCTCGGGCCATACCCAGACGGTGAGCCCCGTTACGTCCTCGAGGTCTGGCGCGGGAACTCCCCAGTCGATGTTGCCCGTCAGGCGGAAGGGTAGGAGCGTCTTGCCCGTGCGGAAGCGGACGTTCGCGCCCTCGAGCACCGCACGTGCGGCATCGCGCGCCTCCCAGTCGGCAAACACGACCTGGAACGATGACTGGTTGCCCTCCGGCTCGACCAGCTGGTGCGCGGGGAGCTGGCCCTCGATGGCGTCGAAGTCGGCGCGGAACTTGTTCTGCACGAAGATGACGGGATCCACGAGCGACTCGCGCACGGTCTGCGTGACGATGGCGCGCACCTGCGCGTCGGCATCCCATTCGTCCATGAGGGCTTCCAGTTCGCCCCTGAAAGCGGGCAGGTCGAAGTACCAGTTGTCAACGGGACGTAGTTCGGGGGTGGTGCCCGTGAGCTGGCTCACGGGGCTGATGAGCTCCTCGGGGTCAAACTGGTGGCCGAGGTCGCATTCGTCTGCGTAGGCCTTTTCGGACTTGCAGCCCTGCACGGGGCAGCGACCCTGCACCTGGCGGCCGTTGAGGAACTGGCCTGCCTGCACGTCATAGAACTGCCGCGTGGACATCTTCTTGAGGTATCCACGCTCATACAGGCGGCTGATGAGGTCATGGCTCAGCTGGGCGTGGATATCCTTGGCAGGCTCCAGGCCAGAGCCGGCAAAGATGTCCAGCGAGATGCCGTAGGCGTCGAGCGCCTCCTTCTGCAGGTCATGGTTGGCCTGGACGTAGTCGGTGATGGTCCCCTCGTAACCCTCGTCGGCGACCTTCTTGCGGAAGCCCTCCATGATGGGGGAGCCATAGCAGTCGGTGCCCGAGACAAAGAGGACGTTCTCCTTGCCGATGCGGTCGCGGAGGAAGCGGGCAAAGAAGTCGGCGGGGACAAACACGCCACCGATGTGGCCAAAGTGCAGGTTCTTGTTGCCGTAGGGCATGCCGCCGGTGATGATGGCGCGCTTGGGGAAGGTCGGGCGGTTCTCGGAGGACATAGGGCCCCTCTCGTAGGTCTTGTGCATAACCTATCCAGTATCCCACAACCCCGCGGTGTGCGCCCACATCGCGCTTGGTCATGATAAGGTTAACCATAAGCCAAGCCCGAGGGCCATTTGCGAGAGGGAGGATTCATGGACCGCGTGCCCCTGCTGCTGCATGCCTGCTGCGGACCGTGCTCCCTCGAGCCTGTCCGCCTGTTGCGCGAAGAGGGGTTCGAACCAACCATCTGCTGGTCAAATCCCAACATCCAGCCGGTGGCCGAACATGACCTTCGGCTGAGGACGCTGCAGGCGTGGGCGGACGACGTTGCGCACGTCAAGGTCATCGTGGCCGGCGATGACCGCGCGGCGTGGGAGCGCAGCGTGGCGCCGTTTGGCTTTGACCGTGCCGCCCGCTGCCGCGCGTGCTATGCCCTGCGCCTTGCCGAGGCATGTCGGACAGCGCACGAGCTGGGGTTCGATCACATATCCACGACGCTTGCCGTGTCGCCCTACCAGCTCTTTGACACCTGCGGCGAGGTGTTGGGAAAGCTGGCACAGGCAAGCGACCTCACACCCGTGTGGCGCGACTTTCGCCCACACTACCCAGACGCCACCGTGCGCTCGCGTGAGCTGGGCATGTATCGTCAAAACTACTGCGGGTGCCGTTTCTCTGCCGCGGAGGCGGCCATAGAGCGTCACGAGGCGCGCGATGCCCGCAAGGCCGCGAAGGCTGCAAAGCGCGTCGGGTAGGCGTGTGAAGGGGAGATGCCGCATGGAGATTCGCAGGTTCTACGGGCGTGACTTCGAGGCCACCTCAAAGATCGTGGGGGACACGTGGTATGCGGAGCAAGGCTCCCACTCCTACTGGTTTGGTGCCGACGAGCTGTGCACCCACCTCATGAAGAGCGACTATGGCCTCGTCGCGCTGGAAGACGACGAGGTCGTGGGCGTGCTGCTGCTCGGAAGCTGGCGTGAGGGGGACCACGATTCGCAGATGCAGGCCGTGTGGCGCCAGCAGCGCACCAACATCCGCGTGATGATGCGCGCGCTCGGCATCGTGGACAACGAGGGCAGGGCGCTGGTTGAGGAGGAGGATCGCCTTGTGGACGAGGCGGCTGCGACGCTGGGAACCGAGGGCGTAGCCACGATGCCTCTGCTCATCGTGGCACCCGCGGCGCGAGGCCACGGCGTGGCCAAGAAGCTTCTTCGCGAAGGCCTCGCGTGGATGGAGAGCCGCGGGGCACGTGAGCTTCGCCTTGCCACGAGTGACGACTGTGACTGGAAGATTTATGAACGCTGGGGAATGCGGCGCGTCAAGGAGAGTGTGTTTCCGGTAGGGAGCAGCTACGGCGTCTATGTGTACCAGGGCAAGCCTGATCTGGATACCGTTCATGAGGACTGCGACAGGAAGGACAAGGGTATGTCTGACAAGACCACGTTCGACGTCAGCTCGATGAGCTGGACGCGGGAGCCGGCGCAATGGGAGGTCACCGATGCGGGCCTGAGCATCACGACCGAGCCGGGCACCGACCTCTGGCAACGCACCTACTACCACTTCCGCAACGACAACGCCCCCGCGCTGCAGCTCGAGACCGACGAGAAGTTCTTCTCGTTTGTGGTGCGCACGGACTTCTCGGGCGCGCATCACCGCTTTGACCAGTGTGGTGTGGTCATATACCTGGACTCAGAGAACTGGATCAAGGGGTCGGTCGAGTACGAGGACGGTGTGATCCAGCATCTGGGAAGCGTCGTCACCAACCACGGCTGGTCTGACTGGGCCACGACGGAGATACCAGCCGACACGCGGCAGATGTGGTATCGCCTGAGCCGACGGGAAGATGACTACCGCATCGATTGCTCGGCAGATGGAAAGGCCTGGCACCAGATGCGCGTGTGTCACCTGCATGAGGGAGCCGGGACAATCCGCGTGGGCGTGTATGCGTGCTCGCCCGAGGACTCCTCGTTTACCGCACACTTCACAGACCTTCAGATGGGGCCGTGTGCCTGGCAGGCGCACGACGGCCAGCAGCCTGACGAGGAGTAGGGGGCGAGGATGGCGCCGTCCTGCCAGAGGACTGGTCGACGACGCTATGCGCGCCTCCGCAGGACAGATCCCATGGCAAGAAGGACGCATCCCGCAAGGAGCAGCGCCAAGATCGCTGCCCCTACGAGCGGTTCGTCACCCGTCTGGGGGAGCTTCTGCGAGGCCCTTCGGGAGGGCTTTTCCTGCTTGTCAGGCGCGCCCGGCTTCTAGGAGCTGTCATTGCCACTGGTGTCAATCTGGATGTCCATGGTGCCGCCGGCCTCGAAGAAGTACTCATCCTTCGTGACGGTGTGGTTATGTCCACAGAGGAAGATGACGTTGCGCACGATGGTCGCGTCGGTGCCCGTGGACGTGATGCCCTCAACGCCAGTCGCGGCATAGTTGAGAGCTTCGTTCCAGTACAGGGCGCCTCGGTTGTCGCCACGCCTTGCCTGCATCGGGGCGTGGCAGAGCACGATGACGGGCGCGGTCCGCTCAAGGCCACCCACCCAAGACTTGAAGGCGCTGGCGGCGTCCTTGCTGACGGAGCCGCCCTTCGTCATCTCGTCGAAGCCAATGGCGTAGATGTAGTAGGCAACCGAGCCGTCGTCATTGACGCCCTGGTAGATGGCGGTCGACCCATATCCTCCAGAGCACTTCACGATGCCTGCGTCATCGTTGACGTTCTTGTCGTGACTGGCCCAGATGATCGAGACGTTGGCACTGCCGAGCGTCGGGTACACGTCCTGAACCTGCTGGAGAATCCAGCTCGAGTCAAAGGGAGGGGTCATGTTGCCGCGTCCGCCGACCATGTCGCCGACGAGGCTGACATACTCAACGTCTTCCGGCATGCCCGTCAAGGCGTTCTGGATGCTTCCCTCGGTCGAGTGGAAGTCGGACATGAACACGAGGTGATGCACGTTCTGTTCGGCGAGTGCCGCATGCGGGAGCGCCAGCAACACCGCCAAGTCGACCATGAGGGTCGCAATCAGTTGACGGACGGTTATGGGGAGCTTCATGTGCAGGCCCTCCGAGGATGTCGGTATGTGCGGGCTCTCTCTGCGAGGTTACGGTATGTAGACGATGGCGGTTCTGCGGAACGCCTTGGCGATGCGCACGCAGGCGGAGTAGATCATGCCTGCGCAGTAGAGATACACCATCGTGGTGGGCGACTTCCTGAATGCGATGCACATCATGGCAATGATGATGTTGGCGAGTCCTTGTGCCAGGGTCCATTTCCACACGGGGGACTCCATGTTCCGCTCGGTGATGGCCTGGGCCACGCCGACCGCACCCGTGAAGAGATGGCCGCCCAGCAGGGCGAGGACGAGGAAGTTCTGCGGTGCCGTTGCCAGGCTGCCTGCCAGCATCCCCAGGTCGAAGAGGAGGGTGCCGGCGTAGAGCGTCGTCTTTCCTCCCACCATGTGCCGCGCCATCGCGAAGTAGTACACGATCTTTCCCAGGCCCCCAAAGATGAGCGTGGCACAGATGACGAGCATGATGACCGAACAGCCTGTCTCGGGAAAGGCCATCATGACCGCGGCGAAGGCGAGGCTCAAAAGCCCTATGACCACCTCCTTTATGCGCTGGAAGCCGCTCATTTGCCCATCTCCCTCGATGCTTGGCGAGCCAGTCTGAAGAAGTCCTTGATGCCCATGAGACCGTGCTTGCGAAAGTCGATCGAGATGCCTGCCAGGAGGTTGCCTGACGTGAATATCCTGTTGGTAACCATGCTCTTCTGGGCAAGCGCGGCCAGGATGAAGCGTCCCAGGAAGGTGTCGTCCCTGGCGTCTTCCGGTGCGTCAAGGTACTCCTGTTGGTGGGCGTCCAGGTCAAAGGGACGGAGCCTCTCGCCGGCCATGCGCTCTCCGAGCGCCTCCCAGTCATCGCAGGAGTCGAGCTGGCGCTTGGTGAGGATGGACCAGATCTCGTCCTTCCAGGCTTCGGGCGTCTCCCAGTCATAGCGGTGCGTCTCGAAGGGCTTGCCCTCCCGCAGGCAGCGCATGGCATAGACCATCTGGCAGAACGCATGCCAGTAGTCGGACGGGTTGTCCTTGACGACCTCGTCGTAGTCAGCCCACGCGGGAAGGTAGGCATAGCGGGCAAAGCTGTAGTCGGGCAGGTGGCCCGCACGCCCGTGGCCCAGGTTCATGACGGCGTTCTCGGTCGGCTGGTACACGCTGTTGGTATAGACGCTCTGGTCCAGGTCATCCTTGGCCGCTGGGTTGTGCCTGAATTTGATGGGGCGACGCATAGGGCCATCGGGGCCGTCAACGATCTCGTAGAAGTAGTCGTTGGTGTTGTTTATCACGAGCGAGGGCGTGCCGGCGAAGTACTGGTGTGCCCAGGTGTCTGCCAGGATGTGCATGGCCAGGCCTGTCGCCTGGAGGCCCTTTCCTCGCGCGAGCTCGACGGTGTCTTTCAGCAGCGCACCGTTGGGCTTGCAGATGAGCTGGTACTTGCTGCGATAGAGCCTTCCGCCCTTGCCGGGGTCGGCATGCAGGTCATAGGGGAGGAAGTGGAAGGAGGACCAGATGCGCGTGATGTCCTGCAGGCCGATTATGTCTGTCGGCGCATTGGCCATCTCGAAGGCCAATTGGGTCGTTGCGGCGGAGCGCGGCGCATTGAGCTTGGTCAGAAGCGTCACGCTGCAGAGGTCCGCCAGCTGGTCGCAGTAGCAGATGTCTGCGCTTTCCTGCGGCGCGTAGCCGGCAAGCGTGGCTGCGCAATAGGTCGCGTAGTAGTGGAAGTCCTTCTGCATCGCTTGCTACGTCCCCTCTCCCGTAAGACGGCGCAGCTTGGTTCCTGCCCGTATCAGGTCGAAGAGCATCGCGAAGGACGTAAGGTCGATGATGGTGGAGACCAAGATGTCCTCAATCGAGCTTATAGACAGGACCAAAGGCATCACCATGAGGCTTGCGGTGACGTCTATGGCCAGCACGACGCACGCGACCAGCAGATAGAGACCGCTGCGGTCTTCTCCGCGGCTCTGTGCCAAGGCGCATCTGCTGACATAGACGAACAGGAAGAGTTCGATGAGGCTGTATATCATCACGATGATGAAGATGGCAAGAACGAGCTTGAGGTCGAGTTTTCCGACGAGGGGATAGCTCAGGTTTGCGATCATGTCTTCGAAGGATGCGGCATCAAACTCTTGAGGGTTTCTCTGTCCGAACGTGGACAACATGGCGGATTTGACAAATCTCCAGGCAAGAAAGACGAGGATGGCCCTGCCACTGATGGACAAGGTGTTGCGACAACGCCTGACTTCGGACGACTCGCGCAGATCTTTGGCTGGCATCTTGGCATCAGGCTGCCGTTTGAAGTGCTTGGGCTGGGCCACGACATACCTCCCTCAAATGCACATCAGCATATCACTTGTCATTGTCGCCGAGTGCCCTTTGCCCTTACGAACCAGCCGCCTCGGTCGTGCCAAAGCACCTTGGTGCTTCTGCCAATGGTCGCCTCCCAGCGCGTGACGAGGTTGCCAAAGCGCTCGCGGCCGTAGGAGATGACGGGGCGCGCGGATGCGATGCGCCAGCTGCGGCCATCTGGCCATGTGAGGACTACAGGTCGCACGATCTGGCCGTTCTGGCCACCTCCTAGCTCCACTTTGACATAGGTGCGCTCTTCGTGGCGCGGGATGCCGCACGTGCCCGCCAGGTCCTTGCCTCGATACGCCATGGTCGCTTACCTCCTCGGCGCAATTCTAGGGGTGGTGGTGGACAGAATGACGGGGGAGACGTGCCCGCGCCTCCTTACAGGCAGGAGTCGCGGCGACTCCCAAGGTGCGCCACGGGCAAGGACGCGCTACAATCGGTTGGCCTTGGCGGATGCGACCCACGGAGCGATCCATGCGTACCGACGACTTTGACTACGACCTTCCCGAAGAGCTCATTGCCCAGACGCCTGCGGAGCCGCGCGACTCGTGCAGGCTCCTTGTGCTGCATCGCGAGGACGGGCGTGTGGAGCACCGGACGTTCACGGACATCGTGGACTTCCTTGAGCCGGGAGACCTCATCGTGGCCAACCGCACGCGCGTGATGCCCGCCCGCCTGGTGGGACACAAGCCCACGGGGGCCGTGGCAGAGACGCTTCTGCTGCGCCGCCGCGAGGACCTGGACCCGCTGGGATCGGTATGGGAGTGCCTCGTGTATCCCGGCAAGCGCCTCAAGCAGGGCGCGGTCATCGAATACCGTGCCGGTGGGCTCCTGGCGCCCGCAAGCGCGCCGGTGGTGCTCACGGCCGAGGTGCTCGACTTTGTGGAGGGCAGCAGGGGAGGGCGCCTGGTGCGCTTTGTGCCCCAGGGCGGGCGCAGCCTCGACCAGGCGGTCCACGAGGCCGGCCACGTGCCGCTGCCTCCCTACATCCAGGGCTATGAGGGCGATCCCGAGAAGTACCAGACGGTCTATGCCATGAGCGAGGAGCACTCTGCGGCCGCCCCCACGGCGGGCCTGCACTTCACTCCCGAGCTCATCGAGCGCATTCGCGACAAGGGGGTTGGCTGGGAGGAGGTCGAGCTCGAGGTCGGTATCGACACCTTTCGACTGGTCGAGGAGGATGACCCGCGCGACCACACCATCCACACCGAGCGCTACCACGTGCCGCAGTCCGTGGTGGATGCCGTGCACGCCACCAAGGCCGCGGGCCATCGCGTCATCGCCATCGGCACCACGTCGGTGCGCTCGCTCGAAAGCGCGTTTGACGCCGACGCGCCGGCCTTCGATCCCGCGATGGTTGCGCGACGCTTTGAGGGCGCTTCCGACTCCGCGGCCGTCACGGGAAAGGGGGACGTCGTGGAGCGCGCCAACGCGACCACGAGCCTCTACCTCATGCCCGGCTCCACCTTCCATGTGGTGGATGCCATGGTCACCAACTTCCACGTGCCGCGCTCGACCCTCATGATGCTCGTCTCGGCCTTTGCCTCGCGCGAGCAGATCATGGACGCCTATGCCCAGGCCATCGCCGAGCGGTACCGCTTCTTCTCGTTTGGCGACGCCATGCTCATCGTCTAGCGGAACGCCCAACGCCGTTGCCCGTTCTGGTCGTTCCAGGGAGGACCCATGAGAGCAGAGCAGATTGACCTTGCGCGGGAGTTTTCCCAAAGGCATGCGGACGAGGCGCTGGATCTGCTGCGCTCGTTGGCGCGCATCCCTGCGCCGTCGCATCACGAGGAGCGCCGAGCGTCCTTCGTGTGCAGATGGATGAAGGACAACGGCATGGCGGGCGCCTACATCGACGACGCGACAAACGTCATCTGTCCGATATCGGATGACGGCGACGGTGACCTCGTCGTCTTTGCGGCACATACCGACGTGGTCTTTCCCGATACGGACGCGCTGCCCCTGCGCGAGGAGGGCGGGCGCCTGTATGCCCCGGGTGTGGGCGACGACACGGCCAACCTGGTCGCGGTGATGATGGCAGGGAGGCATCTCGCTCAAAACCGGCAGCTGCTGCCCAAGGACATGGGCATGCTCATCGTGGCCAACTCGTGCGAGGAGGGGCTGGGCAACCTCAAGGGAACCCGGGCGCTCTTCGAGCGGTATGGTGCCCGCATAAGGCGCTTCTACTCCTTTGACCTCTACCTGCCGGGCGTGGTGTCGACAGCGGTGGGCTCGCATCGCTGGCGCATCTCGGTCAAGACGCAGGGCGGGCACTCGTTCATGGACTTTGGGCGCCCCAACGCCGTCGAGCGCCTCTGCGCACTGGTCCAAGCCCTCTACGGCATGGACCTTCCGGAGGAGATGCCCACGACTGTCAACGTGGGCAGCATCGAGGGCGGGACTTCCGTCAACGTCATAGCCTCCCAAGCGAGCTGCCTGTTTGAGTACCGCTCCCTTTCGGACGAGGTGCTCCGGGACCTGCGCTCCCAGATGGAGGGCGTTGTGGGCCGCTTTCGGACCGACGGCGTGGAGGTCACGGTCGAGGAGGTGGGCATCCGTCCCGCGAGCTCCGGGAGCCGCAGCCGTGAGCTGGACCTCATGACGGAGGCGAGCTGTGACGTCATCCGCAGCGTGACGGGCGAGGAGCCGTACGCGTACGCGGCGTCGACCGACGCAAACATCCCCCTGAGCCGGGGCATCTGCGCCAACACGATCGGTGCCGTGCGGGGAGCGCTGGCCCACACGCGTGACGAATGGATAGAGGCCTCCAGCCTACAGGACGGTCTTGCCGTGGTGCTGGGCACCATGCTCGTGCAGGTGGACCTCTGACGAACGTGGCGCGTGTGCGGCTCAACCCAAGGGTTTCGTCACTCTGGAGAAAAAGCCCCCCTCCCAGGGGAGAGGGGCACGTCTTGGCTCGGTTGAGGGGCGCTGCTACCTGTTGAGCACCAGGAACCAGATGAGAGCCAGCATGAGCAGCACGATGAAGATGACGACGCCAAAGAACATGATGCGCTTGGCGCGTGTCGACTCGCGGAGGGTCTTTTCGGATTGGGTGAGCTCCTCGAACTCCTGCCCCTGACGTTCCAGCTCGGTCTGGCCGGCGGTGATGCGTTCGCGGAGCTTCTCGGTGACCTCGGGCGTCTCGTGGATGTCATTTGCCTCGTCAAGGACGATCTGGAGCTCGTCGATGTGCTCCTCGGCCTCGTCGTGCTCGCGGCTTGCGGCGGCTATGTCGCGCGTGTGTCCCTTGATGGCTGCCTCCAGCTCGTCCTCGGCGGCCCTTGCCTCCTTGTAGAGCCGATCGTATTCCTCGCGATGGGCCGTGGCCTCGCGCTTTGCGTCCTCGGCTGCGCGCTCGGCGCTTTCGAGCGTCTGGCGCAAGGTGAACAGGCGCGCCTGCGCCTCCTCGACCGCCTGCTGCGTCTCGGCGGTGACCTTGTCCACGTCCTCCCGTGCCGAGTCGAGGTGCGCGCGCTCCGCGACGAGCTCGTCGCGCATCTTGGGCAGGGCCGTTATGGGGGCATCTGGGTCGCCTTGCAGCTTGTCAAGCTCGGTCTGCACCCTGCGGAGCCGCTCCTGCGCGTTGTCGACGGCGCGGTTTGCCGCCGAGACGCGCTGGTCGCGACGACGGATCGCGTCGTTGGCCTGGCTTTCGGCGGCCTTCACGGTGCGGCGTGCGTCGGCGAGCGCGACTGAGGCGTCGTCGGAGCGGCCCTTGGCCGTGTCCATGAGGTTCTTGTAGGGTCTCAGCGACTCCTCGTGCTCGGCCTTGAGGGAGGCGAGGTTGGAGGAGAGGCGGTCACGCTCGGCGGACAGCGCGTCAACGCGTGCCTGCGCGTCCGCAGAGGCCGCGCGCGTGGCTTCGATCTGGGCATTTTGCTCAGCGACTATCTGGTCGTAGTTGCGCTCTATGTCGACGCGGTGCTCAAGGATCTCAATCGCGTCGTCAAGCTCGCGGCGGAGCTCGTCGAGCTGTGCTCGGGCATCGGCGCGCTGCCGCGCGAGCGCGCGCACGTTGCGAATGGCCTCAAGGCCCTCCTTGAGCTGCTGGCTTGCCGAATTGGCAACGGCGGCGGCGCTCTGCCCCGCCTTGGCGATGGCCTGTCCGCCCTCCTCGGGCTCAGCCGTCATGACGTCCTCATCCTGATCGGGCAGCTCGTAGTCGAGCTCGTCCTCGTCCCACTCCGGTGCCTCGCCAGCGGCATGCTCCATATTCTCGACATATTCAGGCGATGCGTCATGCGTCTCGGAGGCAACGTCGGGTATGGGGTCTCCAACCTGCTGCTCCAAGGCATTTTGTTCGTCCATGTGCCGCTCCTTTCGGTGATTCCGAAGCGCTTTGGCACTCTCTTTACAGCATCCTATTTTGGCACATGAGCGGAGATTGGGTACCGCAGAGGGGACAGACGGCCCAATTTGGACGAATCTTTGTTACTATTGGCGCATGTTGGGCAGACATGGGGATTGCCCCACCACCTAAAGAAGGAGTGCAACATGGTTTCTAAGCAGACGACGATCGTTAACGCCACCGGCCTTCACGCCCGTCCCGCTTCCGTCTTCGTGGCCGAGGCCAAGAAGTACGACTGCTCCGTCACCGTCAAGAACGTTGACAAGGACACCGCTCCCGTGAACGCCAAGTCCATCATGATGATCCTGGCTGCCGGCCTCGGCTGCGGCACCACGGTCGAGATCGCGTGCGACGGTCCTGACGAGCAGGCTGCCCTCGACGCCATCATCGCCCTCATCGACAGCGGCTTTGGCGAGTAGTCTCACAGCAACCTATCCCACAGGGATACCCGCGACAGCCCGATGCCCCCAAGGCATCGGGCTTCTTTTGCTGGACCTGGACGGCACGATCGTCCACGCAGGGGTGGACGTGTCGCCTGCCGTTTGCGCGGCGCTCGGGCATGCGCATGAGCTGGGCTGCGTGTTGGCGGTCTCGAGCGGGCGGCCGCTGGGCATGATGCCCCGGTCGGTCTTGCGCATGGGCGTCATGGACTACTACCTTTGCGCCAACGGGGCCAAGGTGTACGACAGGTCGGGTGCCGAGCTCTTCTCGAACGATATGGGAAGGGACGAGGTCAAGCAGCTCATCGAAGCCCTCGTCCCGTTTGGTGCCAGGTGGAACGTCCACTCTGGCGGCCATTCGTGGATCGAGAGAAACGGGGTCTCCTACATGATTGCGGAGGCCACGCCCAAAAAGCTCAAGCAGCTCGTGCCCCGCTCGCCGCGCCACCTGCGCTCGATCGCCCTGTCGCTCGTGCATCGGTTCGTGGGGGAGCGGGGCAAGCGCATCGTGCGGTCCATCTTGCCCGTGGTCGACTCTCACGAGCGCTTTGAGAAGGTGGGGTGCTCGTTTCCCTCTGCGCAGGCATGCGAGGACGCCGCCGCCCTTGCGAGGGGGCTGGGCATCTTTGAGGTTGCCCGCGTGTGGGACTGCGAGCTCGAGATCACGTCGGCTGGCGTCAGCAAGGGGACGACGGCCGACTGGCTCATGGCCCATCTGGGCATCGAGCGCGCTCGGTCGGTCGCCTTCGGCGACTCCATGAACGATGCGCCGCTCATCGGGCATGTGGGCCGCTTCGTGGCCGTGGGCAACGCGAGCGACGACCTTAAGGAGCTGAGCGACGAGGTGTGCGCCACCCTCTCCGAGGACGGCGTCGCGCGATGGCTCGAGGAGCAGATGGAAGAGGCGTCCGCAGCTGACGCGGCGGACAATTGACGAGAGACGACGGGGGGCCATGATGGCGCTTCAGACGTACGAGGACTTCTGGGTTGACAGATTCGGAGCGACCGCGCCCGACGGCCGCCCGTGGTTCTCGTATGACATCGTGGCGGAGGACCCGCACACCCACGCGCGCGCGGGCGTGCTCCACACCCCGCACGGCGACGTCCCCACCCCCATCTTCATGCCGGTCGGCACAAAGGCGACGGTCAAGGGCATCCTCACCGACACGCTGCACGAGCTGGGCACCAAGATCTTGCTCAACAACACCTATCACCTCGCGATGCGTCCCGGTGCCGAGCTTGTCGCCGAGATGGGCGGCCTTCATGACTTCATGCGCTGGTCGGGTCCCATCCTCACCGATTCGGGCGGATTTCAGGTCTTTAGCCATGGGGAGCATGTCAAGCTCTTTGACGAGGGCGTGGAGTTCAGGGCGGTGGACTACGACGGCCGCCACGTGTTCTGGACGCCCGAGGAGAACATGCGCATCGCGCAGCTCCTGGGGGCGGATATCGTCATGCAGCTCGACCAATGCCCCGGCTATCCCTCTCCGCGCCCGTTTGTCGAAAGGGCCGTCGAGCTCTCTGCGGCGTGGGCTGAGCGGTGCTGGTCTTCTCACACGCGCCCTGACCAGGCGCTCTTTGGCATCGTTCAGGGAGGCATGGACCTCAATCTCCGCCTGCGCTCCCTTTCGCACCTTCAGGACGCGGGGGACTTCCCTGGCTATGGCATCGGCGGCTACTCGGTGGGGGAGTCCCACGAGATGATGTTCGAGACCCTCACCCCGCTCGTCTCGGAGCACATGCCCAAGGGCAAGCCGCGCTACCTCATGGGCGTGGGCAACCCCACGACGCTCGTGAGAGGCGTCGGCATCGGCGTCGACATGTTTGACTGCGTCCTGCCCACGCGCACGGCGCGCATGGGCACTGCCTTCTCGAGCCAGGGGCGTCTAAACTTCAAAAACGCCTGCCACAAGCACGATGACGGCCCTCTGGACAGTGCCTGTTCGTGCCCCGTGTGCACGGGGGGTTACACACGTGCCTACCTCCATCACCTCGTGCGCCAGAAGGAGATGCTCGGCTCCATCCTGCTCTCCATGCACAACATCTACTACCTGCTCGACCTCATGCGCCGTGCGCGCGAGGCGATCATTGCGGGAACCTATGCCGCCTTCCTTGACGACTGGATGGCGAGCCCCGCGGTCCGCGACTTCTAAGGCGCGATTCGCCTCTGGCCCCCTGGGCCTTCCCAGGCGCTCCCGCTCGCCCGCACGCCATCCCGTTGGTCGGCTTGCTTGTGCACATGTCCACCGTAGGTGCTACACTCGTTCGTGGAAAACCATGCGGGCGCAGCTCGGCTGCGCCATCTCAGAGACGAGCGAACCATGAGCGATGTGGCGCGGCCCTGCGGGGCCACTTCGGGCATACCCATACCCAAAACCGGTCTCCTCAACAGCCCTCGGTGGGAGGTGCTGGAAAGGGACGAGACGGCCGAGCGCGACCTCATCTCCTCCCTGGGCGTCACCCCGCTCGTGGCGCGCGTGCTCGTGGCGCGCGGCGTCAAGGAGGTCGAGGCGGCAAGGCGGTTCCTGGAACCCTCGCTTGACCGTGACTGGGCGGACCCCCTGATCATTCCCGGCATGCGCGAGGCAGCCGACCGCGTCCAGGTGGCCATCGCCCAGCGCGAGCGCATCGCCGTCTTCGGAGACTTTGACGTTGACGGCATGACGGCGACCTGTCTTCTGACCCTTGCCCTGAGGCGCCTCGGTGCGGAGGTGTTCCCTTACATACCCTATCGGTTTGGCGAGGGCTATGGCCTTTCCGATGAGGCGCTCATGCGCGTCCGGGAGGGCTGCGACCCAGACCTCGTCGTCACCGTCGACAACGGCATCGCCTCGGCCAAGGAGGTCGAGGGCCTCCGTGCGATGGGCATCGACGTGGTCATCACCGACCATCATGAGCCGGGCGACCTCGTTCCCCAGGGCGTGCCCGTGACCGATCCCAAGCTTGAGGAGGACTGCTACTCGCGTGAGCTCGCCGGGGCAGGGGTCGCGCTCAAGCTGGTCTGCGAGCTCGGACGAAGACTGGGCATGCCCGACCTCTGGCGTGAGTACACCGAGGTCGCCGCCCTGGGAACCGTTTCGGACATGATGCTGCTCGAGGGGGAGAACCGTGCGCTCGTCGCCGACGGCATGGCGCGCATGCGCTTTACGGGGCGACCCGGCATCGTCGCGCTTGCCGCGACTGCAGGTGTGGACCTCTCCTCCATAACGGCCGACGAGCTTCCCTTCTCCCTGGTGCCTCGGCTGAATGCCGCCGGTCGTATGGGGACGACCGACGTGGCGCTGAACCTCCTTCTGACGGATGACCCCGCGGAGGCGGCGGTGCTTGCCGCGCAGCTCGAGTCGACCAACACCGAGCGACGCGACACCGAGTCGCTCCTGACCGAGGAGGCGCTCGACAAGGTCACCAAGACCTACCAGGGCGGCCGTGTGGTCGTCGTGGGCGGGGAGGGATGGCACGAGGGCGTCAAGGGAATCGTGGCGAGCCGCATCGTCAACCGCTACCACGTACCGGCCATCCTCTTCTCCATCACCGACGGGATAGCCCGCGGCTCTGGTCGTTCGGTGGGTGACGTCGACCTCTTCCATGCCGTCGAGCAATGCTCCGACCTGCTCATTCGCTTTGGGGGCCATGCAGGCGCGGTGGGCGTCACCTGCGAGGCCAAGAACCTCGACGCGCTGCGCGAGCGCCTCGACCAGATCATGGGCTCCCTTCCGGCCGAGCAGTTCACGTCGCGCGGAGAGGTGGCGGCGCTGGTCGACCTTGACGAGCTGACCTGCGGTGCTATCGACTCTCTCGAGGTGCTCCAGCCCTTTGGCCAGGGAAACAAGAAGCCGCTCTTTGGCGTGCGGGGCGTGTGCATGAGAAACCGCGCGCGTGTGGGCGTCACGGGAAACCATCTGCGCTTCATGGCGACGGATGGCAGGGCAAGTGTCGCGGCCATCATGTTCCGCACGCCCGACATCGAGCGTGCGTGCGCCTATGACGGGGCGGTTGACCTCGTTTTCGAAGCCGTCAACGAGACGTGGCAGGGAAAGACGAAGCCCAAGCTCATGGTGCGCGACATCCTCTACCGCGATGACGATTGCGGCCAGATGGCCCCAGATTCGCTTTCGGACGAGCTCTTCTCCAAGGCGGAGGAGGTCCTCTCGCGCGACGAGTACGCCGGGATCTCAGAGGCGAGGAGCTTCAACACCAAGGCGGTCGGCGTCTCGTTCGAGGGACGGCAGTCCGTCGTCGCGACCCTCTGCGTCGGTCAGGAGCTGCTCGTGAGGAGGGAGCCGACCAACCCGGTCGACCCCAACGCGATGGCCCTCATGACCACGGACGGCCTGAGGGTGGGCTTCTTGCGCAGGCAGATCTCAGCCTCGCTCGCCCCGCTCGTCGATGGGGCGGGGGCCTCGTATACCGCCTGCGTGACGGAGGTGACCGGAGGCACGGACGGCCATGCGCTTGGCGTCAACGTGGTCGTCACGCGCTCCGAGGTGACGACGGGCGACGACGCTGGCCAGAGGGAGGCCGCCTTCCGACGCCACGAGCTCTCCTCGATTTCGCCCGCGGAGCTCGACGAGCGCCTCCGCCATGCGATGATCGGGGACCATCAGCTCCTTCCCGCCCAGCGCGAGGCCCTCTCTCGGCTCGCCCAGGGGCACTCGACCCTGGCCGTCATGGCCACGGGCCGCGGGAAGTCGCTCATCTTCCATATGCATGCTGCCCGCGAGGCGCTGCTGCGCGGCCGCGCGAGCATCTTCGTCTATCCCCTGAGGGCTCTCGTCTCCGACCAGGCGTTCCACCTCTCCGAGACGTTTGAGAAGCTGGGCATGTCGGTCAGGGTGCTCACGGGCGAGACCCCCCTGGCGGACCGTGACGAGACCTTCGCCTCCCTTGCCGAGGGCTCTGTCGACGTGATACTGACCACTCCCGAGTTCCTCGTCATCCACAAGGACCGTTTTGCGCAGTCAGGGCGCGTCGGCTTTGTGGTGATCGACGAGGCGCACCATGCGGGCATGGCGAAGGGAGGAAACAGGAGCGCCTACCTCTCCATGCCCGAGGTGCTCGATGCGCTCTCGCGTCCCGTGACGCTCGCGGTGAGCGCCACCGCCTCAGACGACGTTGCCCGGACGATCTGCGACCTTCTGGCAATCGCTGACCAGGACGTGGTCGTTGACCGCAGCGTCCGTGCCAACCTTGCCCTCGAGGACTGCCGAGAGCTGCGTGACCGCGAGGCGGCGCTCGTGTCGGTGGTCGCGCGCGCGGAGAAGACGGTGGTGTATGTCAACTCGCGCGAGCAGTCGATCTCGCTGGCGCGGATGCTGCGTCACGCCGTTCCCGAGCTGGGCCCCCGCATAGCGTTCTACAACGCCGGCCTCACGCGTGCCGACCGCATGCGCGTGGAGGAGGCGTTCCGCGACGGGACGCTTTCCTGCATCGTGTCGACAAGCGCCTTTGGCGAGGGGGTCAACCTCCCCGACATCAGAAACGTCATGCTCTATCACTTGCCCTTTGGCCAGGTCGAGTTCAATCAGATGAGCGGGCGTGCGGGCAGGGACGGGGCGCCGTCCCGCATCTGGATGCTCTTTGGCTCGCGCGACGCGCGCATCAACGAGCGCATCATCTCCTCCTCCGCACCGGAGCGACGCGAGCTGGTGACCCTCTACCGCACCCTGCGAAGCCTTTCTGAGCGGGCGCGCTCGGGCGGCGCTGATGACGGCTTCTTCTCTCTGACAAACGCCGACATCGCCGCGCAGTCCTCTGCCTTCGACGCGCACTCGACCCTCGACGACCAGTCGGTTTCCACGGGCGTGTCCGTCTTCCGCGAGCTTGGCTTGGTCGAGACCACGGGATACGGCGTCGCTCGTCGCATCTCGGTAACGGAAGCCCCAAAGAAGGTGGACCTCGAGCAGTCCATCCGCTACCTTGAAGGCCAGCATGCGCGCGACGAGTTCGTGGCGTTCCGTGACTGGGCGCTCTCCGCCGACGCGGACGAGATGCTCGCGCGCATCAACAGACCCATCACACCTGGCTTCGGCTAGGTGGTCGACGAGTGAGGAGGCATCCATGGCTGACGAGCCCAAGGCCGCGGAGAAGCGTGCCAAAGCCCCGGTACCTGGTGCCGACAACTACCGGGTCCTCAAGAACACCTGTGCATCCTATCTTGACGACTCCGCGATCGAGAAGATCGAGCAGGCCTATCGCTTTGCGGCGGAGTTCCACCGCGACCAGCGCAGGCGCTCCGGGGAGCCCTACATCAACCACCCCGTCGAGGTGGCCATCATACTTGCCGCGGACCTCCACATGGACGAGGACACCATTTGCGCGGCGCTCCTGCATGACACCGTGGAGGACACCGAGGCGACGATGGACGACCTCACGGAGCGCTTTGGCAAGACGGTCGCCGACCTGGTCGACGGCGTGACCAAGCTCACGCAGGTCAACGTCTCGTCCATCGACGAGAAGCAGGCCATGAACCTGCGCAAGATGTTCCTGGGCATGTCTCGCGACATCCGCGTGGTCATCATCAAGATCTCCGACCGTCTCCACAACATGCGGACGCTGGCGGCGTTGCCTCCAAAGAAGCGCGAGTTCAAGGCGCGCGAGACGATGGACGTGTACGCCCCGCTCGCGGACCGTCTGGGCATCTCCTCCATCAAGTGGGAGCTCGAGGACCTCGCCTTCTTCTACCTGCAGCCCGAGGAATACGAGCGCGTCGCGCGCATGGTGCAGGATTCGCGTGCACAGCGCGAGCAGGACACGGAGGAGGCCATCAAGACCCTCGACGACGAGCTGCTCCGCACGGGCGTGAGCGGCTACCAGATCAAGGGCCGCCCCAAGCACCTGTGGTCCATTTACCAGAAGATGGTGCGCAAGGGCAAGGAGTTCTCGGACATCTATGACCTCATCGCCCTGCGCGTGCTGACGAACTCGGTGGGGGACTGCTACTCGGTGCTCGGCGCGGTCCACTCCCTGTGGCATCCGCTGCCTGGGCGCTTCAAGGACTACATCGCCATGCCCAAGTCCAATGGGTACCAGTCGCTCCACACGACCGTCATCGGCTCCGATGGCCGTCCCGTCGAGATCCAGATCCGCACCTACGACATGCACGAGCATGCCGAGTTCGGCGTTGCCGCGCACTGGCTGTACAAGCGGGCGGGCAACTCGCGTGGGCAGCTTTCGGCCGCGGACCTTTCGGTGGACTCCACGATCAACCACATTCGGCGCAGCCTCGACTGGGCGACGGACGAGGACATGGGCGATGCCGACGAATACCTCGACACGCTGCGCGTCGACCTCTTTGAGCACGAGATCTTCGTGTTCACTCCCAAGGGTGACGTGATGAGCCTTCGCAAGGGCTCGACGCCGCTCGACTTTGCCTATGCCGTGCACACCGAGGTGGGCAACCACTGCGTGGGCGCCAAGGTCAACGGCTCGGTCGTCCCGCTTGCCACCAAGCTCGAGAGCGGCGACCGCGTCGAGGTCCTCACCAACAAGAACGCACGGCCCTCGCAGGACTGGCTCTCCATCGTGGCGACGGGAGGCGCCAAGTCAAAGATCCGCAAGTACTTCTCCACCATCACCAAGGCCGACGACGCGGAGCAGGGGAGGAGCGACCTTGCGCGCGAGCTGCGCAAGCGTGGCTACGGCATCTCGACCCATCGCGTGACGAAGGCCATAGAGAAGGCCCTGCCGTCGCTGGACCACAAGACCCCCGAGTCGCTCTTCGCGGCGGTTGGGGGCGGAAAGATCTCCGCCAAGCAGGCGGCAAACCGCATCGAGGCGGCAATCCTCGAGGACTCGCCCGACTATCAGGCCTCCCAGGAGAAGGCCGCGCGCAAGGCGGCGGAGGAGGAGCAGGAGATCCTGCTCGCGACGGGCAACCGACCTGCCAAGGACCAGCGCGACAAGCGTCGTCGCACCAACTGCGGCGTGGTCGTCAAGGGAGACCCCGACCTCCTCGTGCATCTGGCGCACTGCTGCAACCCCGTGGCGGGCGACGAGATCGTGGGGTTCATCACGCGCGGAAGGGGCGTCTCGGTCCACCGGGCAACGTGCCCCAACGTCGCCGACCTCATGAACGACCCCGACCGCATGATCGAGGTCGAGTGGGACGCGTCGGGCGCCACCGAGTTTCGCGTGGACATCGTGATCGAGGCCAACGACCGCATGGGCCTCCTGAAGGATGTGACCATAGCCATAAACGATGCGGGCGGCAACATCTTGTCCGCGGCGACCCAGACGGGGTCAAACGGCGTGGCGAGGCTGCGCTTCACGGTCGCGATCTCTGACGCGAGCCTGCTCTCGTCGCTCCTGGCGACGGTGAACCGCGTCCCGTCGGTCTTCAACGCGCGGCGCATCATGCCCGGTGAGGGCGCAAAGCAGATGCGCCGCCGGGCAAAGAGGGGGTAGGGCCATGCAGGACGAGATCCGGCAGTTTGTGGTGGGTCCAATCGAGACCAACTGCTATGCGTACGTGAGCGACGGCGCGTGCCTCGTCGTCGACCCGGGCGCTTCGGGGGCCGCCATCGCGCAGCACCTGTCCGACGTGCGCATCTGTTTGGTGGTGGCCACGCACGGCCATCACGACCACGTGTGCGGCGTACGTGCGCTCGTGGAGGCATGTGGTGCTCCCTGGGCGATATCTGCGGCAGATGCCGACCGTGCCCAGCATGCGCTCGAGCTCTCCTCCCATGGGTTTGACGCCGATGCCTTCGAGCTTGCCGACCCTCCCGCGCCGGGGCGCCTCCTGTCCGAGGGGGACGTGCTGACGGTGGGGAGCGCGACCTTCACCGTCATCGAAGCTCCCGGCCACACGGAGGGCGGCATCGTCCTTTTGGGCGGAGGAAGCGCGGAGGGCGTGTGCTTTGTGGGCGACACGCTCTTTGCGGGCTCCTGCGGGCGCACCGACCTTCCGGGCGGGGACCACGACACGCTCATGAGGTCGCTCTCGCGCCTGCGCGAGGAGATCCCTCCGCAGGCCACCCTGCTCTGCGGGCATGGGCCGGCGACAACCATGTCGCGCGAGCTCGCGACCAACCCGTGGCTGCAGATCGGTCCGCGAGAAAGCGACGGTATGCACTAGCGGACTTCTGTTATCATAGGAAGGTCACCTTTAGCCCGGATGGCGGAATTGGCAGACGCGGAGGTCTCAAAAACCTTTTCCGAAAGGAGTGCGAGTTCGAGTCTCGCTCCGGGCACCATTCCCTTCATGACATAGGGGGTACCAATCCCATGGATGTTGCCAGCGAGGTCAGGCAGTTCCTTTCCCGTGCCAAGTCGGGCAGCGTCAAGCGCATGCTGCTCCTCGCGCGTCAGGCTCACAAGGAGAGCGGCAAGCCCACGGCCCTCGTCTTTGCGGACATGGCCAGCTGCATCCTGCGTTACGGAATCGGGTATCAGGAATACATCTCGTATGGGTTCGTGAACAAGCCTGAGAGTCTGCGCAAGACGTTCATGACCATGAGCCACAACGTCGCGTTGACGCGCGCCCTGTGCGATCGCAGCCTCTACCCAGTCTTCGAGGACAAGATCTTGTTCCTCAAGACGTTCGACCGCTATGTGGGTCGCGACTGGCTTGACGTGAAGGAATCCACGCCCGACGAGGTCGCGGCGTTCATGCGCGACCATGACGTCATCTTTGCCAAGCCAACCGACAGCTTTGGCGGGCAGGGCATCGACCGTCTTGTGGGCGGCGAGGCTCCCCAGGATGCGCAGGCCTTCTATGACGGGCTTCTTTCCAAGGGCCAGGTGCTTCTTGAGGAGGGAATCGTCCAGCATCCCGAGATGGCGCGCCTATGCGACAAGAGCATCAACACCATCCGTGTGGTCACGGTGCTTTCGCAGGGCAAGGCGCACCACATCTACTCGCTCGTGCGCATGGGCCTGGGCGACAGCTACGTCGACAACATCTCGAGCGGCGGCATGTACACGTTGGTGGATGACGACGGCGTGCTGCGCCATCCGTGCTTTCATGACAAGACCGCCTCGTATGTGGACGTGCACCCCACGACGGGCGTCAAGATCGAGGGCTTCGTCATCCCGCTCTATCGCGAGGCGGTCGACATGTGCCTCGAGGCCGCGCTCGTGGAGCCGGGCGTCGGCTATGTGGGGTGGGACGTCGCCATCACGCCGACGGGCCCGGTGCTGGTAGAGGGCAACCTCATCCCGGGGTATGACATGCCCCAGACGGCCGCCTTCCATCCTGACGGCAAGGGGATCCTCCCCGTGTTTGAGGAGGCGCTGGGCTATCCGGTTCCGCGCTAGGTGTGGCTGCGGGCACCTGCGGGGTTGCCGACGAGGTGTCGCCACGCGCGGCGTTTTGTGGGGCATTGGTGTTTCTCGCGGCGCGCTTGCGCAAAGGGCGCGCACGGGTTAGTATTACTTCTTGTGATTATCGAAGTGGGACAGAGTCTGTGTCCCCACCTCGTGGCGCCATCAAGGTAGCTGCCTGGTCAGACAACGTAGCCTTCGCCTGCCAAGGGCGAGTCTTGTCTCCTGGGATGCTGCTGGTGCCAGGAGATTTTTTATGCGGCAAGAGCCGCAACCGAGACGCGACGGCTCCGTCGCGGCAGGAAGGAAGGTGTGAACGAGATAGCTAGGCAAGAGGGTCCTCGCATCAATGACGAGATTACCGCGCGCACGTGTCGCCTGATTGGCGTCGACGGCTCGCAGCTCGGACTGTTTGGCATCCGTGACGCCCAGCGCATCGCGGATGAGCAGAACCTCGACCTTGTCGAGATCGCTCCCAATGCGGAGCCTCCCGTGTGCAAGGTCATGGACTACCGCAAGTACAAGTATGAGCAGGACCGCAAGGCCAAGGCCGCGCGCAAGAAGCAGGTTCGTGTCGAGGTCAAGGAGATGAAGTTCCGTCCCAAGATCGACACGGGCGACTATGAGACCAAGAAGAACCATGTCATGCGGTTCCTCAAGAAGGGCGCGCGCGTCAAGGTCACCATCATGTTCCGTGGTCGCGAGATGGCCCATCCGGAGCAGGGCCTCAACGTCCTCGAGCGCCTTGCCGAGGACCTGAAGCCGTATGCGACGGTCGAACAGCAGCCCAAGATGGAGGGCCGCAACATGCACATGCTCGTCGCTCCCATCAAGGGCGCCTTTGACAAGGTCGACCTGGGCGACGCTGAGGAGAAGGAGTAAGAACATGCCCAAGATGAAGACCCACAAGGGAACGGCTAAGCGCTTCCGCAAGACCGGCACCGGCAAGATCATGCGTGCCAAGGCCTTCAAGAGCCACATCCTGACCAAGAAGTCCCCTAAGCGCATCCGTAGCTTCCGCCAGGAGACCGAGCTGGCTCCCGCTGACGTGAAGACCGTCATCCAGCGTATGGGCAAGTAACCAAGGCGCTACGCGTCCGTTTTTGAAAGCAATTCGAGGAGTTGATTAGATATGGCACGAGTCAAGCGCGCAGTCGCCGGCCACAAGAAGCGCAACACCCTGGTCGAGCGCACCAAGGGTTACTATGGCGTTCGTTCCCGCACCTTCAGGGGCATGAAGGAGCAGGCCCAGCACTCCGGTCAGTATGCCTACCGTGATCGTCGCAACAAGAAGCGCGACATCCGTGGCCTGTGGATCCAGCGCATCAACGCTGCCGCCCGCATGAACGGCCTTTCCTACAGCAAGTTCATGCACGGCCTGAAGCTCGCCGGCGTCGAGCTCGACCGCAAGGTCCTCGCCCAGATCGCCTACGAGGACGAGGCGGCCTTCGCCGCCATCGCCGAGGTCGCCAAGAAGGCACTCGCCGAGTAGCGTTTTTCGCAATCGCTTGATACATTGGGGCCCCTTCGTCGCCGCGGCGACGAAGGGGCCCCAATTCATGTCTTGCGAAAGAGGTCAGTTCAAAGCGGAGTCGTCGGGCTCAAAGAGGTCCCTCAGCGAGAAGATGCCATCCTCATAGCTGAAGGTGTATACGGAGCAGTTCTTGGTGACCGTGTCCACATGCACCAGGTTGTGGGCGTCCCAGGCGCTCGTGAAGCAGCGGATGCAGGCGCCATGCGAGACCGCAAGGACGCTCTGGTGGTCGGGCCGCTCCATGATGTCGACGAGCGTACTGGTCATGCGCGTGGCGACCGTGGCCTCGTCGTCACCGCCAAACTGGACGAGCCAGTCTCCATAGCTGGCGTAGGGGCTCACGACAAAGAGGTCATAGGGGCATCCCTCGAGGTTGCCGTACCTGAACTCCTTGAGGCCCTTCGTGCGCTCGTAGGGCAGGGAGCCCCGAGTGATGATCTCGAGCGTGTCGCAGGCACGTTCTGACGACGACGAGTAGGCATGGTCAAAGGTGATGCCGTTGGCCTCGAACCAGTTTCGTGCGAGCTCTGCCTGCGCGATGCCCCGCTCCGTGAGCGGCGAGTCGCACCATCCCTGTATGACGTGGCGGACATTGAAGAACGTCTGTCCATGGCGGACGAGGTAGAGGGTCTTGAACATGCGAATACGTTCCTAGCTGTGGGCTTAGGGGAGGTGGGGGAGGCCGCCGTGCTCCTCCTCGAAGCGCGCCTCCTCCTCCTTGAAGGCTGGGTCTTGGGGACCGATCAGCTCGTCATCGCCCGTCTTGGGGTTGTAGTGATGCAGGAGGACCGGCTGGAAGAGCTTGAGGTGGATGGCAAAGGTCGCCGAGGCGACCATGAGCACCGTGAAGATGGCGATGCGGGGGAGCATGGCCACCTGTGTCATGGCAAAGGTGCCCATGCAGAGGATGGCGGTCCAACTGTACATGACCAGCACGGCGCCGCGCTGGTCAAAGCCCTCCTCCATGAGGCGGTGATGGATGTGCCCGCGGTCGGCCTGGCCAATGCTCACGTGGGCGCGGCTGCGCCGCACGATCGCGGAGAACGTGTCGATGATGGGGATGCCGGCAATGACCAGCGGGACGATGATGGTCGTGAGGCCGGCGATGCGGGTCACGGAAAGCAGCGAGACGGTGCCGAGGGCAAACCCAAGAAGCAGCGCTCCCGAGTCGCCGAGGAAGATCGAGGCAGGGTGGAAGTTGTACCTCAGGAAGGCCAGCGTCGAGCCAGTGATCGAAATGGCGAGGGCCGCGGCGTCCAGGCGTCCCGCCATCATCGAGAGAATGAACATCGTGAGGCTCGAGATGCACGAGATGCCCGATGCGAGGCCATCCAGGCCGTCGATGAGGTTGATGATGTTTGAATACGCCACGAGGTAGACAATGGTGATCGGGTAGGAGATCCAGCCAAAGTCGATGAACTGGTCGGTGAGGGGGTTTACGACCTTGCCGATCACGAGGCCGCCGGAGACGGCGACGCATGCGGCGATGACCTGCCCAAGAAGCTTCTGCTTGGGGGAGAGCTGGTACTTGTCGTCGATGAGGCCGGTCGCGAAGATGACCACGAACGATACGGCGACGGCCCAGTAGTTGATGTCGAGCAACGGGGACGGCTGCAGCATGACGGGCCACGAGAGGTGGCGGGCACCGAGCAGCTGCATGAAAAACGACGAGGCGATGCCGCCAAAGACGGCGATACCGCCCATGCGTGGGATGGGTTTCCTGTTGATGCGACGCGCCGCAGGATAGTCCACGGCATCCACGCGCCAGGCAATCTTGCTGGCGATGGGGGTCAGGAAGAACGAGACGAGAAACGAGATGGCAAGCAGGCACAGATAGGGCGGCAGCAACTCTACGTTCACGTTCTTCACCCCCTCACATGCATCAAACATACGTCATAGGCATGATACCAGCGGATGGGGAAGAGCCGCTGATGTCCACGGTTACGATATGAAAAAAGGCCCTCCAGGCGGAGCGGCCGTCCTTCCTATTGTCCCAATCTGGTGCCATAAGTCAAGACTGGTAAATATGGTTGACTTACGTATAGTGTGAGGTGTCGGCCTCCTGCGGCATCAACTGGGTGAACCGACAAGCGTTACGAGGGAGTCCAAATCTCGCGTTCAGTACAGGTATCCTCCGTTGTTGAGGAAGCTGGAACGGGCGATGAGGACACCCACCTTCTGGAGGTGGGTTCATTATTTTGCCGCGGGAGCCGACTTTGCTGTTTTCGCAGGTCGGTGCCTGTCTTTGCGCTTTGGCCGCAACTGTGGGCGTCTTGTCTCTGCTGGCATCCCTTCGCAGAAACGCTGACGGAACGAGAATTCCATCTCCTCAGCGTGCCGCTCCCTCGCAAGAACGCTTACGGAACGAGAAACGCATCCCGTCAGCGTGGCTCGCCCCTCAAAAGCGCTGACGGAACGAGAAACCCATCCCGTCAGCGCGGCGCCACCTCAGGAATCCGCTGACGGAACGCGAAACTCATCTCGTCAGCGTGCTGCCCTCTCGCAAGAACGCTGACGGAACGAGAAACTCAGGGTTATAGGACAAAATGTGTGTCCGCCTAGTCCCAGTCCCTCCTCCACGGGATCGACCTGTGCAGCTCCTCCCACACCAGGCCATCTCCCCACTTCCGTGGGCCGATGGATGCCCTGTTCTCG
>Ga0256405_10004147_pt1 | contig 27859 bp, 30 predicted proteins | sample RumenRJG_02DNA_FD_189096 | JGI IMG/M metagenome (GOLD analysis project Ga0256405, IMG submission 189096) | Bovine rumen microbial communities from Lethbridge, Alberta, Canada - RJG_02 | ecosystem: Host-associated > Mammals > Digestive system > Stomach > Rumen | place: Canada: Alberta... | reverse complement strand
AACGTCAATGATTATTTTGGAATATTTACTAAAACTAACCTCTTAAAGGAGATCTGTTTTGAGCCTCATATCAGGATGCTGCAGGCGGCGAGCAAGGGAGATCGTTCCGCTGACATTCTTCTCAAAATGCTTTCCTTTTCCGTTTTCCTGTGATAAACTGCCCATATAAACAAACGATCAAGCGGCAGAGAAGGTGCAATATGGCGGTAGAACTGTACAGATGGCAAAAGGAATGCCTTAAGGTCTGGAAGGAAAACAATCATCGGGGAATCATCAATGTGATCACCGGTGCCGGAAAGACCGTTTTTGCCATGGCCTGTATTCAGTCAGTTCTGGATGACATGAGCCGGGAAAAGGACACGCCGGTTCCGTATGAAGACCTCCCGCTCCGCGTCATGGTTATCGTCCCCACTATTCCGCTGGCTCTCCAGTGGGGAACGGTTCTGCGCCGCTGGTTTCCAAAGCTTACGCATGGTTCAAAATCCCTCGGGTATTATTACGGCGAGGTCAAGAGCAGCCCTGAGTGCCGGTTCATGGTTTATGTCATCAACTCCGCCCGCTACTCCCTGGCCAGACACGCCCACCATGCGCTTAAGGCCGGCAACCGGGTTCTGCTGATCGCCGATGAATGCCACCACTACGGCAGTGAAGAAAACCGGAAAGTCTTCGACTTTATCCGTGAAAATCCGGATCATGGCGGACGCCTTTACACCATCGGGCTCTCGGCTACCCCGCAGAATGTGAACTTTGAATCCGTCCTCGTCCCTGCTCTGGGGCCGCAGATCTATGAATACAGTTTTCATGAGGCACTGCGTGATAAGAACATTACGCCCTTTGCCCTGCTCCAGGTCGGCGTCACCTTTACCCCCGAGGAAAATGCCGAATATCAGCGCGTCTCTCGTATTATCCGAAATCTCTGGCTGAATCTGGTGGACCTGTATCCGGAGCTCTCCTCCATGGACCCGCCCCGAATCCAGCAGTTTCTGCGGAATCTCATCACACGCAAGGGTGAAGGATACGAAAGTGCCGATCAGTATCTCAACAACATTTTCATCCGTGCCGGCATTACGCGGATGGCCGAGGCACGTACCACCTGTGCCCTGGATCTTTGCCGGCGCATGCCGCTCAGTTCCCGCATTCTCGTCTTCTGTGAACGAATCGACCAGGCGGAAAAACTGACCGAACGATTTCAGGAATTCTATGGTTCCTCCGTTCAGTGTTACCACTCCAAAATCGACCGGGAACAGCGTGCCCGGATTCTGAGCGCCTTCCGGGAGGGTGAGATTCATATCATCGTCTGCTGTCACGCCCTGGACGAGGGGCTGGATGTGCCGGATGCCTCCATCGGGATTGTCATGGCCAGCACCTCCACCTCCCGTCAGCGGATTCAGCGGCTCGGCCGAATCCTCCGCAAAAGTGAGGGAAAACCCCTGGCGACCCTTTACTACATCTATGTGCGCAATTCCACGGATCCCCCCGTCTATCTGTCCAAAAACAGTCCGGCCCGCGTCTCCGATATCCGCTTCCTGATGGAAGAGAAGAACTATATCCACGATGCCTATGAAAACCTGGCGCACCGCGTCTTTGAGGAAATGGTGGTCAGTCCGAATACCAACGCCGAACAGATTCAGGAAGTCCGTGTCTGCATTGACGAAGGGCTCCTGCTGCCTGACTGGATGCTCGATCCCGCCGATTACGCCCCCATTATTCAGCGGACACAGGGCCGCCATATGAAAAACTACTGGATTATCATGAAAAAGATCGCGGTCAAAGCTCAGGAAAGATCTGCCATGAGAGAGGAGCAATGACCCTTTCCCCATGGAACGGCAGAGGCTTCCATGACAGTTCCCATACAAAAAAGACCGGTCCGTACTGGACCGGTCTTTCTGTATGCTTCAGGTGACCATGTGAACGACGGAACCTTTGGGCGTCTTGGACACGTAAATCTGCTTGTCAATCCGCTCCTCAAGGCTCTGCACGTGGGAGATGATGCCCACCAGCCGTTTTCCGCCGGCCAGATCCGAAAGCACCTGAAGGGAATTGCGCAGCGCGTTGTCATCCAGGGTGCCAAACCCTTCGTCGATAAACATCGCATCCATGCGGATCGCCCCGCTCTGCGCCTGAACGACGTCTGAAAGCCCCAGGGCCAGTGCAAGACTTGCCAGGAAGGATTCCCCGCCGGACAGCGTGCTGACATCCCGCCACTGACTGGTGCTCCGGTCCAGGACATCCAGATCCAGGCCGCTCTGATGCACCCGGTCACGGGCCACTTCCTTGCAGCGCAGGGTGAACAGCCCGTCCGTCAGGATGGTCAGCCGTTTGTTGGCGGCTGCCACCACCTGCTTGAAATAATACTGCTGGACATACGCCTCAAACGTCAGTTTGCCCCGGTTTGCACCGCCCGAGATTCCGGCACAGCAATTGTACAGATCCCGGACAACCGCCCAGTTCTCCTCCCGGCGCTTCTTCTGTTTCAGCGCCGTCTGGATTTCCTTCAGGGCGTCCTCATGAATGGTCAGCTTCTTTGCCAGTGCCGCTTCCGCATTTTCGGCAGCGGCTCTTTCTTTCTGCTGACCGTCCAGTTTCTGCTCAATGGCCCCGATATCCGGCTTTTCCCGGCCCGTCAGCTTTTCGCGCAGAACCGCAATCTGGTCCGACAGGGATTTTTTGCGTTCCCCATAGGCGCGCAGTTCTTTGTCCGCCGCGTTCATGTCCCTTTCAGACATTTTGGCCAGCTGATAGGCGGCCTCATTTTCAAATCCGGCGGCGGCCAGATGCTCATTAAACACCTTCTGCAGGGTTACCGCTCTTTCCCGGAGATCTTTCAGCCGCTGGCACCCGTGATCCACCACCGTCTTTTTTTCGGCAATGGTAATCTGCAGTTTCTTGAGATTTTCCTCTGCTCCGGCAATGGCATCCCGGAGTTTTCGGGCACCGGCCTGTTTTTCCCTAATCTGTTGTTCCAGGCTTTCCCTGGTTTCCTGCTCGCCGATGTTCAGCTCGGCCAGACGATTCTTTCCGGCTTCCACGGCAGCCTTAAGCGCGGACAGGGCCGTATCTGCCTCGTGCAGTTCTTCCGCTGCCTGACGGTGACGCCGGTCCGCCTCCTCCATCGCCTCCCTCGTGACCGCTTCCCCGGTTAACGCGGCGGGATGCGGGTGCACGGTGGAGCCGCACACCGGACAGGGCTCGCCCTCGGACAGTTCCTGGGCCAGAAGCCCCGCCTGACTGCGGTAATACCCTTCCTTGGCAGCGGTATAGGCCGCATCGGCGCGGCTGCTGGCCGCGATCAGGGTCTGCATCTTTTTCTGCTGTCTGTCGCGTTTTTGTGTCTGGGTTTCCAGATCCTTGATCACCGGAATAACGTTCTCCAGCTGTCTGGCAGAGGAAAGAAGGGCATCCGCCTCCCCCGCATGGCTGTCGGCTTTTTCTTTTGCTTCCATGGCGGCAGGCAGCGACAGCTCTGCCTTTTCAAGAGCGGTCTGTGCCTCTGCCGTTGCTTTTTCCTGTTGCTTTAGATCCGCCCGGTTTCCCGTCAGCACGGCCTCATCCGGCACAAGTCTCTGGGCTTTCCGGGCTTTTGCCAGCTGTGCCGTCAGATCATCCATGGCAGACTGGCGGTCGTTCAGTTCCCGGAGCCCGGCTGCTGCTTTGTCAAGCGCGGTGAAATCCGCCAAGGCTGCCCGGGCCTGCTCCATGAGGGCGATCATGCACTTTTCCTCCTGCGCCGCCGTATCCCTTGCCTGACGGAGGCTGCTGTCGGTCTCTTTCTCGCGGGCAATCAGATGCAGGAGACATTCGGTGAGCAGGTCGGCAAATTCGGCATCCTTCTGATACCCGGCGATCTGTTCACGCTCGGGGAAATCCGGTTCCGGACTGATCTTGCCGGCGGCAATGGTGATCCGCTGGTTCAGGTTCTCCCTTTCCTTCGTGCTCTGGCTGTTCAGCTCCTGAAGCTTTTTCTGCAGATTGGCATAAATTGCGGTATTGAACAGTTTCTGGAAAAGGCCCTTGCGTTCATCCGAGGAGGCATTGAGGATCTTCAGGAAGTCACCCTGGGCAATCATCACCGTCCGGGTGAACTGGTCCTGCGTCAGTCCCAGCAGTTCCTGGATCTTTTCCGTGACATCCCGCAGCCCTTCAATGACGTGGCCGGTTTCAAGGTTGGTCAGCCGGGCATTTGCGGACTGGGTGGTGGTTTCATCACTGTTCCGCTTGGCGCGGATGTATTCCGGATTCCGCCGGATGCACCAGGACTGATCCTTGTGAAGAAATGTCAGTTCCACATAGGTTTCCGCCCGGAGATCGGCGTAATCCGAGCGGAACGTTTTGCTTTTGCGCCGTTCTTTCCCGCCGGAGGCCTCGCCGAAAAGGGCAAAGCTGATCGCATCAAACAGGGTGGTTTTCCCCGCGCCGGTGTCCCCTGCGATGAGGAAAAGTCCGTTTTCCCCGAACTGGGAAAAATCGACGGTGGTTTCCCCCGCATACGGTCCGAAGGCGGACATTTTCAGCAGTAGAGGTTTCATTGTTTTTCCTCCATTTCCTTCAGCACCTTTTCAATCACTTTCCGGTGAGCAGTGGTCAGGTCCTGGTCATTGTTCTGCAGCCGGTAGAAATCCGAGAAGAGTTCCGTGATCGTCTTGTTTTCCATGCTCTGGGTGGCCAGCACATCCAGGTCCGTTTTGGTTCTGGAATTCACCACGGAAAACTTCAGCATGTTGGGAAAATTGGTTGACAGCGTCACGCGTGCATCCGGGGACGGCAGCTCATCATGAATGGTGATCCACAGATAATCCTCGGAATAGGGTTCGTTCATCAGGTCCTGCATCATCCCCTCCATCAGGCGGACATCGCGCAGCGGATAGAGAGGAACCGTGCTGACGGTGATATCGTCTTTTGATTCCATGTCCAGAATCGTCACGGACTTTTTGTGATTGACCTCGGAAAAAGAGTATTTGAGCGGTGAACCGGCATACCGGAGCGTATCCCTGAGGACCTTCTGGGGCTTGTGGATATGCCCGAGGGCCACATAATCAAAGGCATCAAACAGCGACGCATCGATGTTGTCGAGGCCGCCCACTGCCCGCTCCTCGGAATCGGAGGTTTCACTGCCGGTGATGAACTGATGGCAGATCAGGATATTTCGTTTTTTCGTGTCGATCACGCTCTGGCGAAGGACCGCCGCCACGGCATCCTGATACGTGACAATTTTCTCATCGGGCAGCCAGCGCCGGACCGCGGAAGGCCGCAGAAAAGGCATCATCCAGATGACGATGTCGCCGGCACGGTCCCTCAAAGTGACGCTTTGCAGTTTCCCCTCAAAGGATTCGGTCACATAGACGCCGGAGGTTTTGATCAGGGATCCAAAATAGGAGATCCGCTGCGCGGAATCGTGATTCCCGCTGATGATGAACACCTTTTTGCCCAGGCTGACCAACTCCGATACGAAATGGTCAAACAGTTCCATCGCGTCGGCCTGAGGCGATGACCGCTGGTAGACATCCCCGGCAATCAGCACCGCATCAATTCGCTCACTTTCCGCCGTGTGGACAATCTGCTGCAGGATAAATTCCTGGTCCGGGAGCAGCGAAACATCGTTCATCTGCTTACCCAGGTGGAGGTCGGCAATATGAAGGAACCGCATAACATCATCCTTTCAAACGTAATTCGTCATTGTCTATGTTCGTGCTGACAGCAAATAATTTTCGTCCAAATATATGCTAATTTGGACGAAAAGCATACCGATTGGATGGAAAATCGTATCGGAGGAACGATTGACAATAAAGACCTGATGCTGATTCCGGTGCAATTTTGCACAACCAGTAACTATCGGACGGATCAGACATTCTTTAACGGTAACACACCGGAATAAAAAACTGGATGAATCCAAAGAGCATTCTATTCAGGCAGCGTAACATTATCCCTTCAAACGCAGCTCAACATGATCCATTTCATAAAAACCGTTCTGTTCCTGCCCACACCATGCCTCCCGGGCTCCCGGGAATTATCTGTTGTAAACCGATACATTGTCATACACGACGACCTTCCCGTCATGCTGTGTACAGGCTTTAATGAAGCCGTCATGGGAAGCGATCAGTGCCACGGTCCCCTCGACGGCACTGCAGAACTTGAAACAGGACCGGTGCCGCATTCCGTAATCCTGGTAACGCTTTGTGGTATCATGAATTCCGTCATAGTTAATGAAACACAGGTCCGGTTCCGGCCTGTCAATCGAATCCATCAGCGTCTCCACGCCAAATCCCAGAAGATCCAGATTCTTGTTGAGCAACACGCCGCCATCTACGGCGGTCAGCTTTGAAACCATATCCGCATAGGAAATCAGGTCTTTCTCCGTCTTTATCGGGAGATCATCGTTTCCATCCCTGCAGAACATGAAGCTGACAGGAAGCTTGTATTTGATCCGGACATGCTTTCTGTACTGGCTCCCCTCCGGAACAATAAAGAGATGACCGCCGCTTCCCATCTGCATCATGTTGATCAGAATCCGTGAGAAAAACACCGCCCGGTTTGCGTCAGATACACCGGAGCCCTCTTTCAGCACCTGTGCCACAAGGGTCGAGGTAAAGGTATTCTTTCGAAAATGCACGAGATTTCCCCATTTCAGGGAAACCAGCGGTGATTCGCCCAGACAGGCCACCAGTTCGCCCGGACCGCTGACCAGAAGATTGGCAATTCGGGGCATGCGGATGCCGCTTGGGTTTTCCCCCGAATTGATCTGATTCCATGTGGTATGTCCCACAATCATTCCTGTAATCCAGGGATGACCGTCGATTCTGTTCAGGATCAGATAGCTGATATCCGGGCTGATCGCCGGTGCCAGGCGATGGATTTCCTTCGTACTGAAAGGAACAGGCTCATCCAGAAGCACCGCATGCGAATAGAGGTACGGGATGAGATACGCCGAATCCGGCTCGATGAAGCATACCCTGAAGGTGGAATATCTCCCCTCCTCCCGCATGGTGCTTGCATACAGAAGCTCCCTGCATACCTCTTCCAGGAACGCCGGTTCCGGAAATTGTTGTTCGGGCTCAAGGCAGGACCCGCTCTGCTCGGCCAGCATATAGATTTCATTGATGAATGTTTCAGGCGTAACCATCGCTTTATCCTCAGTCTTCCAGAATCAGTGAACAGGCTCAATATAACACAAGTACCCGGCAGTTTCAAGGAAAAGAAAAAAGCGTTTCGTCTGAAACGAAACGCTTTGCATCCTCCTGAAGTAGGATACTCGGGGCAGAAGCTCTCACGGCACACACGAAGCAATGCTTATTGCTGCTGCCTTCCGGCCCTGACAAGGTTCACACACCCGCATTGCATGAGGTCCATCCGTCATCGCACCCTACAGGACGTATTTTACCTGTTCTGTCAAAATGAGGCAATATGTAATTTAACCAAATACATATATGGTTATTTGGCGATTTCCACTGATTTTTCGTCTTTCTTCGACATCTGCATGGCCATTCTGCCGGTAAGCCGCTCCATGGCCTTCACACACTCAAACAGCAGTTCCTCCCGGTTCTTTGACTTATCCTGGAACAGAAGATGATTGGGCTTGCTCAGGGAAATGGTCAGCCGCGGATCCAGATTATTGAGGGACCGGAGGAGCAGCACACCGTCCGTTTCGGAAACCGGCGAGAAATACATCTGGATGAGTCCGTCATCCTGACGAACCCGGTCAATGCCCAGGCTGCCGCACATCGCCTTGAGATAGGCCACGGCCACCAGGTTGGCAACCGGCTGCGGTTCATCCCCGAAGCGGTCAACCAGTTCCTCCTCCACGTCATCCCGCTGGGTCGCGTTGGTGATCTTGGCAATCCTGCGGTAAACATCCAGCCGCTGCTTATCACCGGTGACATACTCAGCCGGCAGATACGCATTGACCTTCACATCCATCCGCGTCTCGATTTCCTTGTTCGTATTGAGCGAAATGCCCTGGACTTCCTGAACAGCCTGATCAAGCAGTTTGCAGTACAGATCATAGCCGATATCCGCCAGGTGACCGCTCTGCTGCGGTCCCAGAATATTCCCCGCGCCCCGGATTTCAAGGTCGCGCATGGCAATGCGGAATCCGGAACCGAACTCGGTAAATTCCCGGATGGTATCCAGCCGCTTCTGCGCGTTTTCCGTGACGACCTTGCCCGGACGGATGGTCAGGTACGCATAGGCCATCCGGTTGGACCGGCCCACACGGCCGCGGATCTGGTAAAGCTGTCCCAGTCCGAAGCGTTCCGCGTCATAGACGATGAGGGTATTGACCGAGGGGATGTCCAGACCGGATTCGATGATGGTCGTGCACAGCAGAATATCATACTTCTGCTGGGAAAAGTCCATCATCACATCCTCCAGCACATCCTCCTTCATCTGTCCGTGGGCAATCACGATGCGCGCCTCCGGCACCAGCTTCTGCAGCTTTTCATAGCACTGATCAATGGTTTCCACCCGGTTATACAGGAAGAAGACCTGTCCGCCGCGTCCCATTTCACGGAGAATCGCATCCCGGATGACCGCGTCCTGATACTCAAGCACATAGGTCTGAACCGGATAGCGCGCCTGGGGCGGCGTTTCCAGCAGGCTCATGTCCCGGATGCCCACCATGGACATGTGCAGCGTCCGGGGAATCGGCGTGGCGGACAGGGTCAGCACGTCGATGCTGTTTTTGTAATTCTTGATGGTTTCCTTATGTCCGACGCCGAACCGCTGTTCCTCGTCGATGATCAGCAGACCCAGCTTTTTGAACTGGATGCCCTTATTGAGAATCCGGTGGGTGCCCACAACCAGGTCAATCTCCCCGTTCTGCAGGGCCAGCAGCGTCTTTCTCTGTTCTTTGGCGGTTTTAAAGCGGCTGAGATAATCCGCGTGAATCGGAAAGCCTTCAAAGCGCCGCAGGATGGTCTGATAATGCTGCTGCACCAGAATCGTAGTCGGCGCCAGAATCGCCACCTGATAGCCATCCATGATCGCCTTAAAGGCCGCCCGGAGGGCTACCTCGGTCTTTCCGTATCCCACGTCGCCGCACAGCAGGCGGTCCATGGGCTCCGGCTTTTCCATATCATGCTTGATTTCCTCCGTGGCAATCAGCTGATCCGGTGTCTCCTCATAGGGGAAATTCTCCTCAAACTCCTGCTGCCAGGGGGTATCCGGCGAAAAGGCATGGCCGACCCGCTTCTGGCGCTGCGCATACAGCTGAACCAGGCTGAATGCCAGTTCTTTCAGACTTTCACGGGCTTTGTTTTTCTGCTTCTGCCATTTCTTGCCCCCAAGATCCGACAGGGCCGGCGCCACGCTTTCCCCCGCGCCGATGTATTTCTGGATCCGGTCGAAATGGTCCACCGGAATGTACAGCTTGTCGCCGCCCAGATACTCAATCTGCAGGAAGTCCCGTGAGGTATTGTCCGCCATCAGGCGCTTAATGCCCAGGTAACGCCCGATCCCGTGCGTCTCATGCACCACATAATCGCCGACCTCAAGGTCGGTAAAGGAATTCAGTCTGCCCTTTTCCTGGCGCTTTGCCTTGGCCTTGGCCGTCTTGCTTCCGTAAACGTCGCTCTCGATGATCACCGCCAGCTTCATGTCCGGATACAGAAATCCGCCGGACAGTGAGGTGGGATAGATCACACACTTCCCTGTCTCCGGTGCCCGCATGCAGTGTTCATCAAACTGAACCTCAATGCCCTCATCCTCAAAGGACTGCCGCATGCGCTCGCCTCTGGCGATGCCGCCGGAGAAGATCATGACGCGCCAGCCGCTCTCTTTCCATTTGCGGATGTCGTCGCACAGCTCTTTCGTTCTCCCGCCGTAGCTGCCATGGTTGACGCCGTTCATATTGACAAAACCGGCTGCCGGCAGATCTGAGACCTGGCGCTGAATCCGGCTGAGGAAAATAGTCCCGTCCCGCTTCAGCAGATCTTTTACGGTCTCGCCGGGGAGAATCAGCTGTTCCTGCTCCCGAATGGCTTCGCCGCGCTCCAGGGCATTGGCAAATGCCGTATTAAACTCGCTGATCCGGCTCTCAAGACGCTGGAGGCTGGAATCCGGTTCATCCAGAACCAGCAGCGGCCGGTTCATGTAATCGACGATGGTCTCATCCTTATCCCACAGAAGGTTCAGGTACTTTTCAAGTACCCGTGACCCAATGCGGTTCTCCATCTGCCCGATGGCTTCGTTCATCAGCGTTTCATACCGCTCGGCGGCCCTTGAACGGAGCAGAAAGGGCGCCTCCCCTTCCGTCAGATCCTCGTAAACCGGTTCCTCTTCCTCATTGGCCACGGCCACCGGCAGATCGGACAGGGATGCATCGCCGAAATCCTGAACCTCTTTGGGTTCTTTCCCGCGATTGCGCAGCGCGGCACGAAGACGCGCCGCCACTTTTTCCCGGCTGTCATCCGCCACCAGACCCTCGCTGGCCGGCGGAATGGAAATGCTCTGCAGGTTGCCCACCGAACGCTGATCCATGACATCAAATTCACGGATCGAATCCAGCTGATCATCAAAAAACTCAATCCGGACCGCGTGACTGGCATCTGTGGGATACACGTCAATAATGCCGCCCCGCATGGCAAACTGGCCCTTGCCCTCAACCATATACTCACGGGTATAACCGGCCGCCAGCAGGCTTTCAAGGACATAATCCGTCTCAAGGCGGTCACCCACGCTCAGATGGATGGTATTCTCGGCAAACAGATCCCTGGGCATGACCCGGTGCAAAAGGGTGTCGATCGGGGCCACCACGGCCCGGATGCTGCCGTTCAGAAGTTTTGAAAGGGTTTCAAGGCGCCGGCTTGAAACCTCGCGGCTGGCCGCCACATCCTGATAAAAGGAGATTTCCCGGCTCTGAAACAGGCCGATGGCCCCGCCGGTCAGGACCGCCAGATCCTCCATGGCCTGGGCAGAAGCTTTTTCACTCTCGCACAGATACAGGATCTGACGCCCCGTTTCCCCGGCCAGCGCCGCAATCACTTCCGCTTTCTGTGCATTGGAGAGATTATAAACCGAGATGATTCCCGGTTCGCCGAGTCCCTGTTTCACCCGCTCATACGGTTCATACCCGTGTAGCGTATCCAATAAGAAACTGCTGCTCATTCTTCCTTCTCTCCTGCCTCTTTCTTTCCCTTCGGTTCTGCCGCATTGGCTGCCTGCATGGCTTTCTCAAGTCCCTGCGTCCACATGATCCGGATCACATCCGCCGCTTTCATAAAGGCGGCAAACTGGGTTTCCTGCTGTTCGCCTGCCTGATAGTGCGAGAGCACAAAATCCGCCAGATCCCACTGCGCCGGTTTGGGTCCCACACCGACCCGAAGGCGCGGCAGGTCATCCCTTCCGCACTGGGTCACAATGGACCGCATGCCGTTATGCGTCCCGGCAGACCCCTTTTTCCGCATCCGGAGTTTGCCCAGCGGCAGATCGATGTCATCATAGACGATCAGGATCTCCTCCGGCTTCGGCTTATACCAGGAAATCACCTCGCTGACACAGTTCCCGGACAGATTCATAAAGGTCTGCGGTTTAACCAGTATCAGCTTTCCGCTGCCGAACCCGCTTTCAGAAATCAGGCCATGATGATCCAGTTTCGTCATCGAGAGGTGTTCCCTCTGGCAGAAAACATCCAGCACATCAAAGCCAACATTGTGGCGGGTCCGCTCATACTGCTCCCCGGGATTCCCCAGCCCAAATACAACCAGCATTCTTCCTCCTGTTTCGTGACCGGGACCCGGTCACATTTCTGTATAACTGCAAGAATAGAGCGGTAGCAACCAAAACGGTTTCTCCGCTCCAAAGAAGTTTTCCTATTATCTTATCGGAACCTGCTGTTCCTCTTATTCTGTCCTGAAACAGACGGCTGATATTCTATCATAATAATCCGGGATTGTGAAGTCCGGACTTGCCTATTTCGGCGTCCTGAGTGACTGCATCCAGTTGGAGGGCCGGATATTGGCCACACCGGTGGTATCATCGATGTTTTCCAGCATCAGCAGTGAGCGTACCCCTTCAACCCGTTTCTTCACCGGTTCGGCCGTGGCCATCATCACACAGATGCCGATGACGCTGACGGAGAATTCCTTCATCATATCCACCATGCCCCTGGCGGTTCCGCCGGCACGCATGAAGTCATCCACAATCAACGTCCGCTGCCCTTCCTTCACCGCCCGGCGGGAAAGACTCATGGTTTCAATCCGGTTGCCTGAACCGGAAATATAATTGATGTTGACTGCCGGTCCCTCGTAAACCTTGTTGTCCCGGCGGACAATGACCGTCGGAACGCCCAGGGCCTTTGCCGTCATCAGGGCAATGGGAATGCCCTTTGTCTCCATGGTCAGCACAAAGTCCGGTTCCTGCTTGTAAAACTGGGTGGCGATGATATTCCCCATCTTTTCCACCACATCCGGCATGGCCAGAATGTCCGCCATATAGATGAAGCCGCCCGGCAGCACCCGTCCCGGGGAGGAGAGCATCTTGACGACATCCGCCACCGCAGCCACGGCCGCCTCATCGCTGATCGTCGGACGATACCGCACCCCGCCGGCCGCACCTGTCACCGTCTCCAGCACCCCCAGACCATACTGGGCAAAAATGGTGCGCAGAATGTCGATATCCTCGCTGAGCGAGGATTTGGCCGAGCCAAATTTCTCGCAGAAAGTTCCCAGTGTAAAAATACGATTCGGCGAATCCATGAGAATTTTGCTCATGACAGCCAGCCGTTCGGTCCGTCGGATGCGGTCCATGCTTTTCTTTCCTCCAAAATACGAATGTTTTTGCGTGTTCGCGTTATTATAATTCAGGTTTATTTGGAAGTCCATCGACATTTTCACCAATTTTTACGATTATTTTCTGCTATATCCCAAACGTTCACCTTTTCGGGCGGGTATCCATAAAACAGTATTAGCCAAAAACAGAGCAAGAAGGCATCTGCGTACTGGATTGGTCAATATTGAATTATGGAGAAAACCTCAATGAAATCCTTGTTTGAAGAACTCGGCGGCACTTATACTATGGGCGAAGATGGTATGTACTACCCTGACTTGATGATTGATGATTGTGATCAGCGCTCCGTTGGCAGATGGGGCATGATGCACAAAGCATACCTGGAAGAAATGCATCCGGGGCTGTATAAAAGGCTGATTCTGGATGGTACTCTGCACAAGCATCTTGCTGATGCAAATGAAAGAGCAGAGGCTATGATGGAACAGTTAATAGGCCAGATGAAGAAGCTGGAAGGCATCACAGAACGTCTGAAGGCCGAACAGCCCATGATATGGGTCGGCGAGATGAACAGCATCCTCAGCCGAGCAGAAGAAATCGTCAGAGTAGAGGTCATCAATGCCCTCTAACAGAAAAACGACCGCAGGCATGATCAATGTAGACCGTGCCTGCGGTTTTCTATGATTCAAATCCGGAAATTACTTGATCCCTCGTACCCCGTCAAACGGATACAGTACACTTCTTACATGCCCGATAATCATGTCTCGCGAAATTGCCCCCTGGGATCTGCTGTCATTGGAGTTGTTACGATGATCGCCCAGCACGAAGTATTCACCAGCTGGCACAGTATAAGGACCAAATACGTTCAGCCTGCCGCTTCGATACTCATCGCAGATATATGGTTCTTCGTATCTATCTCCATTGACATACAGATAACCATCCCGGATTTCAATTGTATCTCCCGGCAAGCCTACAACCCTTTTAACAAAAATAGTATCACCCCGTCCAGGATAACGGCAGATCACGATATCAAAGCGCTGGGGATTCCCTCCAGTTGTAATCCGCGTAGCCTTTTCCTTGGACTTATTATCCTGCCATGGAAAAGACAGCCAGGTCGATGCATAATCATATTTCGTCACAAACATGATCTCGCCGTTTGCCAGTGTGTTATCCATAGATGCACCATCAACCCTGACCAATTCAAAGCCAAACGCCCGGATTGGGAGGGCGATAGCAATTGCTACAACAATTGTAAGAATCCATTCCAGTATTTCCCTTGTCAATGATTTCGCCTTTTTCTCTTCTTTCTTCGTCATGGCTCCATACCACCTCTCAGATTATTTGGAAGAAGGCCTGCGCGGAACAGACAGAAGGAATCATGGAAAAAAGCATGCCAAAGGCAGCCGCAACAACCCAACGGATAAGAGAATCTTTCTTTGGGAAAGAAAAGGCTGCCTGTTCCAGCACAGCAAGTTCATTCCCGCGGTGAATAATCTCATTCAAATAATCGTCACGAATCATCGTTCATTCCCTTCCTCAGCTTCCTGCGGATGCGGTGTAACCGTACTCGCACCTGACCGTCTGAAACATTTATCTCTCTGGCAGTTTCTTTTGTGGGTTTGCCTTCCAGTGAGAACGCAAGCAGAAGCTTTCTGTCCGTTTAATCCAGATTTGCCAGCAGATGAATTCTGTTCAATCGTTCTAATCCCTTGACGTATTCTGCTTCAGCTGAATCAACAGGCGGTTCTGGCAAGTCACCCGGCAGTTCAGGGAAGCGTCTTCGCTTACGTAGCTCATCGATGCAGATCCGTTTAACAATCATATATAGATAAGCCGAGAAAGATCGCCCCTCATCAAGACTTGCCCGAGCAGCATAGATCCTGGAAAAAGCTTCTTGCACAGCGTCTTCCGCAGTGTGTGGATCATGAAGAATGCTAACCGCATATGTTTCTGCTCGAGAACGCCAGCGCATGATCAGCTGCTCAAGCGCATCCACGTTCCCGGCTTTCAGTAATGCGACCAGTTCCCGATCCTCAATCATCCCTTTCACCTGCCTCCTTCACAGGACTATACGGTCAAAACCAGAAAATGTTACAGCTGAGAAAATGTTTATCATTTCTTTTTTATCATATCACATTTGTGAAGAACATCGGTGCAGACGATAGGATAAACGCAGATCATGAGATCACCTCCTGAATGGAAAAAGGAGAGCGCTGCCTTTGACTGACAGCGCTGAAATATGTTCAGTATGCTATTTAGCCATTGCCAGCTAACCCGGCGTCATAGAGGATATCTTCGATCACTCCTGTTTGCAGATTTATGGTCACCCAGTACTGCCCATCCTTTTCGGTAAAGGGGCCTTCATCCTCCTGCCACAGCCAGAACATCAGATGAACCAGAGGCTGACCTTCCTGATAGGTCACATAGGTTGTCTGATCCGCCTCGTATGTCAACTTCTTCGCCTGAGCATCTGTCAGCTTATATTCCTGGACAATGGCCTCTTTCGCTGACTTGACAGCTTCCTCAACAGTCATGGAGCCTTCTTTTTCAGCCTTGGCGATTTCTGCCAGTCGTGCTTCGTTTTCCGCTTCTGCTTCCGCCTGTGCCCGATCCGCCTCCGCCTGGTCTTCCTCCGTCCAATCAGTAATTTCACCGCCAGCCAGACGCGGATTAGGATTTTTTACGCCAGCAGGATGCGGCATAACACCTATTTTGACAAGCTTGTCCATCGTTCCAGCGTAATCATAGGAGAGCATATGCAGTTGTTCCGGGCCATAGGCTTCTGCTTCCAGACCGCCCGAAGTATTCATCCCGTCGTTTGACCAGCTTGCCTCGGCCTGATTTCCTTTCACGATCACGGTATACTCGCCTATGCGATCCGTCGGGAAAGAGACCTTGTCCGGGATAGAAAAGGTGATAGTAGTGGTTCCGTCTTCGTTTTCCTTTGCCTCCCGGTAGAACAGGCTGAGAAGATCGGATGTGATACCGTAATTTTCTTCCATCGCCTGATTGGCCACCCGAACTGCATCATATTTCGGAGAGAAAAGCAATCCCGCAGCCAAGGCAGTAGCACTGAGGCAGACAATCGCTGCAATCAGAACAAAAGTTGTTGAAATCTTTTTCACAGGTTTTTCCTCCTCGCTGATGGCGTGATGCACCTTCTGGCGCTTCCGCTCATCCCATACGAGCCCGGAAAGGTTCTGGTCAACGAGCTCTTGAAATTCATGATTCTTCATCGTAATACCACTCCTTCAGCCTGTCCCATAGAATCTCGTTTGCTTTGTTCAGCCTTGAACGGACTTTTCCATCGGAAAGTCCCAGGGCATCCGCAACCTCTTTCAGCTTTAATCCCTCGTAGTACCGAAGGAGGATCACCTCACGATATTTTGCGGGAAGGCGCATGACCTCGTTCAGTACGGTGTTATCCGAGAACTCAAAATCAGCAGGTCTTTCGGGCAGTGTATCCAGATCCATCCGGCTGGTGTGGCGAAACCATGCGGTTCTCAAAATGTCCCTGCAGGTGTTGACGCAGATGGAGGTCAACCACGTTTTTTCTGAGCTATCTCCGCGATAATCATTCATGTGCCGGTATGCCTTGATGAATGTTTCCTGCACAGCGTCCTGCGCAAGATCAGCGTCCTTCAGGTAGAGTGCGCTCATTCTCAAGAGACTGCTGCCGTACTGTTCCATGAGCCGATCCAGTTCAGATCGGCTGCTCGATTGGTTCTCGATAGGCACCTTACCAACTCCTTTCACCTATTAGACGAGGCAAAGGGGAAAAACTGCTGAGAATTTCGAAAATAGTTTTTCATCATAGAGACGGTTTCTTCGTCTTTCCTCGCTTACTGATAAGACATCCTGCGGGTATCCAGCAATTTACCCGTCTGCGCGTCAAAAATGATCTTCGTCTCTTCAAGGCTGCCAACGGAAAGAACTGTCTTGATGTTTTTAGGCTCTGATTTTGCCTTTTTAAATAGTTCTCCCTCGATTACCCAGACAGGCTTCAGCTTCACTTTTCCTTTTTCCTCGGAAAAAGCTGCATATCCAAGCCGCAGGAAATAGACAGATCGCAGCTTACCTTCCTGGATCATCGTTTCAGCAGCTTTGATAATTTCAGAAGGTGCGCAAATCTTCACATCATTCTTCTTTGGCTGAAAATCGGAAAAAAGCTGATATGCCATATGATAATTATAGCTATCCAAGCCATAATCTGCCATACTTCTCATGATATGAGCACGAATGGAAAGCAGGAGATCATCTGGAAAGAATCATCCACGCAGAGATCCTGCTGCCGCCCAACGCCCCGGAAGCATACCGGGATCGGGCAACGCTCTGGAACGCGGTGGATGCCGCAGAGAAGAAAGCCACAGCCCAGACCGCTCGGCGCATTATCATCGCTTTGCCCAAGGAACTGACCCGGGAACAGAACATTGAACTGATCCGCAATTACTGCCAGACGTCCTTCGTGGATCGCGGCATGATTGCGGATTTTGCTGTCCATGATGACAGCGATGGGAATCCCCATGCTCATGTACTTTTGACCATGCGCTCCCTGAACGAACAGGGGCAATGGAATCCGAAAACCCGGACTGAATTCATCCTGGATAAAAATGGTGAACGTATCCGGACGGCAAACGGCAAATACAAACGTCTGTGCGTCAGCTGGGATGGATGGAATGATCCGCGCAGCTGTGAAACCTAGCGGCACGAATGGGAGGTTATGCAGAACGCCGCCCTGGAGCAAGCCGGACGGGAAGAACGCATTGATATGCGATCTTTCGAACGCCAGGGAATCGAACAGGCCCCCACCGTTCACCTGGGGCCTGCCGCCTTCGTCCTGGAGAAGAAGGGTATTCATACAGATCGGGGCGATCACAACTGAGCGGTAGCGATGATCAATTCCCTTTTCTGTGCAGTCCGTCAAAAGATCAGCTCTCTGACGGATTGGCTGAAAGAATTGAAGGAGACCATTGCTGTCCACGAAAAGCTCGAACGTCCCGAAGAATTCCCTCTGTATGATGTGCTGTACGCATACTGTCAGCTGCGGAAAAAAAAGATCAAACTGGAGCCATAAAGCGCAGGTCAATGCTCAGCTGAAAGATTTATCTGAACTGATGATGACTGCTTCCTATCTCAGCAGAAACGGCATGAAGACCATTCATGATTTTGCCAGTCTGCTGACGGAAGCTACGCAGGTGCTGAATGATGAAAAGGCCAAGGGAAAGCAAAAGAAAAGCGTATCCGGGATATTGACGCCATCCTGGACGCTGTGAAAGACTTCAAAGAGCTTCATCCGATTCAGGAAAAGTACGACAGCATCTTTTTCAAGGGAGCAAAGGAGAAATACGGAAAAGAGCATGCCGATGAGCTGAATCGAATCAAAAAGGCAAAACGGCTACTGCATAAACTGAACGTCGCACAGCCCATCAACGGAAAAGAGCTGAAAGCGGAATCGAAACGGCTGCTAGGTGTATGGGCTATTATTTGTATTGTCGTCGAAACTTCCGCTAATACTGTTTTACGAAGCCCCCGCTTCCGGCGGCGCCTTTTTTCCCCGCCCGTGCATCTGCTCTTGAGAAAAAGCCGCAAAGTAACTATAATACAACCAGTTTTCCGGCAATTGGCCGGGACTATACTCCCCTGAATGAGGTACATCATGATTCACATCAATCAGTTTCGCGGAAAACACATCCATATGATCGGCATCGGCGGCAGCTCCATGAACGGCCTGGCCGGCATGCTCAAAGATAACGGCTATTTTGTCACCGGTTCAGACAACACCCGTTCCTACCTGACGGACATGCTGGAAAAAAGCGGCATTCACGTCACCATCGGCCACCGGGCAGAAAACGTCGAGGGCGCCGATCTGGTGATCTTCTCCGCCGCCATCAGTCCGGAGAACCCGGAACGGGCCCGGGCACTTGAACGGGGCATCCCCGAGATGGAGCGCAGCACCCTTCTGGGGCAGCTCATGGAAGGCTATTCCAAAGCCATCAATATCTGCGGCACACACGGCAAGACGACCACCACCTCCATGATCGCCGAGGTTCTCCTTGATGCCGGCCTTGACCCCACCATCCACATCGGCGGACAGCTGGATTACATCGGGGGCAGCACCCGGGTCGGCGGTCATGATACCTTTGTGGCCGAGGCATGCGAATACCACGGCAGTTTCTGGGAATTTCATCCCACCATCGCGGTTGTAACCAACATCGAAGAGGACCATCTGGATTTTTACAAGAATCTGGAGGATATCTATCAGTCTTTTTCGCGTTTTGCCTCTCTCCTTCCGAAAGACGGCACCCTGATCGGCAACGGAAACGATCCGCTTGTCCGGCGGCTGATGCGCGAACAGACCTGCAATGTCATCTCCTTCGGCCTGACCGCTGACTGCCAGTGGGCCCCGTACAGCCTTACCTATGATGACCGGGGCTGCGCGGATTTTGACGCGGCCTTTAAAGGCCGGACCGTGGCCCATATCCACCTGAACATCCCCGGTGAATTCAACGTCATGCACGCCCTGGCCACCATGGCTGCCTGCGTCGTGGCCGGTGCCACGTCCTCGGTCGTTGCCGCCTCCCTCCAGCGCTTCACCGCGCCTCACCGGCGCTTTGAACATACCGGTGATGTCTGCGGCGTGGCACTTTATACGGATTACGGACATAATCCGGCGGAAATGCACAGTGCCCTGCAGAATGCCAAAATGCTTCCACACCGGCGTCTCTTTGCCGTCATGCAGCCCCACACCTATTCAAGGGTAAAGACGCTGTTCAATGATTATATTCACTGCTGTGATCTGGCCGATGAAATTCTCATCACCGACATCTTTGCCGCGCGCGAAAAGGATCCCGGCGATATTCATGCCACCATGCTGGTAGATGCCATCGCCAAAACCGGACAAAACGTGCACTATTGCCCGACGTTTGATGACTGCGAAAAATACCTCCGTGAACACTGGGCCCCCGGCGATGTGGTCATCACCATGAGCTGCGGGGACATTCACCTGCTGAATGCACAGATCCAGCGTCACGGTGACCAGTACTGATGAAAGCCCGTCACCTTTCCGGCGTGACAGGTCCTTTTATTGGTCTGTCCGTCATCCGTCTATAAAGGAGAGGGCCTGCCGCCACAGCGGCAGTTTGTCAAGTATGAGCATCAGAAAAGCCGCAGCGCCGAAAGACCAAGCTGCGGTCCACAAAGGAGCAACTATGCCAGCATCCTACGTTCACCAGTCCGTCGCCCTTGCCGCTGCCCGGGAACTGGGCCTGCACATGGACAGCCTCTGCCGCACTGCCTATCTGGCCGGCTGTGAGGGGCCAGACCCGCTGTTTTACGGATTCTTCCGCAGCACCTTTGCCGAGAATGCCCCGGCCGCCGGGATTATGATGCACCGGAAAGAGACCGAAACCTTTCTGTGCGCCCTTCTGGAAGGAGCCGATACGCCTGTCCGGCGTGCTTACATGCAGGGATTTCTCACCCATTATGCCGCAGATACCATTTTTCATCCCTTTGTCTACGGCCACTCCCTGAGAAAGGATGGAACCTATTCCTCAGACCTGCATGGAATCGTCGAGCATGCCTATGAGATTGTCCGGTACCGGCGGGATGCCCATCCCGTCGGCATTCCCCGGCAGCTTGCCGGCATTGAGCAATTGCCGCCCCGTGAACTGCGGGAATGCACGGATCTGTTTGCCCGGGCCATGCAGGCCGCGTATACCGAACATGCGCTCTCCGCGGAGCGCCTGTACCTCATCTTTCGCGCCTCGTTTCTCACCGCCCGGGCGCTGGCCTCGCCAGGCGGCCGGAAATACACCCTGCTGGGCCGGCTCCATCCTTTTCATCTGGATCAGAAAGCCCACGCGCACATGATTCCCGCTGAAATTCCCGATGAGGACCTCTGGAACGATGCGCACCTCCCCTGGGTTTCCATTTTCGAGCCTGAACGAATCCGGCACGAAAGCATGGATGATCTCTATGAGGCGGCCATCCGGCGCGCTGCTGAGCTTCTTTCCGCGGCCGCACCGGACTCGGGATACACCCGTGACGCCTTTACGGCGCTCCTTGGCTGCCTGTCCTATGATTCAGGTCTCCCCTGGCGGGAGACGCCGGATCCGGACACCGCCGCCCGGCTTTTGCGGCAACGACCTTCCTGACCCTTCCGCATGCCGGGCAAAAACGGAAGTTTTCCCGATTTTTAGGCAGAATGACCAATTTCCGCTTCTTTCCTTATGGAAAATTCAGTTGCACCCAATTCATAAATGAAGTATAATGAATCAATCTTTTAAGGGGGTTCAAAAATAATGATCGGAATTATTGCTGCGATGAACGTCGAAATGGAGAGTTTTCGTTCATTTATTCAAGACCCGAGATCTGAAACGATTGCAGGCATTTCCTTTGTTTCCGGAACCATTGACGGCAAGGAAGTCGTTACTGCAGTCGGCGGCATCGGCAAAGTGGCGGCCGCCATGTGCGCCCAGGCCATGATTTCCTCGTATCATCCTGATGTCATTATCGACACCGGCGTGGCCGGTTCTCTCTCCGGTGATTTGGCCATTGGTTCCATCGCCGTTTCCACTGCCGTCGTGCAGCATGATGTGGATACCTCTGCTTTGGGCGATCCGATCGGTTACCTTTCCGATATCAAGAAGGTGGAGATTCCTGCTGACCGCACCGTTTCCGAGCATCTGATTGCCTGTGCAAAGGTTCTCGGTATCCGCACCGTGGGCGGCATCCTTGCCTCCGGCGATCAGTTCATCGGTTCAGATGAAAAGAAAGCCTTTATTCAGGAGCATTTCCACGCCATCGCCTGTGACATGGAAGGCGGCGCCATCGGACAGGTCTGTTACCAGAACCGTGTTCCGTTCTGTGTCCTCCGTGCCATTTCCGACTCGGCAGACGGTTCCTCTCAGATGGATTACAAAGCCTTTATTGAGATGGCTGCTGCTCAGTCTGTCCGCCTGCTTTACGCTTATATTCGCGCGTAACGCCCACTTTCCCGCCAAAAAACCGGGCTTGATTCCTGTTTTTTTGATTTTGACCTCTTGCACAGCGATACCGTTTGTGCTAGAATACCACCTGTTGATTTTGATTATTCCTGAGGAGGTGAATTCCTTTGCCAAATATTAAGTCTGCTATTAAGCGCGTTAGCGTTACTGAGCATAAAACGCTCCGCAATCGCATGGTGAAGTCTGAGACGAAGACTGCCATCAAGAAGTTTGACGCTGCTGTTGCTGCAAGCAATGCCAGTGCCGATATGCTGAGCGCCGCCTCTTCGGCTGTCGATAAAGCAGCTTCTAAGGGTGTCATTTCGAAGAATGCCGCCAACCGCGAAAAAGCTCGCATGGCACGTGAAATGGCCAAGGCCTGATGTCATCCAACCCGTCTGAAAAGATGGGTTTTTCTTTTTCCCCCCATTGCATGAAAAAAGCCGGCTCAGCTGAGCCGGCTTTTTTCATCGTGACTTTACGCAAACATTTTCTCCAGTTCTTCGTACTTGTCATGGGTAATCAGGGCATCCTGATCCGTCCCCTGCAGATGCACCACATAGGTCCATCTGCCATATGGCGTGATGGTATCAATCGCATCCAGATTGATGATATAGGATTTATGACAGCGGAAGAATTTGGCCGGATCCAGCCGGGCCTCCACTTCGGAAAGAGAATCACTGGTTTCAAAGCGCCGGTTTTCCGTCGCATACAGGACCGTTGACCGGTTCTCCCGCTGGACGAGCAGAATGTCCTTGTCACTGACGAAGTTGATCCCGTCCTTATGCCGCAGCATGATCCGGCCGGTCTGCCCCCGCGCAGGGGCCGTCCGGACAGGCCTGGCGGCCGCATTTCTGAAATCAGACTTTACCTGGAGAATGCGCTGCAGAGTCTGACGGACCCGTTCCAGCTTAAAGGGCTTGACCAGATAATCAAACGCATAGACCTCAAAGGCCTGGGCCATATAGTCCTCATGTGCCGTGGCAAAAATCAGGATGGTCCGGGGTTCCATATCCTGAATCAGCCGGGCACATTCAAGCCCGTTCAGTCCGGGCATTTCCACATCCAGGAAACAGACATCGGGCCGCAGCTGCTCAAACTGGCGGATCAGTTCAGGACCATTGTCCGCCTCCCCGCACAGTTCAAATCCTTCCTCGCGCTCCACGATCTTCCGCAGGATCAGGCGCATGCCGGGTTCATCATCCGCAATCAGGACACGTATCTTTTCACTCATTTGCTGCCTTTCCATAACGGTATCGCGGGCGCTCCCGACGGCGTTCAGCGGGACGCTTCAGGATCTCGGCCATGACAATGGCATCCCCGACAGCACCCGGTGTGAACACCCGGCCGCTGTCCTCATGGGAATCCTCTTCAACATGGGTTTCCGCTGCGTATCCAACGTGACAGGGATCCTCGCCCTCCCCTGCTTCGGCAAGCTCTGTTTCGCTGGAAGGACGAAACTCCATCTGTTCCTCCCGCGGACCCAGCATGTCCTCGTGACAGGGATCCACTCCCTGCGGCGCAGAGTCTGCATTGACCGGTTTCTTTGCTTCTTTCTTTCTCTCGGCTGCTATGACTTTGCCGATTGAACGTGCATCCGGCTTCTTCCCGGATTTGGCGGTTTGTTTCGGAGGTGCCTGTTTCTTTGCATTGGTGTTTTTCTTCCCGCTCGTCAGCGCAACAACCAGAAAGATAATCAGCGCCGGTATGAATCCTAGCAGTTCATCCATGCCATAAACCGCCTCCTTTCATGCTTCCTTCCGGCTCCGTCCGGCTGTGGCCGGACGGAGCATCTCGTCAATTACTTTTTGGTGTCTTTCCGTCCGCTTTCACCATTGGCACCGGCAATCGCTTCACGCATTTCCGTATCTGCAATGGTATTTTTCATCTCGTAATAATCCATGACGCCCAGTTTGCCCTCGCGAAGCGCGGCAGCCATGGCGCGCGGAACCTCCGCCTCTGCCTCGATAACCTTGGCACGCTGTTCCTGTGCCTCCGCCCTCATCTCCTGCTCACGGGCAACAGCCATGGCACGGCGCTCCTCAGCCTTGGCCTGTGCAATGCGGCGGTCTGCCTCAGCCTGGTCCATCTGCAGCTGTGCACCGATGTTCCGTCCGACATCCACGTCGGCAATATCGATTGAAAGAATTTCAAAGGCAGTTCCGGCATCCAGTCCCTTGCTCAGCACGGTACGGCTGATCAGGTCCGGATTTTCGAGAACGGCTTTGTGCGTCTCCGCAGAACCGACCGTGGTAACGATGCCCTCACCAACACGGGCGACAACCGTTTCCTCGCCGGCACCGCCAACCAGGCGCTCAATATTGGCACGCACCGTGACACGGGCCTTGGCACGAAGTTCGATACCATCCTTGGCAATGGCCGCAACTGTCGGGGTCTCGATGACCTTCGGGTTAACGCTCATCTGAACCGCCTGCAGCACATCACGTCCGGCCAGGTCAATGGCGCACGCTTCCGGAAAATCCAGGCTGATGTTGGCGCCACGGGCCGTAATCAGCGCGGTCACCACGCGGTCCAGATTACCGCCGGCCAGGAAATGGGCCTCCATCCGTCCGATATCCAGCTTGAGGCCGGCCTTTTCCGCCTTGATCAGCGGCACCACGATTTTATTCGGAGAAACCCGCCGGATACGCATGCCGATCAGCGTTCCGACCGAAATATGAACACCGGATGCCATTGCAGACACCCAGAGTCCCACCGGAATAAAGTGGAAAAACACCAGCAGCGCAACAAGAATAACAACAATAACTATAACTCCCTGTACCATCATGTTTAATCCTCCTTCTATTTCTGCAGTGACACTCGTCACTGAAGTTACAAAACAATCATGCGGCTTTTACGACAATCCGGTTTCCCCTGACCTCTGTGACCGTAACCGGCACATCCGCCTGGATGAATTCCCCGTCTGCCACCACATCGACGCGCACAGTATCAAACATGGCAATTCCGGCAGGACGAAGCGCCGTGATGGTCCTGCCCTTCCTTCCTACGCTGATCTGGCCCTTCTTTTTCTCAGGCATCTCTTCCTGTGCTTTCAGGAAAAACGGTGACTGCTTCAGCCGCCCGTTGGATGCCGAACGCAGGAAAACAAATATGACAACGGCAAGGATGGCCACCACAATGACCATGACCAGAATCGCAACGCCAAGAGAAAACGTTTTGGCCGTCAGCCATCCTCCCACCAGCAGGAGGATCACGCCGGAAATGCCGGGCAGACCAAAGCCCGGAATAAACACCTCAACCGTCACCATCGCGATTCCCGCCACATAGCTGAGCACAATCGGCAGAAGCTCCACCAGAAAACGTTCCATTCATTCACTCCCTTTCCTTACTCTAAGGCTGTTCAGACCCGGCTGACTTTTTGCTGAGGATATCCGCAAGTGTACGAATATCCGCTTCGTACACCTCCCTCAGTCCCGGATTGTAGATGAGGCTGGCCGGATGATACAGCGCAAAGCATGTCCGCTCTGTATCGGCAATCGGGACAAGGCGGCCGTGCACCTCCCCGATCATCACCCCTTTGCCCGCCAGGGCATGCAGAGGCGTATTCCCCAGCACCGCAATCATATCCGGTGCCACAATCTCAATTTCCCGGAGAAGCTCCGGAACGAAAAACGCAAGTTCCTCCCGGTTTGGCGGCCGGTTGCTGATCCTCCCGCTCTTTCCCGTTTTGGTGGGGCGGATCTTCACCACATTCGTAATGTAAATCTCCTCCCTCAGCAGACCGGACAGCATCAGAAAATGATCCAGATTCTTTCCGGCTTTCCCCACAAAAGGGCGATGCATAAGTGTTTCCTGTTCCCCCGGTGCCTCGCCAATCAGCATCAGCCGGGGATTGACCGGCCCCTCGCCAAATACCAGTGCCTCACGTTTGCCCGGCCACAGCTGTTCAAACCGTTCGCACAGTGACTCTCTCAGTTCAGACAGCCGGCCATTTGCCGAAAGGACACCTTCTGTTTTCATCTCACTTTGCATCCCCTGACTCTCCCTCTCTGCCCGGATAAAGACTCAGTTCATTCAGTTTCGCCCTCAGTTTTTTGAGATCTTCCCAGGAATCTCTTTTCTTGGAGGAATCATAGATCAGTGCCGCCGGATGATAGGTCGGAAGGAACCAGACTCCCCGCCTCAGTACCCATTGTCCGCGCTGTCTGGTAATCCGGATCTGCGGATCAATCAGTGCTTTTGAAGGCGTCGATCCGAGGCACAGAATGACCTTTGGCCGCACCAGGACAAACTGCTGTCGCAGATAGTTCATACACTGCTCAATCTCCTCCGGCTGCGGAACCCGATTCTGCGGCGGCCGGCATTTGACCACATTGCAGATATACACACAGGAGCGGTCCAGACCGATGGCGGCCAGCATTTTATCAAGCAGCTGCCCCGCCGCACCCACAAACGGACGCCCGGTGAGATCTTCCTGCTCACCCGGTCCCTCACCGACCAGCATCAGCGGGCTGTGCGGATCCCCTTCCCCGATCACCGTGTGTTTCCGACCGGAAGAAAGAGGACAGCGGGTGCAGCCCTGTACTGCGCTGCAAAGTTCTTCCCATGATGTCTGCATGTTCGCCCCTTCTTTCACTTCCTGATTATACCAGAACGCGATACATGTGACAATTCCCCTAAAAAAAGAAATCCTGCTGTACATATACAGCAGGATGAAAAAAACTAATCAGGCATTCTTGGCCGCTTCAACCAGTTTTGCGAACGCGGCGGCATCGTTTACGGCGAGATCCGCGAGCACTTTACGGTTGAGATCGATACCGGCCTTCTTGAGGCCACAGATGAACGTGGAATAGCTCATTCCGTTCATGCGGGCAGCCGCGTTGATACGGGCAATCCACAGACGACGGAAATCACGCTTACGGAGCTTACGTCCGATGTATGCATAGCGCAGGGAACGCATGACCTGCTCTTTAGCTGCACGATACTGCTTGGACTTGGAGCCGAAATAGCCCTTCGCCAGCTTCATAATCTTTCTGCGTTTCTTATGGGCATTAACTGCCGCTTTAATTCTTGCCATTATCTAAAACCTCCTTGCTGGCTAAGGTTATTTATAAGGAATCAGCTTTTTCATTGTGGTTGCGTAAGAACTGGTCACATAGGCCGTACGGCGGAGATTCCGCTTGGTCTTACGGGTCTTCTTATTCAGAATGTGACGCTTGTACGCCTTAGCCCTCTTCACGAGACCATTCTTTGTCAGATTAAGACGCTTTGCTGCACCACGATGCGTTTTTTGCTTAGGCATAAAGGATAATCCTCCTCTCGGACGTTTATTCAGCTGGAGCTGCCTTAACAGCTTCTTTCTCTGGGTTTTTGCCTGCCTTCGTTTCCTTGGACAGATCTCTGGGAGCCAGAATCATGATCATGTGACGGCCCTCAACAAGAGGTTTCCGTTCCACAGTCGCGCAATCCTTGACTCGATCGGCGAAGTTCTGCATGACCGCAAGTCCAATTTCCTGATGCGTTATCTGGCGTCCGCGAAAACGTATTGACACCTTGACCTTATCGCCGTTCTTAAGGAACTTCACTGCTGCTTTTGCCTTTGTCAGGACATCATTCTCCTCGATGGTGGCAGAAAGCTGAACTTCCTTTATCGAAACGACTTTCTGATTCTTACGAATCTCCCGCTCCTTTTTGGACTGCTCATACCGATACTTATCATAATCCATGAGCTTACAGACAGGCGGTTTTGCGGTAGCTGCGATCTTCACCAGATCAAGTCCAGCTTCCTCAGCCAATTCAAGTGCTCGACGGATTGGTAGCACCCCGAGCTGCTCCCCGTTTTGGTCAATCACTCGGACCTCACGGTCGCGGATTTCCTCGTTCATCAACAGATCAGCTGCCATGTTGTTAGCGATACACCTCCTAAATAAATCAGAAAAAATGAGAGCGGGCACAAACCCGCTCTCATGCATAACACAATAAAGATGCCATGAGCCGCAGCAACCTGAGGCGCTGGGCGAGAAGCGGGCGGCTTCTGCTTCGTACGCGCGATATTCTATCGCATCTTCCTGTTTCTGTCAACCGTGAATTTTCATTTTTTCTTAACTTTATTCCGCTTTCATGATATAATCCCGGATAAGCAATGCAGCAGAGGGATTATATGAATGTTATGCCTTATTGATCATCATGAAATTGCCGTC
>Ga0256405_10004146_pt1 | contig 27867 bp, 23 predicted proteins | sample RumenRJG_02DNA_FD_189096 | JGI IMG/M metagenome (GOLD analysis project Ga0256405, IMG submission 189096) | Bovine rumen microbial communities from Lethbridge, Alberta, Canada - RJG_02 | ecosystem: Host-associated > Mammals > Digestive system > Stomach > Rumen | place: Canada: Alberta... | reverse complement strand
GAGACCGGTATGAAGCTGCGTCAGTCTCCGAAAACGCTGATGGAACTGCGTAGTCTGAGTGATGAAATCTGCTCCGCGCACAGTCTGTCGGTGCTGAAACCGTATGCGCAGAAGCCCGGCGTCCGTGATGTCAGGAACGGGGAATACCGCGCGGCGGTGCGTTCGGACTCGTGGAAGTTCCGTCTGCGCAACGCGATCACGGAGTGCATGGAAATGTGCTGGTCGCCGGAACAGTTTCGGGAGCGCATGCGCGAGTACGGTTACGAAACCGTCTGGCGTGATGACCTAAAGCACATCACCTATGTCTGTCTGAACGAGCCGCCGAACAAGGACGGTAGGCTGAAAAAGTGTCGTGACAGAAGTCTGTCCGACATGAAGTATCTGAAGGAGGCGATGGAAAATGAATTCGCAATACGAAAACGGATCCTCACGGAGATTGAGCATGGACGAGCTGACGCGGATGAACGCGCCGCCGATCCCGCGCTCGGCCTCGCAGGACGACGTTCTCAGACGGCTGGAGTCTATGAACACGGAGCTGACGGATACGCTCCGGGAGCAGACGCGGGAGATCGCGGGGCTGAAATCCCGTCTGGATCAGCACGAGAACCCGTTACCGGATGGGAAGTTTCACGCAAAAAGCTCTGTGGAGAATACGATGGACAGTCTGCGGATCGAGGTCATGAAGAACACGAAGATGATCGAGCGTGTGACGCAGAGGCTGACAGCGATGCTTGGCTGGACGCTGTTCCTCGGTACGTTGATCTTATCGCTGATCTGTTTCCTCGTGCTTCGCTGAAGGGAAAGACGCGCGAGGAGGTACAGCGCGAGATCAACGCGGAGATCGAAGCCAAGAACATCGGCGCGGCGATGGGAATCCCGCTTGCTGTGATCGTTTACTTGATCGAACGCGCGCGTGCGGACGAGCTGGACGAGGCGCGGGAACGGTTCGGTTTATCGCGCATGGATTCCGATCCGACCGGGCAGGGGATCGAGATTCAGTATGCGGATGATCTCGACGACGATCACGAATACGATAACAGAGAGGAGAATGAGTATGACAGCGACACCGCTGTGAGTGATGATGACGAGGAAGCGGACGATCTCGAGGGGGACGATTATGATTACGAAATCGATTACGGGGAGGAGGATGACGCGGAAAGATATGATCCGAACGGGTATGACGAACCGGACGATGATGACGATCAGAAATCCGGTCCGGTCATGAGACTATGGTGAGCGCGAGTACGGGATCGGCCCTGAAACCGGAACAGGGTCGACCCGTATCAGTATAGCAGATAATCGGAATCAACGCAAGATGCCGCATCCAAAATGTGTCCGGAATGATAAAGTTCCGGGAAGGCTGGACTTCCGGACACGGTTGTGGTATTGTGTGGGGTAAATAGAAAAGGCAGGTGAATACGAATGGCAAAACGCAGAGCGAACGGCGAAGGCAATATCCGTAAACGGAGCGACGGTCGCTGGGAAGGCAGGTACACGGCGGGACATGATCCCGTCACAGGCAAACAGATCTTCAAGAACGTCCTCGGCAAGACGCAGGCGGAGGTACGCGAGAAGCTCGCCGCCGCCATCGCGGACGCGCAGAAGATCGACGTGGTAGTCTCCGACAAGATGTCTGTCGGGGACTGGATGGACACTTGGCTTGAGAATTTCGAGAAGCCGAACATGAGAGCGTCGACCTATGAATCCTACGAGGGGAACATCCGTCTGCATGTCAAACCCGGCATCGGGGAGCTGAAACTGAATAAGATCACGACGCTGGATCTGCAGAAGTTTTTCAACGGACTCCTGGAGGACGGTCGGATCGAACGCAAGGAATCCGAGAAGCAGCCGAGAGGTCTCAGCGTGAAGACGGTGTCGAACATCCGCACCATGCTCTACTCCGCGTTCGACAAGGCGGTCGCGGAACACTTGATGGTGTCGAATCCCGTGATCGGATGCAAGCTTCCGAAGCGGGAGAAGCAGGAGATGAAGACCATGCAGATCGAAGACCTCGGACGGTTCTTCGCGGAGGCAAAAGCAAGCGGGAAGTTCGAATTCTACTATGTGGAATTCTCGACGGGACTCCGTCGCGGAGAGCTGCTCGGACTCAAGTGGGAGGACGTGAACTACGAAAAGAAGACGCTGACGATCCGTCGTCAGGTGATCCGCGTGCAGGGACACATCGAGGAAGGTCCGCTCAAGACCAAAAACGCGTACCGCACGGTTGCAATCGGCGACGACGTGATCGACATCCTCCGCGATTTGCATGAGCGGGAAGGGAACAGTTCTCCGTACATCTTCCCCTCGCCGAACGGAGGCCCGCAGGATCCGGACAGCGTCCTGCCGATGTTTAAGCGCATCCTGAAGCGCGCGGGATTGCCGGAGATGCGTTTCCACGATTGTCGACATACGTTCAGCCTGGTAGCATTGGCTAACGGCGTGGACTTCAAAACGCTGTCTGCGATGTTAGGCCATTACAGCGTAGCCTTTACACTTGACGTGTACGGGCATGTCAACGACGACATGAAGCGCGACGCGGCGGATAAGGTGAGCAGCGTACTGAAACGCGCGCTGTAAGGAATGAGGGTGGGGAAGGAATCACTTCCCCGCCCGGAAGTGAAAAAAGGGAATCATGGCGTCTGTCAAAACGGCAGGCGCTTTTTGATTTCCATATCGGAAAGGAGAAGATGCCTATGACAATATACGAAGCCGTCAAACACGTGATCCACGTGCCGGATGCAGCAGCGCGGTACGGACTAGACGTCAGCCGTAACGGTATGGCGCGCTGTCCGTTTCATAACGACAGGAACCCGAGCATGAAACTGAACGACGATTACTTTTTCTGTTTCGGCTGCGGAGAACGCGGGGATGTGATCGATCTGACGGCGGGGCTGTACGGAATGAACAAGGCCGAAGCGGTACACAAGCTGGCCGAGGATTTCGGCGTCGGCTGTGATATCGCTATGGGTGATCTCGCTGAACTCCAAAAGATGCGCTTGGACAAAGAGCGGGAGCAGGACGAGGAACGGCAAGTCTTTCTATTGCTGACGGAACGCCTGTACACGCTCCGGGATGGGATTGTCCGCTTCGCACCGAAGTCGGCGGATGAGGACCTCGATCCTCGCTTCGTGGAGGCATGTCATGATCTGGCGTGGGTGGAGTATCTGGTAGACGTCCTATGCACCGGCGACGAACGGGAGAAGAGGGAGGTGGTCGCGGAGTTGAGATCGCATCAAATCCAGCCGGAAGCCCGGGAAAAATGTTGAATTCTGAGGAAGAATGTGGTATAATAACATGGGTTAGTATAAGCAGCAATCAGATTGCCTCACCCATAAGACAGATGATACGGAATCCGGGAGAGAAATCATGACGGACAAAGAACTGAAAACCTTGAAAGACAACCTTTGGCATGCGGCCGACATCCTCCGGTCCGGTGCGCATATCGCCGCGAACAAATACGGTCAGCCGATCCTCGGGCTCATTTTCCTCCGGTACGCGGACATTCTCTTCAAACAGCACAAAGCGGAGATCGACGCGGAATACGAAAAGCGGGCCGGAACGCGCATGGAGAAGACGAAGAAGGAAATCTCCATCGAAAAATGCGGCTTCTTTCTGCCGGAGTGCGCCTATTACGACTTCATCAACGACGCGCCGGACACGGCAGAGAAAGCGGATCTCGTGAAAAAGGCGATGGTCGCCATCGAGACCGAGAATCCAAAGATGGACGGCGTGCTGCCGAAAGAAGTCTACGCGCAGCTTGTCCCGGACGAAGAACCGGAACTGCTGTCAAGCATCGTCCGGATTTTCAAGGATATCCCGGAGAACAGCAGTGTGGACATCTTCGGTGAAATCTATGAATACTTCCTCGGGAACTTCGCCCTGGCGGAGGGCAAGGACGGCGGCACCTTCTATACGCCCGCGACGGTCGTTCGTTATATGGTGGAGGTTCTCGATCCCCAGCCCGGCGACAAGAAGTTCCTCGACCCCGCGTGCGGTTCCGGCGGCATGTTCGTTCAGGCAGCGCGGTATATGCACCGTCACAACGCGAGCGAAGCGGATCAGATGAAATTCCGCTGTTACGGCGTCGAAAAGGAGCCGGACACGGTCAAGCTCGCCAAGATGAACCTGTTGCTCAACAACATCCGTGGCGACATCACCGAGGCGAATTCTTTCTATTCCGATCCGTACAATGCCTTTGGCGCATTCGACTACGTCATGGCAAATCCGCCCTTCAACGTGGACGAGGTGTCCGTGGAGCGCGTGATCGAAGACCCCCGCTTCAACACCTACGGCGTACCGCGCAATTCTTCCGCATCCACGAAAAAGGGCTCGGACAAGAAGGAGACCGTTCCGAACGCCAACTATCTCTGGATCGGCTACTTCGCTACGGCTCTGAATAAAAACGGCAAGGCCGCTCTCGTCATGGCGAACTCCGCCTCAGACGCGGGAAAGAGCGAGTACGAAATCCGAAAGAAGATGATCGAAGAGGGCATCATCAGCCAGATGGTGACGCTGCCCTCGAATATGTTCTCCTCCGTCACCCTCCCGGCGACGCTGTGGTTCTTCGACAAGCACAAGCCGCAGACGGACAAAAAGGACGAAATCCTCTTCATAGACGCCCGCAACACCTTCACGCAGGTGGACCGTGCGCACCGCAAATTCAGCGACGAGCAGATCAAGAACCTCGGGATCATTACGCGCTTGTATCAGGGGAACACGGACGCCTTCGCCGCGCTGATCGCAGAATACCGGGCGGCACTTGCGGCAGCGCCGGAAACCGCCGAGGACAAGGTGACCAAAACGAAAGCCTATTGGCAAACGCAGATCGACTGGCTGACCGAACGGTTCCCGGAGGGGAAGTACCGGGACGTCATCGGCCTGTGCAAGGCGGCGAAGCTGGATGAAGAGGACTGCATCATCGATCAGGACTACTCCCTCAACGCCGGGCGGTATGTCGGCGTGGTCATCGAGGACGACGGCATGACCGAAGAGGAATTCAAAGAAACGATGCTCGGGCTGAATGCGGAGTTTGAGGCGTTGAACGCGGAAGCGAAGAAGCTGGAAGAGCAGATTGCCGGGAATATGAAGGCGTTGTTTGGGGAGTGAGTATGGAATACCATTTTTCAGACCTTTTTACATGGACAAGCGGTAAGCCTATAACACCGAGCGATGGTAATATACCAATATACGGGTCAAACGGTGTTATCGGGTATTCAGATAAAGCAAAATACCATAACAAAATCATTCTTGGGCGCGTTGGGGCATACTGTGGTTCGGTTGCATACTGCCCTACTGATTTCGATGCAACCGATAATACGCTCATTACGACCTGTGATACATCAAGAATACTTTACAGTTACGCCTACTATCTGCTCAAGCAGTTCGACCTAAATGGATATGCTGGAGGCGCGGCACAACCCCTTATTACACAAGGGCTGCTAAAACATTTGAAATGCGATGTCCCAGCAATTTATCAACAGCAGCGCATAGTAGCTCATCTCTCTGCCTACGACAATCTCATCGAAGTCAACAACAAGCGAATCAAAGTTCTGGAACAAATGGCGGAAAACTTGTACAAGGAGTGGTTTGTCCGTTTCCGTTTCCCGGGACATGAGAGCGCGGAGTTTGTGGATGGGATTCCGAAGGGGTGGGAGTATTGTTCTGTTGAATCGTTATCTGATATACTACAACGGGGAATCTCACCGGATTATGATGATGAAGGGAAACTAATCGTTATCAGCCAGAAATGTATTCGCCAGAATATCATGGATATTCGGGAAGCAAGACAGCAGACAAAAGCATTCAAACCTGAGCTCAATCTTCAAGACGGAGATACCGTAATATGTTCGACAGGCACAGGTACTCTTGGACGTGTAGGACAAGTATATGGAGATTACCCAAATACGACATTTGATTCTCATGTTACTCTTGTCCGTTCAAAGGAAAACCTCGGTAAACACTATCTTTATTGGATATTAAAGGAAATGCAGCCATGGTTTATGAACATGGGTATCGGCTCAACGAACCAACAGGAGTTGTATCGGAGCACCATAAAGAACGCGAAAGCATTAAGGGCAGAAGAAAGCCTCGTAAAGCGCTTTGAGTCGATTATAGACCCTATTCATCAGGAGATAATCAACTTAATTAAGAGTCAGGACAGTTTGACACAGCAGAGAGATTTGTTGTTGCCGCGGTTGATGAGCGGGAAGTTGGAGGTGTGAGGTGGAGAGAATACCATTTTCACAGGTGTTGAAAAATGCAAAAGTCGATATTCCTCAAGAGTACTATCGATTATATGCTTTGTTTGATTATAAAAAATACAAAGTAGCTGCAAGTACTGATATGACACTGCGGGAATATTGCGCACAAAACTTTTTGCATCTTCCATTTCGGGGAACATGTATTACTTTGGATGATTTTGATGAAACTAATAACATCCATTTTGAAAAATATCCATCGGAAGTAAATCTTGACTATTTGGTATCATTCTGCGAATACTCATATAATTTGGTAATCCATAACTTGGGCGGGTGGTATGGATATGGAATGATTCAAACCTTTGATATGACACCTCCTATCAATTTCTATCTTTCCCAGGTAAATGCTGTTATCGATAAAGTGGGCTATTTGAAAAATGCCAAGGACGGAATAACCGATTTTGTGCCTAAAGATCAGGTTACGGTTTCTGTTTCTGAAATTTTGGACCCCTCTTTGTCTTACAAAGTATTAGAATACAATCATCATTCGATGAAGGGGAAACTAGAGAGGAAAAAAGAAACTCTGATTACTTTGGCGAATAAATTGGAAGCAGAACAAACAAGAATAAGACAGATTAATTCATCACTGGAATCTGATTTGTTTTTTCTTCTGAATAACTTAAATATCCGTCACAATAATGTCGATCAAAAAAGCAAAAACTATATTCATTTTATCGCTGATATGCCGAGTGATGAAATTGAAAAATGGTATGATGATACCTATCAACTATGTTTATTGGCTTTTTTGGAATTAGACAACACTGAGCGAAAAATTCGAATAAAAAAGCTGAAAGAAGATATCGAGAAGAAATAGAAAAAAGGGGATACATCCATGCGCAACTTCATCTCCGAAGACGACATCGAACAGGCGATCCTGCAAAAGCTGGAAGCAGCTCCGCTTGGTTACGATATCGTCCGCTGTGATCCTTCGCCGGATAAGCGGGAAGTCCTCCCTGACGGGACAGGACGAGGCGACAAAAAGCAGTGTGTTCTCCCACAGGTGCTGCGGGAGGCTTTGCCGCGCCTGAACTCTGACATCCCGCAGGACAAGCTCGACGGGATCCTGAAGGATCTCTGCCGCGATTTCAGCGGGTCGGATATGACGGAGACCAACTACCGGCTCTATAACCAGATCCGAAACGGCGTCAGAATCTCCCTCCGCCGGAACGGGAAAGAGGATTTCGACTTCGTGAAGCTGGTGGATTTCGAGCACCCCGAGAACAATACATTCACCGCCGTTTCCCAGATGTGGATTCAGGGCAGGGTGTACTGGCGGCGGCCGGATGTGCTCGTTTTCGTGAATGGTCTGCCGATGGTGTTTATCGAATTGAAAAACAGTATCGTCAAGGTGGAGGAAGCGTATAACGACAACCTGACCAACTATCGGCGGGATATACCGAATCTGTTTGCGTTCAATCAGGTCTGCGTCCTCTCCAACGGGCTCGAAACGAGGCTCGGCGCGTTCAACGCTCCTTATGGTCATTTCTTCGAGTGGCTGAAGGTGGACTCCGAAAAGGAACAGCCGGACCGGAATGCGCTGAAAAACGCGGAATCCATCGGGGAAAGCTCTGTGCGCTTTTTTGTCGACGGCCTGCTCAGAAAAGACCGCCTCGTCGATTACATCGAGAATTTCATCATGTTCCGCAGCCGGAAGGATAAGATCATCGCCAAGAACCACCAGTATTTCGGCGTGAACAACCTGATGGAGTCGGTGAAGAACCGGGCGGAACTGCAAGGGAAGCTCGGCGTCTTCTGGCATACACAGGGTTCGGGCAAATCCTTCTCGATGGTGTTCTTTGCCCGGAAGGTCCGGCGCAAGATTCCGGGGAACTTTACCTTCCTGATTATCACCGACCGGGTGGATCTGGACGATCAGATCCATAAGAACTTCGTGAAGACTGAGGTCATCGGTCCGAAGGAAGAATGCCAGCCGAAAAACGGGGAGCAGCTGAGAAAGTTTTTACAGTCCAACAAAGCGTTTGTCTTCACGCTGATCCATAAGTTCAGTCTGGATAAGAAAAAGGAGCAGAAATTCCCGGTCCTTTCGACGCGGGACGATATCATCGTCCTGGTGGATGAGGCACACAGAACGCAGTATAAGGATCTGGCGGAGAACATGCGAACCGCCTTGCCCAATGCGAATTACATCGCCTTTACCGGGACGCCCCTGCTCGGCACCAAACGCCTGACCAACCAATGGTTCGGGAACTATGTTTCGGAATACAATTTCGCGCAGTCCGTGGAGGACGGCTCCACCGTGCCGCTGTTCTATTCCCGCCGCGTGCCGGAAGTGGGGCTGGAGAACGACTTCCTCGACGATGATGTGGTTGACATCATCGAGGATGAAAGATTGAATGCGGACGAGGCGCGTCTGCTCGAAAACTCCTCGTCCCGGATTCTGGAGGTTATCAAACGGGAAGACCGCATCGACAAGATCGCGCAGGATATCGCGCATCATTTCCCCCGCCGTGGCTTTCTCGGCAAAGGGATGGTCGTTTCCGTCGATAAATACACCACGGTGAAGATGTACGACAAGGTACAGCACTATTGGGCCATCGAAAAGCAAAAGATCATGCAGGAGCGCAATGCCGCCGATACCAAAGAAAAACGGGATGAGCTGACGCGGATTCTGAATTACATGAATTCCGTTGAAATGGCGGTGATTGTCTCCGAAGAAGAGAACGAGATTGAGAAATTCCTCAAGCAGGGGCTGGATATCTCCGTACACAGGCAGAAGATGAATGCGATCACGCCTGAAGGGATGGATATTGAAGACCGCTTCAAGGATCCCGGTGATCCGTTGCAGCTTGTGTTTGTCTGCGCCATGTGGCTGACCGGATTTGACGTGGAAAATCTGTCCACACTGTATCTGGACAAGCCGATGAAAGGGCATACCCTGATGCAGGCTATCGCCCGGGCCAATCGTGTATATCCGGGAAAGCCGTGCGGCATCGTCGTCGATTATGTGAACGTCTTCAAATATATGCAAAGGGCACTAACCGAATACGCTTCCGGCGACGACGGAACGGAATTTCCGGCGAAGGATATAGATCAGCTGATCGTATTGATTGACCAGGCAATAGACGAGGCGGACGGTTTTCTCAAAGACCTCGGCATTGATCTCGGAGCAATCATTTCGGAAGGCTCGACCCTCGACCGGTTGGACGAGCTGCGCAAAGCGTACAATACGATCCTTGCAAATGACGAGAACAAGGACAAATTCAAGGTTATTCTGAACACGCTGATGAATCTGTATGAAGCGGCGCGGCCTGAAATCTTCGAAAAGAATTGGCACAACGAAAAGTTCTCGCCGCTGACATACCTGTACGGCTTGTTCTGTCATACCATAGACGACGAGAAGATCAACCGCGCTCGCATCAGAATGGCTCAGGTGCTGGATACCAGCGTGTCATCCCAAAAGGCGGAGGATAACGACGCCGGACTTGTGATCCATCAGGGCAAGGTTATTGATCTGTCCAAAGTCAATGTGGATGAACTGAAAAAGGAGATTAAAGTCGCGAAGTATAAGGCGGTCGAGATCGATGACATGAAGGCGTTTATCGAACAGGCTTTGCAGCAGATGGTGAATCGGAATGTTACGAGGCAAAAGTTTTCCCAGCGTTTCCGGGGCATTATCGACCGTTACAACGCGGGTGGATCGGAAAATGAAGATTATTACGAGCAGCTTCTCCGACTTATCGAGGATTTGAAAGCAGAAGATAAGCGTGCGGAGGCGGAAGGTCTGACAGAGGAAGAGCTTGAGATTTACGATCTTCTCATCGCTGGGAAAAAGCTGACAAAAGAAGAAGAGCAGAAGGTGAAATTGTCGGCAAAGAACCTGTTCAAAAAGCTGTCAGAGAATAAGAAAGAATTGATGGTGGTCGATTGGTATAGGGACGAACAGCCGAGAGCAAGAGTCAAGTCGGTGATAGAGCAGTCTCTTGACGCCGATCTGCCGATATCGTATGATAAAGAAACATTTGCCGCAAAGACCGATATGCTCTTGACGCACTTCGTGGATATGGCCGTGCAGGGGTATGGTTGGGTGGCGGCGTAAATAATTGGGTTTTTCGATTTCCGTTGATAAGTGAATTGTGTATCCCTCGTAAGCGTGATCTTTTTTGAAAGTCTACCGTCTTTTCTGTTTTGGTGTAGCGCATCATCTCAAGAAATGAGGTACAGGTGTTAAAGGCATTATTCTACCTTGGGTGATATGGTACAAAAAGCTCAAAAAGAATTGGAGGAGATCGATCTATGGCACGTTCATTTTCATCGAATTTGAGAGGAAAAGTTCGTAATTTCTCACTTCCAAAGAATAGACCTCTTGTTCCTTTATATGAGGCAGTTGTTAATGCGATTAATGCTATTGATGAACTTGCTAAAGAACAAGGATGTGTTCAAGGGAGAGTTGAGATTGAGGTTATACGAGATAGTACACTCTTGGCAGATTCTGACAAAGAAACTGTGCGCGGATTTCGAATTCAAGATAACGGCATAGGCTTTAATGAAGCAAATATGGCATCATTTATGGAAGCGGATTCTGAATACAAGATGTCAATTGGAGGCAAAGGAGTTGGTAGATTCTCTTGGCTCAAAGCTTTCTCGTCAGTTCAAATTGTGAGTACATATAAAGAAGAAGAGAAATACGTAACACGTGAGTTCACATTTTCTCTTGATTGCCCAAGTATCGAAGATGTTCTTCTAGATGCACCAGGTGAAACAGAGAACCGCACGGTAGTCGAGTTGCTGGATTATAGAAAAGACTACGAAAAGGAAGTGCCAAAACAGATAAGTACGATCGCTATTCGTATAATTCAACATTGCTTTGTATATTTCCTAAATGAAAACTGTCCAGAGATTCAAATTTATGATGATGAAGATAGATTATCGTTAAACAGTATTTTCAGAGATCACTTTTCTACAGATAACAATAGAAGTGTGTTTTGTGTAGGAGAACAAGAGTTTAGCCTACTAAATATTAAAATTAACGATCGAGCATTTCCACACAAAAACAGGCTTTATTTATGCGCAAATGAAAGGCTGGTTGACAGTAAAGATCTGGAAAGAATCATAGTAGATCTCGACTCAGAGATATTTGAAAAAGAAGGGTACTGGTATCTTGGCGTTCTGACTGGAGTTTACTTAGATGAGAATGTTGATATGAATCGCTTATCATTTAGTATTCCGCAAGAGAGTAGTCCGTTAATTACGACAATGCCTGGACTTGACGATATAATCCAATCTGCAACAAAAGTGATTCATGATTATTTGTCAGACTATTTGCAGGGTGTAGAAGAGAGAAAACGAGAAAGAATTCAAAGATATACTACAGAGATTGCTCCCCAGTACCGGCACCTTGCCCACTATGTCCCAGAAATGATTGCTGCTTTAAAGCCGGGTTTGTCTAATGAAGAACTTGATGATGCATTATATGCAATTAAACGTAGCTTCGAAAACCAGACCAAGGCAGATTGTACTGCTCTTATGGAGCAACTCAAAAGAGGAACTATTCCAGTTGAAGAGTACGAAGAACAGTTTCAAAAAACGATTGGCAGAGTCAGTGATGTGAATAGAGCTGCATTAGCTGAATATGTTATCCATCGAAGAATTATCTTAAACCTGTTTAGTTATGGATTGGATATAAGAAAAGACGGCAAATTCAATCTTGAGAAATATATGCACCAACTCATATATCCTATGCGCTCTACATCGGATGATTTACCGTATGAGAATCATAATTTATGGCTTATTGATGAAAAACTCTCTTTTTGTCAATATGTTTCATCAGATAAGCCCTTCGATAATGCACATGGCGAGGATAGAGTAGACCTACTAGTGCTTGACAGTCCTGTGGTTGTTGCAGAAACCAAGAATGCAGGACTAGCTTACGATACAATTACCATTTTTGAACTCAAAAGACCAATGCGTGATGATTACGACATGGAGAATAATCCAATCACACAATTGTTGGACTATGCTCAGAAAATTCAGGATGGTAAAGTGAAAGATAGTAGACACAGGCCTATTCACACATCTGAAACTACACAGTTTTATCTATATGCAGTCAGTGATATTACCCCTTCACTGGAAAGAGTTTTGGGTAGATTGTCTTTTTCAAGAACACCTGATCGACTGGGGGCATATTTTTATAATAAAGAGTTACATGCGTATATTGAGGTTCTTTCATATGACAAGGTTAGACTTGATTCCGAAAAGAGGAATAAAGTGTTATTTGATAAGCTCGGGATTCAAGAGTGAGCCTTTTGGGTTTGTATTGAATTTTACAGACCGCAGCCACGTGTGGCTATTTGAGCGTGCAAACGTGGCTCATCTGCCGGAATATACAAGGCTATCTCCACCCCCTCAAAACATGGGTCAAAACATGGGTCACCCCATCCGAATAAGTTGATTCGCAAATCAACTACCGCCCGTCATTCCGCCGAAAACGCACAAAAAAGAACCTTTCCGAAGGCTTTTGACCTCGGAAAGGCTTCTTTTTCGCTTGCGGGGAAGGGATTTGAACCACATGACCTCCGGGTTATGAGATGCCATTTGTCGAATTTGTATCAAAAAATGAGGAAATTTCGAGGATTTCAGGAGGTTTTCCGAGTAAGTAAGGGGAGGTTCAGCCGGGGGAGTAGAGCGGTAGTAGCTCCGCATGGGTCAAAACATGAGTCAGGAATGGGTCAGAAAATGGGTCAGCCAAAAACAGGATTTCGAAGACGGTGCAGACGATCCGGAGTCTGAAAACCGTAGTGTAAAGTGCACAAAGGGCGTTTTCCGGCGAGGTCCGGTATCGGTCGGGAAATGGGTCAGGAGCATTTTACGCACAGATTATGAGTGATTTCTGCGGATTGTTAGTAATGACGGACAGGGAGGGGAAGAGTACGGGATATAAACATTCTCTTTTGCTTTGGCCGGAGAAATCCCTGTCAGAATCTGCGCAGCTAAACAAGGAAAAGGGATTTTTGCCGGAAGGTGATTCGATGTGGGAAGGGAAGTACGGAGGATTGATCTATCTCTTGATGAGAATAAAAAACTAATAAATAGCTATAATTTCAGATCCCCAATGCCTCATCCCCAATGCCTCATTATGAAAAGATAAGGCTGCTACCTTCTATTAGCCCCAACATGAACATGATGGAGAACAGCATCCCCGCCGGACTTTGCCACAGGCTAAAGCCTGCGCTTGGCACCCTCCGGTGGTGAAAAGTTCATGGCTGGTCGTTTGTTTTACCGGAGACAGGACATTGGACGGTGTCGCTTGATATTCTTGTCTTGACTTGGAGAGAAAAGGTCTATTTCAGCAGCTTGCCGTAATCGCGTGCGGCATAGATCACCCGAGCGACAGTGACGGTTTTCTTCTCCTCTTCAACCCAGAAAAACATCAGATAGTTTTTGACAGATACCTTGCGATACTCATGCTTCAACGGTCGGATCGGGATATAAGCTTCATGAGCATAGGGAAACGCAGACAGAGAATCAGCTGTCTTCACGAAATCTTGTGCAAGATTCTCCGCCGCAATGGGGTTGGACAACTCCTGGCTGATATACCGTACAATGTCCACCATATCCGCCTGTGCGGAAGGGAGAAACTCTACCTGATACTGTTCAGCCATGGATCGCGTCCTTCATGGCTTTCAAGACATCTTTGGCAGAAAACCGCTTGTCGGTCAGTTCCGCCTCTCGTTCCGCCTCTTTCAGTTTGAAATAGACTTCGCTTTCAAACTGCAGCTTTTCAAAGGCTTCCATACTCATGACGACCATATCGCCGTAACCGTTCTTGGTGAGGAACACCGGCTGCGCGGTTTCATGGACGGTCTTGGATATGTCGGCGAAATTGTTCCGAAGATCGGACACAGGCCTGATAAAATCCATAGGCTCACCTCCTTCAAGGTTCCGTCGATATTTTAGCATAATTATGATAGAATGTCAAGGGGGATGAGCTGATTTCCGACCGAAATGTTGCCTCCGATTCCCGGCACGGGGAATACAGAAATCCTCTTCAGCTCTCGGAAAGATCGAAATCATAATATGCCGCGAGCTTTTCAAGGTCTGTCCGGTCGAACGCCTTGCCGAAAATGAGGAGATCGTCGATGTGGATCAGCGCGTCGTTTCCGCTGTTGATTTTGCGCGAAGCGTCGTCGCCCACCGTGAACGGAAGGGCGTCCAGCGAAACGTCCGCGAAGGATTCGGGCAGATAAAGTCTCTTCTTCCGCCTGAAATTCAGATACACATCGATCGCGCACTCTTTTCTGAGGAAGACGACCGCCGTGTGCAGCCACCCTCCCGACACCTCGCGCAGGTACGAAGGCTGAAATTCCTGATACGAGGTCGGGTCGGGCGTCTCAATCCCGATCCAGAGGGCGGTATTCGTAAAGCCCAGCATGAAGCCGGGTCCTGAGTCCGTCATGGTTTTGGTCCCGCAGTAATACGCCTCCGTCGCAGGGGCGTTATCGATGTTCAGCCACGCGCACACCGTGAAGTCTTCCCGGTCGAATTTCACGTCTTCCGAAACGAGGCATCCCGTCGCGCCGACCTCCGCGTTCGCCCCACGAACGCCGTTTGCGTAATACTTGACATGACCGTATTCGGTGAAACGCGCCTGCTTCATCGCGTCCTCGGCGCCAAACTCAAAGAACATGGCGAGCTTGATTTCTTCTTCGGGGAAGAACGACAGAAGCCCTTTTTCGCCGTAAAGATCGGGCTGCGGCTTCGGCTCGACGTCGCTGCGTTCCCCTTTCGCCGGGATCACATAGGGTTTCTTCCAGTCCGTGAATATCCCTTCCGGCACTTGGGAGGAATAGCCGTCGAGGTCGTGCTCCGGGATTTCCAGCCCGAAGGCATACCGCACGACGGCGTTGACGTCTTTGGTCGTCGCAAAGAATCCGTCCGTCTGTTTCACGGTCTTTCCCCGCAGAGCGAAATAGACGTACTTCTCCCCATCGGTATAGCCGCCGTGCCCGTGATGAAAGCCGCCGTGGTCCGTAATCACGAGAAAGAGCGTGTCTTCGATCATACCGGCGCGGACATAGGCATCAAAGATCCTGCCCACCATCGCGTCCACGTTTGTGATGCAGTCGAGATGTCCCTCGGTTCCGTAACCGTGATGATGCCCCGCCCCGTCGGGATCGTCGATGTGAACGAACAAGAGATCGGGCTTCTCCGTCAGGACGCATTCCACGACCTTCTCCGTGGTAACCTCTCCGTCCGGAGCCGTCTGCATCAATACGCCGACGTCGTGCTCGATGATCCCCTTATTGACCGGCTCCCAGTTGCTGACGCTGCACAGAACACTGTCCGGAAATGCCCGCCGCACGGTCGTGAAAATCGACTGCAGCGACTTGTTCGTGTATTCCCGCTGGCTGACGATCCCGTTGGTTAGGCCGTGCACTTCCGGCTCCGCGCCGAGCAGCATCGCACCCCAGTTCTGTGCGCTGATGGTCGGGAACAGGCTGAGCGCGCGGGTTGTTTTCGCCCCGTTTTTGAAGATTTCATCCATGCACGGCGTGGGGGTGTCATTGCAGAAAGCTCCCATACCGTCGATGCCGACGATCACCACATGCGCGTAGCGGCGTTCGCTGTTTTTCGTTGTCATTTTTCTTCTCCTATTATCGTCAAACGAGCGTTACTTCCCGTGCGACGCCTTCATATCCGCCGGCGGTGAGAATCTGCGTGAGCGAGGGGGTGAGATTGCTCACGAAATCGAAGTGCACATGTCCTGTGAGGATGACCCGGATCAGCGGCTCGCTTTTGATGTGATAAACTTCATCGTCCTCATCTCTGTTCATGATTATAGCACGAATTGCGAAATGTCTCAAGAGGAGCATTTCGTTTTCGACCGGAAATTTCGTTTTGATTTCGTTAACCCGCTGTGGAATTTCGTTATGAAGCGCCGTATCACCGTCATCCTGATTTGTGTCTGTTCCCGCCCGATTTGTACACAGTTTTGTTTCTGGACATTGTGCGCCTCCTGTGGTATTGTCTTGGCTGAACCGCAGGAAAGAGAGGAAACAGTCATGGAAACAAACAAAGAAGCTCTGATGAGGATCCTGACGGAATGTCCGCCGGAGCGCAAAGTGCGGGAGGCGATGCGGCACGTCGCATGTTTGCAGGAGCGATTGTCTGACGGACTGACACCCGGACAGCGCAGGCTCTTTGAAGAAGAGCAGGAGGCTGTGGTCACGCTGGCCGCTACGGAGGAAGAGGAGATGTGCGTGAAAGCGTTCCTCCTCGGGGCAAGGACGGCGTTTCAATCGGTCGGAGCAGAGGCCATCGGAGAAAGCGAAGATGACCGACTCATGCAAGCGCTGGCATCCCTGACAAGGTGAATCAGGTCCGGGAGAGGCTTTACACCGCTCGTGCCCTCGCCGCCTGCCGGAGAGCAGCCGGACTGACACAGAGGGAACTGGCAGAAAGGATTCTCTGTTCGACCGATCTCATCAGCCGGATCGAGCGGGGGATACGGGACCCGAATTTTCAGCTGCTGTGCGTCCTCGCGCGGACCCTCGGTGTGACGCCGAACGATCTCTGTTCTCCCGATTGGGGCTTCGACGAGGGAAAAAAGAGCCCAGAGAGACCGGACTTGACGGAGAGACTGCTTCTCTTCTGCCGGACGCCGCGAACAAAGCGGGAGATGATGGCGTTCTGCGGTCTCAGCTCGAAGGCGTGGTTCCGGGCGAAGATTTTGGACCCGCTCCTCAAGAAGGGGAGCCTGCGCCGGACGGTCCCGGAAAAAGCATCCAGTCCGCGGCAGAAATATGTGACGATAAAACATAGGTGAAAGATCCTGGGATGTTCAGAAGGGGAGAAGGTTGGCTGTGCGATCATTTAGGGGAACATAGTTCATGAAAAGTTTACGATCGTTCCCGTTGCTCCCCTTGTAAAGAAGGAAAAGATGGAGTATAATAACAAAAACGAAGTAAAAGACTTCTGAATTGTGATAGTGGAAGGAGATGATCTGATGGCACAGAATGAGACAGTGTATGCGTTCCTGACAAAGACATACCAGCCGAATGAACCGATCTTTCTGTCTGAAGTACGTGTGCCCGGAGTAAAAGAATCGTCTGTCCGCCAGCAGTTTAAGAAACTGACGGAAGATGGCCTGCTCAAAAGATTTGATACCGGTGTTTATTATCTTCCGGCTAAATCGATGTTCCGTTCCGGCTCAGCGCTGTCAGTCGATGAGGTGATTCGGAGAAAGTATCTGATGGATGGCGACACACCTTGCGGATATATGTGCGGGGTTTACCTTGCCAATCAGCTCGGATTGACTTCTCAGGTTCCGGGTGCCTATGAAATCTGTACAAACAAGGCTACAACGGATTACCGGGAAACCAGACTGGCAAATCTGAAGGTTGTCCTGCGAAAACCGTATTGCAGGATCAACAAAGACAATGTAACAACATTACAATTTCTCGATCTGTTGAGAGAAATCGGGGAAATATCCGAGACAGAAGGGGAAGAACTGAAAGAACGCTTAATCAGCTACATGCAGAAGAAGAAAATTCGATTTGACGACATGGAACCGTTTTTGCGCTATTATCCGGATCGGATATACAAAAATATGTATGAGGTGGGATTACTGAATGGCGTTTCTTCATGAGAACAAAGAAGAGTTTATCAATGCTGTCAATCTGGCAAGCAAACGGTTTGGCATTCTTCCTATTATCGCGGAAAAGGATTATTATGTGACTATGATCCTGCGCGTACTGTCGGAACGTTTGGATTTCATTGTTTTCAAAGGCGGAACTTCTTTATCCAAGTGTTATAAAGCAATCAAACGGTTTTCTGAAGACATCGATCTCACAAGTGATAAAAAATTGTCCCAGGGACAGATGAGGAAATTGAAAGATGCTATCAAATCCACAGCAGATGAGATCGGACTGAAGATTCCGAACATAGATGAAACTCGGAGCCGAAGGAACTATAATCAATATGTGATGGGTTATGAATCTTCGGTTCCGGCATTGATTAAAACTGTTCAGAATAGTGTCCTGTTAGAGACCTCCTTTGCAGAAATCTCCTTTCCGACCGTTGTTCTTCCTGTCCGGAGCTATATTGGGGATATGATGATGGAGGAAGCTCCGGAGGAGTTGTCTCATTATTTGCTTGAACCATTCGATATAAAAGTACAGGGACTTGACCGCACACTGACAGATAAAGTCTTTGCTGTGTGTGACTATTACATGCAGAATAAAGTGAAAAACCATTCCAGGCATCTATATGATATCTATAAATTGCTTCCCATTGTTCCCTTAACGGAAGAATACAGCCATCTTATACATGAGGTTCGCATCGAAAGAACAAAAAATGATATTTGCCCGTCAGCGAAGCAAGGAGTCCGTATTTCTGAAATCCTTAATTCACTGATAAAAAACGAGGCGTATAGGAATGACTATGAAAGCGTAACCTCTCGGATCCTCGAAGAAGAGGTGAGTTATGAAATGACCGTGGATGCATTGCGAAACATAATCGAATCCGGAATCTTTGATGAATCAGACTGAATCCATGAATCGGGAGTACTCACCATGCGCGCGGACAAAGAAAACGTCAAAGCATATATTCTGAGCCAGATCGGATGGGGTGAAAGACGTTACGCTGCCAAGACAGTCGAAGCGTTCGGCGTATCAAAGGCAAGCGTCTACAGCTACGTAAAAGAGCTCGAAACGGACGGGATCATCCAAAAGAGCGGAAACCGGGATTACAGTCTTGTCAAATCGACGTTTTCGTTCCATTATTCAACATCGGATCATCCGGACGAAAGCCGACTTCTGCGTCGGGATGTCGCGCCGCTGATGCGGTCCCTTCCGCAAAACGCAGCCGATATCTGGAATTACTCCGTTTCCGCGATTCTGAACAACGCAATCGACCATGCAAACGCGGAGAATATTCACCTGACGGTGACGATGGATGCGCTGAATACGGCGGTTTCCATCACGGACGACGGGGTCGGGATCTTCCGGCATATCCATGACTATATCCTGCGGGAGACGGGCGAGGATCTTCTCCCGGAGGAATGCGCGTCCCTGCTTCTGGCCGGAAAGTTTACGACCGCACGGGACCGTCATTCCGGAGAAGGAATTTTCTTCACCTCCCACATGATGGACCGCTTTGTGATCGTCTCCGGCGGGACTCGCTTCGAGCGGGACAATTTCGCGGATACGCAGTCCTGGATGCCGGATCTCGGCGGCACGGGCGTCTATATGCAGCTGTCCAACACAACGAAGAAGAGCGTTCGGGAGATATTCAACCGGTTTTCCGGCGTGGACGAGGGATTCTATCGGACTGAGATCCCCATGCTGCACATGTTCCCGAGCGGTTTCCCGGTATCCCGCTCCGAAGCGCGGCGGCTCGGATCTCTCATCGGGCAGTTCCGCGAAGCGACGCTGGATTTCTCCGGGGTGCGAGAGATCGGGCAGGCGTTTGTCCACGAACTGTTTGTTGTCTGGAAAAAGGACCATCCGGATTTTGTTATGAACATCGAGAACACATCGGATGATGTGCTCGGAATGATCCGAAGGGTGGAAAATACGAAATAACGACGGAGCGCCTCTCAGAAACGGTGAAGCGCCTGCCGGGTAAAAGAAAGCGGGGAAATTTCACACAAGAATAATCGATGCCTCGGGCACGTTCGAACATCGTAAACGAACAGGCTATGCCTTCCGCACAGGCATAGCTTTTTTCGTTCCGAAAGGGTTTTACCGCATACCGGACCGATCGGGGAGAAAGCACGGAACTCCTTGCCATGCAAGGCTTTGAAGAGAATACGGCTGTTTTCACGCCGTTGTTCGCGAGGCCGCGGGCCGCTTTCAGCTATGCCTGTTTTGCCGCAGATTCAGCCGTAGACAGATTGGCGGGGAAGGGAGTATAATATATCCGAATCAAGGATAATCTCGCTGCAATCAGTGGGACATGCCCCGGGATCGTTCCGGAACCGCTCCATTACAGTTTTATTACAAATTCCCCGATCCGCTTGACTTCTTCCCCGGAATGCTTTACCATATCAGCACGGCCGAGACGGATCAGGCGGACGGAATGGAGGGAGGGACGCAGAACATGGACGACTTTGACCGCATTTTTCTGACCGGCGATAAGCACGGGGACTTCTGCGACCTGATCAGCGATTCCCTCCGATACGGCTTCACAGAGCGCGACCTGATCATCATCCTCGGCGATGTCGGCGTGAACTATTACGGGAAAGCCTTTGGCGGATCAAAGAACAGGAAGTCAAAGGAACGGCTGTCACAAATCCCCGCGACCGTGCTCTGTATTCACGGGAATCATGAAATGCGCCCGACAAGCTGGGAAATCAGGGATCAATACCGCAGGATCGAATGGATGAATGATACCGCACATATCGAGGATGCCTTCCCGCGCCTGATCTTCGCGGAGGATGGCGCGCGTTATCATATCAACGGCAGGGATTTCCTTGTAATCGGCGGCGCGTACTCCGTAGACAAGTGGTATCGGATTCAGCGGCGGTTCCGCTGGTTCCCGGACGAACAGCTGACCGAAGAAGAAATGGATTCGATCCGGCAGAAGGTGAAGTCACACGGGAATCGGGAGGACATCATCCTTGCCCACACCTGCCCGCTGGACCGCAGACCGCTCGAATGCTTTCTCTCCGGGATCGATGAAAGCCGGGTGGATACGACGACGGAGGAGTTTTTGCAGGAGATCACGGACAGCACGGTGTATAACCGGTTCTACTGCGGGCATTGGCACACGGACAAACAGGACGGGAAGATCCGCTTCCTGTTCCATGACATCGTCATGCCGGATCAATAAACAACAAAATACCAGAATCAGAGGTGAACAACATGGTACTGAAAGAAGCATTCCGGATGCAGAATCATCTGACCGCGCTGACGGACGAGGCGATCGCGTTCCTATCTATCAACGAGAACGTCATGCGAATTAAAGAAGAGCATCAGCGGAGCAAGAGAAACCCCAAGGCGGAGGATGAGATCGTCGAAGTGAAGCGGGATCACGACATGACAGCGAATCGGGTGATCGATCTTCTGATGGATCTCCTGAACGAAAGGGAAAAACTCTCCCTCGCCGTCAGCCGCGCAAAAGCGGCAGCGGATTTTGATATCGACGCCGCCATCGCCGCAAATAAAGCGCGTCAGGAGGCGGTCTCCTGCCTCAAAGAGCTTGCGGGAAAGAAATCGTCCGAGACCCAGGAGCGCGGGATGGACTACCTCATCAACGCGGAGGGCAACCAGACGGCATACTATTACAACGTCCGCTCGACCCGCACCATCGACTATGACCGCGAGGTTGTGAGGGGCATCGTGAAGCGGCTTCAGAGGGAATCGGATGAGGTGTCCACGAAGATCGACGTGCTCAACGTCACACTGGATGTGGACTACGCGCCGAAGTATGACTTTGAATCCGGCTTCGAGGACGCATACGAGCAGTTCGTGAAAACGAAATAACCCGGCAGAAAACCGGATACACAGGCTGTCGGATGGGGGAGCAGGACCGCGGTCCGCCGCTTCGGTGCATCGAAGTGTAGTATGCACAGCGAGTGCCGCTTACAGCACACCTTTCCGCTCATAACGGGATTACTACTTACTGGATTGATCTGCTAAATCAACCTCCAAACAGAAAAGGGCGTCAATCGCCGCAGAAAACGTGCCGCGTCACGCGCTCCACGCCCGTTCGTCCATTCGTCCCGTGCCCCATCCCATACGATTCGCCAGTCAACCATAAAAGGATATAGGAATATATCATTCATTGTTGAAAATGAAACTGTCGGCCGACCTGTATGTTGCAGGGAGGCTGGGTTAACGTGATTGGCGGGAGCGGTCGTGTTTCCCCATCCGACAGCCTGTAACAAAACCGATCCAACATATTATGAAAAGAAAGGCAATGAGTTTCAACGCACTGAATATCGCACCGTATGCAGAAACCGGTTTTCGATTTGAGTCATATGAAGCCGGGGAGAAGACAAAGCCGCTGATTGTACGGCTGGCTGAAATTTTGGATCAGCTTGAGCCGCAAGGGATGGATCATTACCATCAAATATGGGTTAGTGCGAGGCGTCCAACATTCAGAGAGTTTTACGAGAGCAATTACAGTGATGAATTGTCCTATCAAGAAGCGGATGCCGCGCTGATCGAAGAAGCCCGGACTGACTATGCTGAATCATTCCCGACCACCAACGTATGGTACAGGCTTGCGATCAAGCACTTCACAAGAGAATCCGGCGAGGAATTCTACGCGGTGTTTATTGACAACACGGTAGTATTCGGGATCAACGACCATAACAGCTGTGGCGTTCTTGAGGGCGTCGAGCTGCTGGAGTGGGCGATTTCCGAAGCGGAAGAGTTTGTGGAAAGAGTCAGGGATGGAACCTATCGTGAAACCATACTGGACAAAATCCCTTATCAGTATAGAACAGGGACGATAAGAAGAAAGGATTTGTGGGACATATATCCCGAATCGAAAAGAATACTCTTCAAACCGTATAAGGACAGCGAGATCCAGAAGTTCAACCAGTATTACGGGACAGGGAAAGCTCCTCATCCCTTACTTCCGGAAATGACTGCAAGGATTTACTATGAAGCGTGCGCAGTTGTCTACAGATCGCTTGAGCTGCAGCGGTCCGTTCGGTCATATCTGTTCAAGGAAAGCGATTCCGAACGCGAACGGTACGGCGTGGATGGCCAGACCCCGAAAGAAATGTACTATACCAATGCGGACGGACGGGACGACGGACTCAAAAACGTTCCGATGGATGACCCGGCGGCGTTTGAGGAATGGCTGCGGGAAAAAGGACCGTATTACGAATTCAACGGTTCTCATCCATGGGAGATCCTCTCCTCGTTCAGTTTGTCAAACAGTATGCATCTGATTCCGCGAAAAACGAATGCAGGCGAGTATCTATTCGCACTATCCGGAGATTCCGTGATGCGCGCGCCGGATACGATCATTGCGGCAAACGCTTTGTATGAGGCAGGATATCCTGTTGAAGTTGTTCGGCTGGAGGTCATTCAGAACAGACTTGAAGGAAATGACGATGTTCTTGTTGTTCCAACAAGCGAGACGGATTTCTTCGGAGATTCCATGCATCAACCCGAAGGAAAGGCAGGATTGAATGTGGCCAAAAAAGTAAAGTGGAATTTTGCCGAGTATAAGCTCATGGGTGAGAAGCAGTAACGATGGAATTATCCAGGTACCTCCGCACATGCAAGGACGAGGCGCTTGCGCTGTTTTCCAAGTGGTTTTTTGACCTTTGGGACTGATGGAATCGGGAGATTGATGAGATGAAAAAAAGGACATATACACCCCTGCCGATAGGCTGCCTGTAAGGGAAGACGGTCCCTGACCTCTCTTGCAGGCGGCCCGAACTGTCAGGGAGTGATACCATTGAAAAGAGACCGCAGTTATCGTCGCAGACAGCGTGTACGGACCATTCATCGCAAAGAAGGGATCCTAAAGCGCATCGGCGGCGAAGAGTATATCTATGCTTGGACGGGAGGAGAACCGGGAAGGCTGGCAAAGGGAAAGATTCACTGTTCCTGCCTGATGTGTAGGGAAAAATCATACGATAACCCGTCGATTCCGGATCTGCGCAAGCAGGAGGCTTTTCAGGAACAGATGAAAGAACTGTAAGGAACCAGGCATTATGACGCGTTCAGGAGGATACTCGGAAAAAGAGCATAAAAGGGGCAAAGCATTTCCGCCCGCACTATGACCGGAGAAAGAAAACGTGGCGGGTGGACTTCGAAGATCGGGACTCGGAAGAAGGCGGTCTTCTCTATGTTGCCGGAGAATTTGCGAAGACGGGGCTTTACTTCCCGTATAACGACTCCGGGACAAAGGGCAGGGAATACCCCGGTCACGCGCACAGCTTCGAGGGTGTGCTTCACGCTCTGCTGGACGATCCGGCGGGATTCAGCATAGAAGGCTTCGAGGAATCCTATTCCGAACAGGAGAGGGACATGCTCCGGGCGGTACGGGAGAGACTGCTCGAAATCGAAAAAGAAGAAGCAGGTACGTCATAAATACGGCGCACCTGCTTTTGTATTTTATTCTTCTTTTCTTCTCCCGCAAGCCAACGCGGCGAGGGAGAGGCAGACCGTTACGATCCACCCGCCGCCGAGCATGGATCCGCACCCCTTTTTGCCGAGTTGGACGGACGCAGTTCCTTCGGACGAGGAGACGGCAGACTGTGCATCAGCGGCTTGTTTAGGTTCTTCCGCCTCCGTCTCTTCCGGGATCACTTCCGGTTCGGGAGCTTCGGGAACGGCTTCCGCGGCGGGTTCGGGAACCTCTTTCTCATCATCAGGGGCTTCGACGGGAACATAGACGCCGCCGAGCTTCTCCGCGAAGGTTTCGGCAAGCAACTCGTTTCTGCGCTCAGCCGAGACGCCGTCCGGCTTGTAATGTATCCCGAAGGAATTGCTGCGGTAGTTGTGATAGCTGAAGCCGACGCCATACAGGGTCAAAAGATCGATCATATCGGAGACCCAAATCTCGCCGCCCCGGTCCTCCTCGAAGCAGTGGATCCCCGCGCCGAACTCACCGCAGAAGAGCGGTACATCTGCTTTCGCCGAGGCCTCCAGATTCTTCACAATGGCGTTTTCGAGCATCACCCGGTCGATGCCGGTGATAGAATCAGCCGCGTACATTTCGATCGTCGGGGCGACGGACGCGCCGTCTTCCGCGTTTTCCACTTTGATCTGCGCGGCAGCTTTGTAGGTGTGCCCGGTCACGGGAAGAATGTTGACACATGTCATGTTCGCCGAACCGACCACCCCCTCGATCAAGAGGGCCCGCTTGTCGTCATAACCCACGGACGTGGAGACAGTACCGCTTCCTGACCCGTCGTCCGACCAAAAGCTGAAATTCCCCGCGGTATCCTTGTCTTCGCAGACGATCGTGCGGATCAGTTCCCCCTGCTTGTCATATTCATAGATTACCAGGTTGTCTCCATAACACTTTCCGCCCGCACCGAGGCCGCTGACATGGAGGCTGACGCCGAGAATGTCCACGGTTTTAGAAATCTTGGCGATGGAGGTCTCAGCGTACTGCCAGCCATCCGCGCCGACATCGACGCCATTACCATACTGCGCCGAAATCCACGTGAGTCCCGAAGCCCTGACTTCTTCGCTGTCCGGATAGGAGCAGTCCTCGTCCTCCGTTCCCGCCCACGCAAATCCCTGGTGGGTGAGATCGGACGGTTCGTAGCAGTGAAATTCATACGCGTAATTGTCATCTTCGATTTCAATATACTGTTCGGTTCCTTTGAACTCCCACAGCATCTCGCCGGTGGACGGATCTTTTGTCCCCTCCGCCTTTTCAATGAAGATGATGTGATTCCGGTCGATCTCCCGGATGGCGTCGACGGTTTCCTGCGCGAGCTGCTGCCACACGCGGAGCCCGTCGTGCGCGTCCGTCTCCCCAACGGGCCGCGGCTCATTGACAAGTCCGTATCCAAGGATGGCCGGCTCGTCGGCATAACGGCGAGCGATCTCCTGCCAGAGCGCGGTGAACCGCTTCTGGTTCTCCTTGTCCGTCCAGAGCGAATCTCCTTCTCCCTGGGACTGATACCCTCCCTGCGGGAAGTGAAGATTCAGCAGCAGCCGGATACCTGCGTCTTTCGCCCACTTCACGTTTTCGTCGAGCCAGGCGAAGCCTGTTTCGAAATATTCGTAAGGCACGTCGTCCGATTCTAAGACGCGGTAGTTCAGGTAGTACCGAACGGTGTTGAAACCGAGTTCTGCCAGCTCCAGGTAGCTGTCCGCATTGTTGTGTCCGGTCGGAGGCTCCGCGGAATCGGAGAAAACATCGTTTTCAAACGCGATGCCGTGGATCACGTATTCCGATCCGTCCTCCAGACAGAAGCAGCGTCCGTTGGTTCTGACAAAACCGCTGATTTCGGTGTCCGCCGCTCGGACGGTTCCGACAAAACAACCGGAAAGCATTGCAAAAAGCAGCAGTACCGCGGTGATCCGAGCGGATTTTGGATGAATTCTTCTGTCAAGGATCGGCATTACATATACTCCTTGAAATCATCGAGGGGAGCATCGAAATCCTCGGACATTTTGATTTGACCCCGATAGATTCCATAAGGTCTCCGCTTTTGTCCCTCAGGTTCCGACGCATTCCCTTCTGCAGTTTCCTTTTTCAGGAATTTCAGATACCGTATCACTTTATCCAGAATTTCCTCGGATGTTCCTTGTGCTTCCTGAATCAATGTCTCGATTGTCATAATGCAGCCCCGCTTTCGCTTTTCTCACATAACAGTATAGCAGAAATCCTTCCGGCATGCAAGAGCAATTCCGATCCGATGGGCCTCTCAGCCGGGTTGTCCCTTTTTACTGGTCAGCCCAGAGGTCGGCAGTACCGACCCCCGACGAGTTAACAGAAATGTTTCTGGACTTCCGGCGGAAGGTGTGGTATCTTTGTGTGCCGGAAGGACGGTGATCCCGATGAAACTGCTGAAAGAGCTCGCCCTCGGCAATATCCAGCCAATGGTACGAAACTTCAAGAAAGACAGCGGTTACTCCAAGCTGCTGACAGAGGTAACAGAGCGTCAGGAGAAACTGATCGAAACCCTGTCCCCGGAGCAGAAAGCTCTGTTTGATTCCGTTTCTCAAGCCGAAATCGATCTCTCTGTCGAAAACGACCATGACCTCTTCATAAAGGGCTTTGTCCTCGGCGCGCAGATGATGCTCGAAATCCTGACGGCGGATCCGATGGAGGATGTGGTGAGATGAGTGGGGACGGTGGAACGATTCGTTCCGTGGTCTCAAAGACAATAAAGATAACGCCTAAAACGCCCTCGTCGTTTGCGAGACCATATTGGAACTTCGTAAACGACCAGATGGAAACCATCAGGCGAACGGACGGAAACCCCGCCCTGTCCGCCCCGTCAAGGCGATTTGGCGGGCTCGTGCGGTCAGGCGGGGCAACGCTCCTCCCGGTGAAAGACAGCCCACAACGCCGCTGTGCGCGCTCACGGAGCAGTGGGAGACCCCGTCACGATTCGTTACGCCGTCTCGATGGAAACATCGACACAGAATGGAAGCGGTGACAGATCGATACCCCCTAACGATTCGTTAGGGGGTATCAAGGCCAATAAGGATAACGATCCATACGGCCTCGCGATTCGCGAGGGGGTATCAACATCAGAATCGAGTGGGGGACGAACGAAACGTTAGGTGCCCACTTGAAGAGAGCCTTAGAAACTGCATCAAGCGGAGGCGTCACATTTCGTTACGCATCCAAAAGTCAATCCTGTCAACACCGTATTCATAAGTAGCAAAACGGCGGGACGAATACCGTCATTTGTACTGACGGAAAGCCCTCCGTCTGTCCGCCCCGTTCGGGCGATTTGGCGGGTTTGAGCGGTCGGGTAGGGCAAACGCTCCCACCCGCGGAGAAGCCCGACACAGGCCGCTGTCGGGGCACACGGGCGGGCACAGAAACGAAACTAGGCGACGGTTTCTCAAACGGGATTCCGCCGCCTTTTTCCTGATATTCAATTCGGTAAGTCAGTAATAAGGTCCGGGGCAGCTTTGAAGCGGCTGATGCCGTACCGGTTTTCCCGGATCAGGATCGTCTCCGGGAACAGGGAGAGCAGCTTCCTGCC
>Ga0256405_10004145_pt1 | contig 27875 bp, 29 predicted proteins | sample RumenRJG_02DNA_FD_189096 | JGI IMG/M metagenome (GOLD analysis project Ga0256405, IMG submission 189096) | Bovine rumen microbial communities from Lethbridge, Alberta, Canada - RJG_02 | ecosystem: Host-associated > Mammals > Digestive system > Stomach > Rumen | place: Canada: Alberta... | reverse complement strand
TTTGTTAACAACAATCAAAACTGGTATGGTATCTCTTATCGACTCTCAAGATAAAGAAGATCAGATTTACCTAGCTGGTGGTGTGTTGGAAGTTCAACCTGATTCTGTAACCATCTTGGCTGATACAGCTTTAAGAGCTGATGATATTGATGAAGCAAAAGCTCAAGAAGCTATTAAAGCAGCTAAAGAATCAATTGCAAATCATGGTACTGGCGATACAGATTATGCTCATGCATTATCTCGTTTAGCTGACGCTATGGCTCGATTGAAGGTTGTTGAAACAGCTAGAAATAGAAGACGTTAATTACAGTCTTTTATTAAAAAAACGGCCCTTTTAGGGCCGTTTGTGTTGATATTGAGTATTGATAGAAAGAAATTAATAGCCAAAACTAAAATAGAAGTTTACTCTTTGTCCATAAAGAGTACTTAGACTGTCCTGCATTCTCCTCTTTTATAATTTCATAGCCTGGAACAATCTTATTAGAACCATTTCTCATCTCTACATAGATTAGAGAATTGTCATTGATTAAGTTTTTATCTAATAATTTTTTAAGAACATCCTCATAAATGTTTAATTTATAAGGCGGATCGATAAAAACAATATCAAAAACAGTATTTGTATTATCTAAAAAGTGTAAAGCATCGTCATTTATAACATGAATGTCTTCTGTGCTCATACGTTTAGCTATTTCTTTTAAATTAGAACTATTGTCCTTATCTAGTTCAATTAAAGTAACTTTCGCAGCTCCTCTTGAATAAGCCTCAAAGCCTAAAGCTCCAGAGCCTGCGAATAGATCTAAGACTTTAGCATTATCAATAGAATTTCTAATCCACGAAAATATAGTCTCTCTTACTCTTGAAGGTGTTGGTCTTAACCCTTCAACATCTAATACAGGTAAGAGTTTTCCTTTAAATTTTCCGCCTAAAATGCGCACATCATTTTCGTATGTATTGTTTTTCATATATCAACCGAAAGAGCTTGGATTTATATGCCTAAAATTCTCAAAATGAAATGAATTTGGAATTAGTCTATAATGCATGAGAATATCACATTGTAATAAATAAATTTGGGTAAAAATATGGGTATTTTTTCTATTTTTTCAAAAAAAAATAAAGATGAATCATCAGAAATCAAGAAAAATGAAGAATCTCTAAATGAGCAAACTAATGATGAAGTCTTACCAGAGAATAAAGAGAAAACAATATCTAATTCAGAGTCTACTGCATCTGACAATAACAGTAATGAGTCAGAAACTAATTCTAACGAGAATGGTGCCTTAGAAACAGCTATACCTGAAAACAAACAGGAAGAAAATAAAGCAGAAGATATTTCTCAAGAATTACAAGAAAGTGTAAATACTCAAACTGAAGACCATAAAACAGAAGAACCTAAAAAAGAAAAAGTATCCTTCTTTGAAAGATTAAAGAGAACTAGAGAAAATTTAGCTTTTGGTATTGGTGCTTTAGTAACTGGTAAAAAAATTGATGAAGAGTTATATGAGGACTTAGAAACTTCTCTATTAACAGCTGATTTAGGTGTAGATACTACTAATAGCATCATTGAAAGACTAAGAGAAGAATCAAAAATCAAAGAATTAAGAGATGCTGGTGCTTTAAAGAATAATTTAAAGAACATCTTAAAAGACATTCTGAGCCCATGCAGTGAACACCTTAAAGTTGAAAAACAAGGTGATCTACCTTTCGTAATTCTAATGGTAGGTGTAAACGGTGCTGGTAAGACTACTACCATTGGTAAATTAGCTTTGAAGTATAAAGCTCAAGGCAAAAAGGTTATGTTAGCAGCTGGTGATACCTTCAGAGCTGCAGCTGTAGAACAGCTAAAAGAATGGGGAAATAGAACAGATACTCCTGTAATTTCACAGCCTACTGGTTCAGACAGTGCTTCTGTTATCTTTGATGCTTTAACCTCAGCTAAAGCACATAATGTTGATGTGTTAATTTGCGATACAGCAGGAAGACTTCAGAACAAAGACAACTTAATGGAAGAATTAAAGAAAATTGTCCGTGTGATGAAGAAAATTGATGAGAACGTGCCTAATGAAGTGATGTTGGTACTAGATGCTACAACAGGACAAAATGCTGTATCTCAGATGAAGATCTTTGGTGAAGCTGTAAATGTAACCGGTCTTTGCTTAACTAAGTTAGATGGTACAGCTAAAGGTGGTGTAGTCTTTGCTTTAGCAGATAAATTTAAGGTTCCTTTAAGATATGTAGGTATCGGAGAGAAATCTGAAGATTTAAGAGAATTTGATATTGACGCTTTTGTCGATGCTTTAATTGATTAAAAAGTCGATAGTTTTTATTGCATAAGAAAAAGTTACTGGTGCTTGCTCCTATAATGAAAACTCAAAAGCAAGTGAAGTAGTAAATGACAGATCAGAATAAGCAAGAAACAATGGGAATGTTAGCTCCCGTTGGTAATATTGATAGCTATGTAAAAGCCATAAATCAGGTTCCAATGTTGGAGCCTGAGGATGAGCGTACCCTAGCTAAAAGGTTACGTGACTATGGTGATATTGAAGCAGCTAGAAAGCTAATCTTATCTCATTTACGTTTAGTGGTAAGTATTGCTCGTGGTTATTCAGGATACGGTTTGCCTGTAGCTGATTTAATTCAGGAAGGTAATATTGGCCTGATGAAGGCCGTAAAACACTTTGATCCTGATGCTGGTGCAAGACTAGCTGCCTTTGCAGTTCCATGGATTAAATCTGAAATCCATGATTATGTAATTAAGAACTGGAGAGTTGTAAAAGTAGCTACCACTAAGGCTCAAAGAAAACTATTCTTTAAATTAAGACAGAATAAAAAGCGTTTAGGTTGGTTTACCGAAAAAGAACGTGAAAACGTGGCTGATGATTTAGGCGTTTCACCTAATGATGTAGCCGAAATGGAAACTCGTTTGGCAGGTCAGGACATTGGCTTTGATATGTCAGCTGATGATGACACAGATAACTCTCAGTTGCCTTTATTAGCTCCAGCCTCATATCTTGAGGATGAGAATTCTAATTTTGCCAAGAATTTTGAAAATCGTGATTATCAAAGCTACGAACTTGAGAGACTGGCTAAAGCTTTACAATCTTTAGATGAAAGATCACGTTATATTATTAAGAGAAGATGGCTTGATGATAACAAAGCAACTCTACAAGAGTTGTCTGATGAATTAAAAGTGTCAGTAGAACGCGTAAGACAGATTGAAAACGCATCTTTAAAGAAAATCAAATCTCAGATATTAACTAGCAACAATGATTGCCTAGCACTAGAAAATAAGAACTCAGAAACAACTGAGAACAAAGACAGCAAAAAAGAGAAGAAAACTGCCAAAAAGAAAGCTAAGAAAGCAGAGTAATTTTCTCTAGTTTTGTATCTCTATTATCAAAATTAATTTCTTACATTCATCATTGAAATTTCTGTTAACAATAAATGGCACATTTGTTGCTATAATAAGTTAATTGAAATTTTTAGGGCCTATATATGCTTAAAGTAAATACTTGTTACGGAAGAGTCGATTCAGAATTACTTTCAAGATTATCATCAATTAAGCTATTAGCATTTGATGTTGATGGCACTATTACTGATGGCGGTATCTACTATGATAATAAAGATATCGAACTTAAGAAATTCAATGTAAAAGACGGCTTTGGTATAGTAGCTTTGCATAAAGAAGGCATTGACTGCGCTGTAATCACAGGTAGAAGCGCTCCTTTAACCGATCGTCGTATGGCTGATTTACATGTAAGCCATGTAATTCAAGGCGAGATGAACAAAGGTATTGCTTTAACTAAGTTATGCGAAAAATTGAATATTGGTACTGATGAAGTTGTATGTATCGGTGATGACTTGAATGATATGCCAATGTTCAGATTAGCAGGTGTTGTTGTTTGTCCTAAAGATGCTCACCCATTTATTAAAAAAATAGCAGATTACATTACTGTAACTGAAGGCGGAAAAGGCGCTGTTAGAGAGTTATGCGACCTTATCTTAATCTCTAAAGGTGTATTAAACGCAGACGGCGGTTTTGCAGATGAGCGTTACTAAAAGATCGATTTTCTTAGCTATCTTATTTTTAATCATAGCTATTAGTATCTATGTTTACTCTACTATGGTAGGTAAAAAAGTTGTGTCTGATACTACAAAGCTTCCTACTTTTATTGCAACAGATACTGATGGTGCTATATATGATGAAACAGGTAGAGTGATTAGAACTTTAGTTTCTACTAAGACCACATATTTTGATAATAAAACACTCTACGTTTTTGAAAATCCTTTAATTAGTTCATATTCTTATAAAGATAACAAGATCGAACTGTGGCATATGAAAGGTAAAAAAGGACATATGATTACTGATAAGTCAGCTCATATAAGTGACAATGTCCTAATCTACCCTGGTTTTGAAGATTCAGCTATCAAACGAGCTACAGCTAATTATTTAGATTATGACTTTGGTCTTAATACTGTTACTTCAGAAGAACTAGTAAATATTTACGGTAACGATTTTTTTACAACTGGCACAAAATTTAGTTTTGATCTAAATTCAAATGTTCTCAAATACAAAGGAAACCCAAATGCTACATATTATCCGCAGAGTAAGTAGTTTTCACCTAAGTGTGCTCTTGCTTTCACTGTTATCTTTTCAAGCAGTTGCTCTTGATAATGATACAGAGCAACCTTTAAATATTGTGTCAAAAGAGCAGATTGCAGATTTTAACAGTAATAAGGCTATCTTCCTTGAGAACGTTGTAGCTACACAGGGTACTATTGAAGTTCATGCTGATAAGGCTGAAATTTCAAGAGATGCTAATGATCAATTAGAAGAAATCATTGCATATGGTAAGCCTGCTACTTACAAACAGTTACAGGAGAATGGAAAGATCACTCATTCTCAGTCTTCAATTATTCATTATCTTCCAAAAAAGAATTTACTGATCCTTATCGGTAGAGCAACTATCTGGCAAGAGAACTCTCATGTAGATGGAGAGAGAATCGAATACAACACAGTTACCAAACAACTTAAGGCTACCAATGAAAACAGCCAGGATGGAAGAGTACAGAGTACCTTCATTCCTCAAGAGTTAAAGAGTGACGATAGCGATAAGGCTAAAAAATCAAAGTAAATAGGTTGTTATGAGCGTTTTAAAAGCATTACATCTTAAAAAGACATATAAGAAAAGAACTGTTGTATCTGACGTAAGCTTAAGTGTAAGCAGTGGTTCTATCGTAGGTTTACTAGGACCAAATGGTGCTGGTAAGACCACATCTTTCTATATGATTGTTGGAATTATTTCTTCAGAAGAAGGACAAGTTATTCTAGACGATCATGACATAACCTCTTTACCTATGCATGCTAGAGCTAGAGCTGGACTTGGTTATCTGCCTCAGGAAAACTCTATTTTTAGAAAATTAACTGTTTACCAGAATTTAATGGGCGTGGTTGAATTACTGCCAGGTCTGTCAAAATCAGAGAAAGAAGATAGAGTAAATCAGCTTTTAGAAGAATTTAGTGTTTCAAGATTAAGAAACAATATCGGTATGTCTTTATCAGGTGGTGAGAGAAGACGTGTTGAGATCGCTAGAGCTCTTGCAGCCAACCCTAAATTCATTCTTTTAGATGAGCCTTTTGCAGGCGTTGATCCTATTTCTGTAGGTGAAATTAAAGAAATTATTCTGCATCTAAGAGATAGAGGAATTGGTGTTTTAATTACTGATCACAACGTAAGAGAAACCTTAGATGTCTGTGAAAAGTCCTATATTGTTAATGCAGGTCAAATTATTGCAAAAGGAACTGCCCAAGAAGTTCTAAGTAATGATAAGGTTAAGTCTGTTTATTTAGGTAAGGATTTCTCTTTATAGTTTTAGGTAATCGGTTATGGCTGGAATAAGAAATTCTCTGCAGATCCGTGCTACTCAGACACAATCTCAGATTCTGACTCCTCAGATGCAACAAGCAATTAGATTGTTGCAGTTATCTACTATTGAGCTACAACAGCAGATCCGCCAAACCGTTGATCAAAATCCTTTACTTGAAATTGATGATTCAGACATGTCTTCAATGGAAGAATCCTATGAAGATTTGGTAGACAGTGAGAATCAAGCTGATTCTGACTATGATCCTTTCTCAGATGACTCTTCGGTAAATAATACATCTATCGATGATGAGTTAAGCCGTTTGGATATCTTAGAAAACGGTAGTATCGATCTTGTTAAGCTTGATAAGAAGAAAGAACATGATGAAGATGAATATGATTCATCAGAAAATCATGACAAAGACGATTACTCAGATCAAAATTCAACTGATGATCAATATTCAGACAAAGATCCTTTATCCCAAGATAAATCTCAAAATGATGAAAATCAGTATTCAGCTGAGGTAAAGTCAGGAAAAGGTCTAGCTATTGAGAATGATGATATCTATGAAGGTGAAACTACAGAAACACTTCATGATCATCTAATGTTCCAGCTAGAAATGTCACCTCTTGATGGCATTGATAAGAAGATTGCCGAAGCTATTATTGATGGTATTGATGATTCTGGTTATCTAAAAGAAACACTAGAAGATATTTTAGAGTGTGTAAAGGCTCAAGATCCTACAGTTACAATTGAAGACGTGAATGCTATTCTAAAACTAGTTCAGCATTATGATCCTCTAGGTGTAGGTGCTAGAAGTGTACAAGAATGTATCTTAATTCAGTTAAATGCTCTACCTGATGATACTGAATACAAAGAATTAGCTGTAAATCTAATTACCAATTATATTGATTTGCTCTCAAATCGTAATTATGCAGCTTTATGCCAGAGACTTTCTATCAAAGAAGATGTTTTAAAGAAGGTAAATGATTTAATTACCTCATTAGAGCCTCGTCCTGGCAATAACATCGTACATTCAAAGAAACAAACTGATTTTGTTATTCCTGACTTAATCGTAGTTAAAGATAAACAAGGTAACTACACTGCAGAACTGAATCCTGCTTCTAACATCAAAGTTAGAATCAATGAAGAATATGCAAAATTAGCAAACAGAGCTAAAAACGAAGCTGAGAAAACCTTTTTTAAAGATCATTTAAAAGATGCTAAGTGGTTTAAGCAAAGTATTGATAATAGAAATGACACCTTACTAAAAGTTGGTCGTTGCATTGTTGCCCATCAGAAAGATTTCATGGAAAAAGGTGAATCTGCAATGCATCCTATGGTGTTAAATGATGTTGCTGTTGAAATCTCAATGCATGAATCTACTATTTCAAGAATAACCACAGAAAAATACATTCACACTCCAAAAGGTACTTTTGAGTTAAAGTACTTCTTCTCATCAAGTGTTAATACAGAAAGCGGTGGTTCAGCCTCATCAACTGCAATAAAGGCTGTAATTAAAGAAATTATTTCAAAAGAACCTCCAAGAAAGCCACTTTCTGACAGCAAGATTTCAGACATTCTCAACGAGAAAGGCTTAAATGTCGCAAGACGTACTGTAACTAAGTACAGAGAAGCTTTAGGTATACCTTCAACCTCTCAACGCAAACAATTAATTTAGTTTTTTACAGAAAATTGAAATAGTTCACGAATTGAAATTGATTGCTAAAAATTATTAAGAAAATTGTGAAGTTACACCTTTAATTATTAGATTTTTCAACCTATTATTAAAGTGTAGTTACAATTTAGTACTCGCTTAACATTACCTGGCACTAAGATCAGGTTAAGGAAGTAAATATGCAAATCAATATTCATGGCGTAGGTGTAAAGTTAACCGATTCTTTAAAAGATTACGTCAATGACAAGTTTAAGCGTCTTGAGCGTAAAGGTGATATTATTACCTCTATCTCAGTAACTCTAACAGTTGAGAAATTGAACCAAATTGCTAAAGCTGATTTAGCTGTAGCAGGTGGTAATCTTCATGCTGAGCATCAGGCAGAGAGTATGTATCCAGCAATTGATGGTCTAATCGATAAGGTTGACGGTCAGTTAGTTAAGTATAAAGAGAAGTTAAAGTCATAATCGTTAACTTCAACAACGAGGAGCCCTGCCATTGTGCAGGGCATTTTTTTGGAAAAAGAGGAATTAGATCTTGATAGTACTGCCTAAAACACAAATACTGTCTCCTTTATTCTGTTTTAGTAAAAAAAGACTTTTTGAAGAAATAGCTGAATGTGCTGCCTTTATTACTAAAAAGACTTCCAAAGAAATTATTTTTGCTCTAAATGAAAGAGAAAAACTAGGTACTACAGTATTTTTCCAAGGTGTAGCAATTCCTCATGCTGTGATACAGAGTTCAACTCCAACCTTTGCAATTTTAAGTATCCTAGATAAGCCTATAACCTTCAATTCCATTGATGCAGATGAACAGTTAGTAGATATTGCTTTTAGCCTGTTCATTTCTCCTAAAGATGATGTAGAAAAAGTTGAGTCACTTTTAAAAAGTCTTACAATAGTCTTATCTAATGTCGATTTGTTGAATGCTTTACGACTATCTAAAAATGAAAAGCAAAAAGTTGAAGTGATCCTTAATCAGATTGATTTGTTGTTAGATCATGTACAAGAAGGATTAGTAGACTCTTCAGAAATTGACAATCCTCATTTTCAATAGGGAATCTTTATGACAAACAAAGTTGATCTTGTAGTTATATCAGGTCGCTCAGGTTCAGGAAAAACCGTTGCCTTACATGCATTAGAAGATTTAGGTTTCTATTGCATCGATAATTTACCTATTGTATTTCTAAAAGAGTTAATTGATTTAGCAAAGAAGAGCTATCCAAAAATTGCTGTATCTTTAGATGTAAGAAATATCCCTATTAGTGATGATTATTCTGAATTGAATGATATTTACACTAAAGCAACTCATGATCCTGATATCAATGGCACTGTGATTTTTATTGATGCTGATGATCAGGTTCTAATTAAAAGATATTCAGAAACCAGACGTCTCCATCCTCTATCTCTGCACAATCTTTCTTTAAATGAAGCTTTGCAAAAAGAAACAGAGATCTTAAAGATCATCTCCTCAGTTGCTGATTTACGTATTGATTCAACTAATTTATCAGTTCATGAGTTATGTCAGCAGGTTGTAACTACTATTCAGGGCAAGCCATATAAGCAGATTGTTATCATCTTTGAATCTTTTGGTTACAAAGATGGAGTAACTAAAGATGCTGATTTTGTGTTTGATGCTAGGTTCTTACCAAACCCTTATTGGGAAAAAGAATTAAGAGAATATTGTGGTCTAGAACAACCTGTAAAAGACTTTTTTGCTAAATACCCAGAAGTAGAAGCTTATATTGATAAGATTGATGACTTACTCTATGGAATCTTAAAGCCTATAGAACAAAGTGACAGAAGTTATCTTACTGTAGCTATTGGATGTACAGGTGGTTTCCACAGATCAGTGTATATAGCTCAAAGTCTAGCTGACAGATTTAAAGAGCGCGGAATTTCTGTAAAAGTTCGTCATAGAACCTTACTTCGCAAGAAAAAAGAGCTTGTCTCAAAATAAGATAATCAAGGAGCACATACATTTTATGTGCTTTTGATTTTGAGAAAATCTTCAAAATCTATATAATCCAAATCGAAAATTCTCATCAATACAGTGCGGTATGTTTGCCTTATGTTTGGTAAAATATACGCATATAGACTTCTTTTGTGGAATTAAACATGAGTGATAATGCACTGATTAAAGTAAGGAATGTATCGTTTTCTTATCAAAGTAAACAGATTTATAAAAATCTGACACTCGACATTCCAAAAGGAAAAATTACCGCAATTTTAGGTCCTTCAGGTACTGGTAAAACCACCATTTTAAGACTTATTGGTGCTCAGCTGACACCTAATGAGGGAACCATCGAATTTGATGGAATAAACATCCATTCTTTAAATAGAAACGATTTATATAAGTTAAGACAGAGAATGAGTATGTTATTCCAAAGTGGTGCTTTATTTTCAGACATGAATGTTTTTGAAAATGTAGCATTTCCTATTAGAGAACATACTAATTTACCAGAAGAGCTCGTCTATGATGTGGTCATGATGAACTTAGAAGCTGTAGGTATGAGAGCCGCGGCTAATTTATATCCAGCAGAATTATCAGGTGGTATGGCAAGAAGAGCAGCCCTTGCACGTGCTATTGCTCTTGATCCTGATTTGGTTATGTATGATGAGCCTTTTGTAGGTCAAGATCCTATTACTAAAGGTGTTCTTGTAAAGCTAATCTCTGATATTAACAAATCCTTAGGTAAGACCTCTGTTGTCGTAACTCATGATGTTAAGGAGATTTTAGAGATTGCTCATTACGTTTACATCTTAGCTGAAGGCTCTGTATTAGGTTGTGGTACTCCTGAAGAAATTAAGAACAGCAAAGATCCTAGAGTTATGCAGTTTATTCAAGGAGACTTTGATGGTCCTTATGCCTTTAAATTAAAAGGCTCAGACAACTATATTGAGGAGCTGTAATGTTAGGTTTCTTTGGATCTTTAGGAAGGTACTTTTTAAAGAAAATAGCCTCATTAGGAAGATCAACTATTATCTTCTTTCATTCTATTTTTGCATTACCAAACTTTAAAAAGACTTTCCCTTTATTAGTAAGCCAGATTTACTTTATTGGCGTTCAGTCAATAATCATTATTATTGTATCTGGTCTTTTCATCGGCATGGTTTTAGGTTTGCAGGGCTTTAATATTCTTAAAGATTTCATGGCAACAGGATCTTTAGGTAGCCTAGTCTCTTTGGCAATTATCAGAGAATTAGGTCCTGTAGTTACAGCTTTGCTTTATGCAGGTAGAGCAGGTTCTGCTCTTACAGCAGAAATAGGTCAGTTAAAGGCATCAGAACAGTTATCAGCTTTAGAAATGATGGCTGTTGACCCTCTTAAGAGAGTTATCGCTCCAAGATTCTGGGCAGGCATGATCAGTATGCCTATCTTATCTTTACTATTCTGCCTTGTGGGTATCTATGGTGGTAAGTTAGTAGGTGTAGATTGGTTAGGTCTTGATGATGGTATTTACTGGTCTAGTATGCAAGCTAGTGTGGATGCTTTAAAAGATCTTATTCCTATGATGATTAAGGCAGTAGCTTTTGGCTTTGTATGCACATGGATAGCTCTGTTCAATGGCTATGATTGTAAGCCTACATCAGAAGGTATTAGTAGAGCTACAACTGCTACTGTGGTTCAGTCTTCACTAGCAGTTTTAGGTTTCGATTTCGTGTTAACAGCATTAATGTTCTAATTGGGTATTACTTATGAAATATTTAAAAGCTGAAATTATGGTTGGCGTATTTATGCTGTTAGGAATAATAGCAGCTGTGATCTTAGCCTTAAAAGTTGCAGGCTTAGTTCTAAACAGCAACAACCAGACTTATAAAGTTTATGCAAATTTTGAGAATGTAGGTTCTCTGAGAATTAGAGCTCCAATTAGAATTGGTGGTGTTCTAATCGGTAGAGTTGGTGCTATTTCTTTAGATCCAAAGACCTTATCTCCTGTTGTAGAGCTTGATATTGAAAAGCAGTATGACAAATTATCAAGTGAGTCAAAAGCTTCAATTCAAACCGCTGGTATTATTGGTGAGCAGTACATTAGTATTACTCCAGGCTTTTATGATGAGGATATGGGTTCAACCTATCTTAAAGATGGTGATGTAATCCACGATACAGGTTCAGCTTTAGTACTTGAAGATTTGATCTCTAAGTTTGTATTCAATTCAAGTGCTGATAAGAAAGACTCTCAGGATAAAGAGCAGGCTAATAAAGAAGAAGCTGCTCAATAGTAGGTGAAATTATGAAGAAAATTTTTAGTTATTTTTTAGCATTAGGTATCGCTTTATGTGGTGTGTCATCAGTACAGGCTGCTGATAACAATCCTTATGAGTTAGCAAATGAAGTAGCTACTACAACCATTAACGATATTAAAGCTAACAAAGACAAGTTATCAGATAGATCTGTTGCAGAAGGTATCATTGAAAAGGATCTTATTCCTTATATTGATATCAAGTATGCAGCTTACAAGGTTATCGGTACTTCTTTAAAGAATACTTCAGCTGAAGAAAGACAGCGCTTTACTGATGAATTTGCTGTTTACATGAAGAACAGCTTAATTGATGTATTAAGCAAATACACCAATCAGGATATCGTTCCAGCTAAAGTAGAATCTGTTGATCCATCAACCAATCTAGTTTCTGTAAAACTACTGATTAGAGAGGCTGGAAAAAAGGATTTAGAGCTGGTTTTAAAATTAAGAAAGAACAACAAGACTGGTCAGTGGAAAGCATTTGATCTTATCGGTGAAAACATTTCAATGTTAGATGCAAAAATTTCAGAGTTATCACCAATTATTAAGAATAATGGTGTAGACGCTGCAATTGCAAAGCTAAAGTCAGGCGATAAGAAGTAATTGTAAGAATGAATAAGATAGATAAATTAAACTTTGATTCTGTACCAAGCCTTTGGGACAAGAGAGAAGACCTATTCAAAGAGAATACAGTTGATCTAAAAGATATTAGCGCAATTGATGTCTCAGGAATGGCTCTTCTTGTTAAATGGGCAAAGGCTCAAAAAGATCAGAAGTTACATCTTATCAATGTACCTGTAAGCGCAATGAACCTAATCAATACTTACAGATTAGGTCAGTTGTTTGTATTAGACTAAACTCTAATTTGATATAGAAAAAGAAAATATGGCAGAACAACAACATTTTGAAGGCTTTGATGCTGAGCCTGAAGAGGGCAGCAGAAGTTCTCATAAGAGGGAAGCTCAAGCGATTAGAAAACTTGTAGAAAAGATTGCTAATCTTGGCGAACAGAGTTTTAAATCACTAGTTATTCCTCAAGACGTTAAAGAGGCTTTGTTAGTTGCTCGTAAGCTCAAACCTAAATCAGATGAAAGACGTCGTCAGTTACAGTATGTAGCAAAGCTACAGAGAAATTACGATGACTCTGATTTAGAAAATCAGGTGAATATGTTAGGCGCTTCTTCAAAAGAAGATCCTAATACTATGAAATTAGAAAAACTAAGAGAGAATATGCTCAACGGTGGTGTTGAGGTCTTAAATGGATTCTGCTCTTTAATTCTAGATACTGATAGAAATAAGCTTAGAACTTTAATTAAGAAAGCTAAGGCTGAACTTACAGCAGATGCTGAGGCAAGTAAGCCTAATTCAAGAGCTTTATTTAAGTATTTAAAGAGTGAGATTGCAAGGGCAGGAGTTGAGATCCCTCAAGAACTGTTAAAGTAAAAACTACTTTAAAGTACTACTCAAATAGCAATAGATAGATGACTGATGAGTAGTAAGAAGAATAGTTAAGTCAGACAAGGTGAAATTATCACAGTGTCTGACTTTTTAATTTAAGCTTTAGTACCGCCAACAGTAATAGAATCGATTTTTACTGTAGGCTGACCAATGCCAACAGGAACTGACTGTCCTGCCTTACCGCAAACGCCAATACCTGCATCAAATTCAAGATCATTACCTACCATTGATACTTGCTGCATGGTCTTAGGTCCGTTACCAATTAAAGTTGCTCCCTTGATAGGTGTAGAGATTTTGCCATCTTTAATTAAATAAGCCTCAGAGGTAGAGAATACAAATTGACCTGAGGTAATATCAACCTGACCACCTTTAAAGTTAACAGCATAGATACCATCTTTTACTGAAGATAAGATTTCATCTTTAGTAAAATCGCCTTTCTGCATAAAGGTATTGGTCATTCGAGGCATAGGAAGACAGTTATAGCTTTCACGTCTGCCATTACCTGTAGGCTTCATGTGCATCAACATAGCATTCTGTCTGTCTTGCATATAACCTTTTAAGATGCCATTTTCGATAAGCACATTAGATGCTGTATCAGTACCTTCATCATCAAAGCTCATAGAGCCTCTTCTGTTAGGTATAGTGCCATCATCGATGATAGTACAAGCTTCAGATGCTACCTTCTGTCCAATCTTGCCTGTAAATGCAGATGAACCGGTTCTGTTGAAGTCACCTTCAAGTCCATGACCTACAGCTTCATGTACTAAAACTCCAGGCCAACCAGCACCTAAAACAACAGTCATGGTACCAGCAGGAGCTGGTATTGCTTCCATATTAACAGCTGCAATTCTTACAGCTTCTTTAGCAAGATCTTTTAATGAATTGTTTTTTAATAACTCTTCTAAAAGAATAGCGCCACCTGCACTTGCATAACCTACTTCTCTTCTGCCATCTTTTTCCATAACTACAGAAACAGAGAGATGAACCATAGGTTTGATGTCATATCTTGAAGGATTATCTGTAGGCATTACTAAGGTAGTTCTGTGAGTGCAGGATAAGCCTGCCATTACCTGAACTACTCTAGGATCAAGAGCTCTCGCTTCAGCGTTTAAAATCTCTAAAATCTTAGCTTTTTGAGCTCTGTCCATAGAAAAGATTGGATCATCACTAACATATAGAGCATTAGTCTTTTTAACACCATTGTTGATGTCAATGCTGTTGCAGTTTTGACCTTTACTAATAGAATGAGCTGCAGAGCAAGCTTCATAAAGAGACTTATTATCTAATACATCAGAGTAAGCAAAGCCTGTTTTAGCACCATCAATTGCTCTTACACCAACGCCCTGACTAATGTTAAAAGAGCCTCCTTTGACAATACCTTCTTCTAGAGAAAAGCTCTCTGAAACTACTCTTTCAAAAAAGAGATCACCAAAGTCGATATTTCTTTCACACAGTAACTTAAGAGCCTTGTTAGCGCTCTCTTCGGTGATGTCGCTATTACCCCAAAGGATAGATTTAGTTTTTTCGTAATTATCCATTTTTAGAACTCTTTTTAAGAACTTTCTGTAGAACTATTTCTTTGCGTCTATTACTTTAGGAACAATTCCAAATTCTTTTAAACACTCTCTAACTTCGCAGATGGGCAAGCCAATAACTGTACTTACAGAGCCTTTCACTTTTTCAATTAGCATTGAAGCAATGCCCTGCAGAGCATAAGCACCAGCCTTATCGTCACCCTCTCCTGAGTTTACATAAGTCCAAATCAGTTCATCATCTAAAGGTGCGAAGGTAACTTCAGTGGCACATACAAAGCTTCTGATTTTATCGTTTTGTTGAATGGTTGTACCTGTATAAACAGAGTGTGTTTTACCTTGTAACTTTTTAATCATTAAAAAGGCATTATCTCTGTTCTTAGGTTTACCTAAGATCTCTGCATTTAAAGATACGACAGTATCTGCTGCAATCACTACAGCATCAGGGTATTCTTTGGCAACAATGGAAGCTTTGAGTTTTGATAGTCTTTTTACAAGCTCTGAGGGGATCTCATCTTTAATTAGAGATTCATCTGCATGAGGGATCACTATAGAAAAAGGGATCCCTAAATAAGACAGAAATTCTTTTCTTCGAGGAGAGCCTGAAGCTAGAATTAGTTTGTTCATATTAGTCAATTTTTTCTTTATCTTCTGTATCAATAGAGAAAGTTGAACAAAGAATGTAACTAATTAAATACACAATTGGCCAGAATGCAGCTGTAATTAGAGTAGGTAGAATAAAACTTACCTCATAATAGCTTTGACCAATAATATGCTCAATCCAATAACCTAATACATTAACAATTAAGTTAATGACACCAATAATGATTGCCTGTTGCCACAGGGAGTATTTTGGAAAGTTTTTAAATTGAGTATTAATTAGATAGATCTGAGTACTAATCACAAAGGCATTGATACCTAAAGGAGCACCAGTTACTAAATCTAGAATAATGCCAACTAGCCAAGCAGTTTCGAGTCTTAGCGTAAAGTGGCTATTCATTGAAAAGAAGATCAGTACTAGTACTAGGATATCTGGTCTGTAATCAGAAACCGATGCTGGTAAGTGCACAATCTGTAATATCAATGAGATAAAGATCATTGGCACTAGAACAAACAGAAAAGATGATTTTTTCTCTTTACTAATCATTTGATCCCTCTGTGTTCTTCTTTACAGTATCATCTGGTGCTTTTTTATTATCATCTTCAGGATCTGTTTTCTTTACTTTTACAGACAAGGTCTCAATTAAAGTCTTAACCTTTTCCTGATGCAGGATAACTTTATTGTCTGTAAGCTGTTTTGCTTTGGTCTGGATATCATCATCTTCAAATGATTCGTCATTAGACCAGAACATTAGTACATAGCGCATCTTGTCTATGTCTACTAATGGTTTTGCTTTAATTGCAGCAAAAGGCTGAGAATCAGAAATACCAACAGAGGTAACCTCTGCTACAGGGTAACCTTTAGGGTAAACGCCACCGATGCCTGAGGTTAAAAGTAGGTCACCTACTTTTACATCAGCAGAACGAGGTACGTTATTGATATTGATTTCACCATGAGCTCCAGTACCAGCTGAAATAGCTCTTACAAATGATCTACTATCAATAACAGGAATAGAACAGCTAGGATCAGTAAGTAAAAGTACTCTTGAGTAAGAGTAATTTACATTCATAACCTGACCTACAAGACCTTTATCGGTAATAACTGGCATACCCTCATAAACGCTTTCCTTTGAACCGCGATTTACAATAACTCTATGAAGATATGGATCAGGATCTACGTTGATAACTTCTGCAAACAATCTCTTAGTGTTAGCTCTAACAGGAGAGTTTAATAGCTGTCTTAAAGCCTGATTTTCGTTTTCAAGATCTTTTAGCTTTAAAACATCAGCTCTTTGCATGAAGTTTTCAGTAGACAGTTTTTCGTTCTCTTTAATAAGTTCGCTATGACTCTTAAACTGAGATGACATCAGTTTACTCATAGCATGAGGAGAATCAGCAAATACCAGCACAGGGTAGAGTGCAGATTCTACATAAAATCTGAAATCTGTGAGAATTTTAGAACGAACGTCTAAAGCCATTACAGCCAATGACAAGACAAGGACAATGGCAAATCTGAAATGGGTTAGTGAATTATTCTGATCTGAATTTTTCAAATCACATCCTAGTAAAACTAAAGGATCTCCAAAGAGGAGATCCTAATTTAAATTAACTAATCGAAGATTTCGTTATCTTGAGTGTCATACATCTCAAGAGCTTTACCGCCACCGCGTGCAACGCAAGTTAGAGGATCATCTGCAATAGTTACTGGAATACCAGTTTCTTCTCTTAGCAGCTTATCTAAGTTGTGGAGTAAAGCACCACCACCTGATAACATCATACCGTGCTCTGCAATATCAGCAGCTAACTCTGGAGGTGATTTCTCAAGAGCTGTACGAACAGCAGCTACGATGCCCTTAATAGGATCTGAAAGAGCTTCTAGGATTTCGTTAGAATTTAAAGTGAATGAACGAGGTACACCTTCAACAACTGATCTACCACGAACTTCCTTCTCATGCATTTCCTGCTCAGCATAAGCAGAACCGATTTCAATCTTTACCTGCTCAGCAGTTGATTCACCGATTTCATAACGCTTGGTGTTACGAACATAATCGATGATAGCCTGATCGAAACGGTTACCACCGATTCTTACAGAGCTTGAATAAACGATACCGTTTAAAGAAATGATTGCAACTTCAGTAGTACCACCACCGATATCAACAATCATAGAGCCTTTTGCTTCTGAAACAGGAAGACCTGCACCAATAGCAGCAGCCATAGGTTCTGTGATTAAGAATACTTCACTTGCACCAGCGCCTTCTACAGACTCTCTAATTGCTCTACGCTCAACCTGAGTAGCACCACATGGAACGCATACTAATACGCGTGGGCTTGGTTTGAATGGTACGAAATGAGAACCCTGCAGAACCTTAGAGATAAAGTACTGCAACATTTTCTCTGTGTACTGGAAATCTGCAATCACACCATCTTTCATAGGTCTGATAACTTCTAGATTATCAGGGCTACGACCTAACATGGTCTTAGCAGCTCTACCTACTGCATCTACTTTGCGCTGTGCACCACCGTTTCTGTCTAAACGGACTGCAACTACAGATGGCTCATTAAGGACGATGCCTTTATTTTTGACGTAAACTAGAGTATTAGCTGTTCCTAAATCGATTGACAGGTCATTAGAGAACATGCTTCTTAATTTTTTAAACATTTATTGGATCCGATGCCGAAGTTTAATATGGCCAAATATTAACAATCTGCTTAAGATTATTTTGTGCAAAAGTATACCACACACAGCCTGTCTTTCGTTGACTGAATGCTAGTTTGACTAAAAAAAGTCTTATCTTTATCACATCTTTTACACGCAAACTTTAGCGCGCAAAATTCTAGCACTTAAGAGTTAGCACAAAATTATCTAAAAAAATAAGCAGGCATACGCCTGCTTGTTTTTAGAATGGAAGATCGTCGTCTGTTGCTCCATCAACTGTGCTTGAAGGAGATCCATACATATTAGGCTCCTTAGGCTGTTGAGGTTCAGCACTCTGAGGTGCTGCAGGAGCATATCCAGCACTCTGATATCCACCCTGTGAGAATGAATTCTGCTGAGAATATACAGGTTGCTGTGGCTGAGCAGGCTGTGCCTGATTTGTTCCATAAGGATTTGAGTTTTGTACAGGAGCACTGCCATAAGTAGACTGAGGTGCTGAAGCATTCTGTGAGCCGTACTCTGATCTGTATGACTGACCGCCCTGATAAGATTGAGATGACTGGTAAGAAGCGCTAGGAGCTGATGCACCGTCATTCTGGAATGAAGCGTTCTTGCTACCTAGCATCTGCATTTCATCAGCAACAATCTCAGTGATAGTTCTCTTAACGTTCTGCTTATCTGTATATGATCTAGTGCGTAACTTGCCTTCGATATAGATTTGTGAACCTTTGTGTAACCACTGATGTGCAATTTCAGCTAATTTTCCCCACATTACAACGCGGTGCCACTCAGCAAATTCAGTTACCTGCTGTGTGTCCATGCTGCGTCTCATTTCGTTGGTTACCATTGAAATGTTCACAACAGCAGTACCAGAACTGGTCTGTCTGTATGAAGGTTCATCTCCAAGATTACCAATAAGTATTACTTTGTTAACTCCACGAGCCATATACTTTCCTTTAAGTTTTGTATAAATAAAATCAATTTGATGGGTATTGTAAGTGAATTTTTTTAGAGCACGCAATATTTAGTGGCAAAATATGAAAAAGATCAGCACAAAATGAAGAATGTTCGAGAAAATCCTTTAAATATCATACGGTAATTTTGATAAAAAAAATTTGTTCGATCTATAAATTTACAAAAAATAATTCCCTTAGAATTGATACAATCACTCTCAAAATATTTAAGAGTTTTTGTATATGGATAAAATATCAATTCGCGGTGCCAGAACTCATAATCTTCAGAATTTAAGTCTGACAATTCCTAGAAATAAGTTAGTTGTAATTACAGGTCGTTCAGGTTCAGGTAAATCATCTTTAGCTTTTGATACCTTATATGCTGAAGGACAAAGAAGATATGTAGAGTCATTATCTTCATACGCAAGACAGTTCTTATCATTAATGGATAAGCCTGATGTAGATTCTATTGAAGGTTTATCACCTGCTATTTCTATTGAGCAAAAAGCAGCTTCTCATAACCCAAGATCAACTGTTGGTACAGTAACTGAGATTCATGATTACTTACGTTTGATGTGGGCTCGTATCGGTTTAGCTAAATGTCCTGAGCATGGAACTGTTCTAAAAGCTCAAACAGTTTCTCAAATGGTTGATGCTGTTTTACAAATGCCTGAGGGCAGTAAAATTATGATCCTCTCACCTATTGTTAGAGGTCGTAAAGGTGAGTACAAACAGTTATTTTCTGATTTAGTAAAAGATGGTTTCATAAGAGCAAGAATTGATGGAGAGGTCTGTGACTTATCTGATCCTCCAGATTTAGCTTTAAGAGAAAAGCATAATATCGATCTTATCGTAGACAGAATCAAAGTTAGAGCAGATCTAAAACAGAGACTTGCTGATTCTTTTGAAACAGCTTTGAAGTATTCAGAAGGACTGGCTGTAGCTTGTCCTATGGATGAGCATAAAAAAGAAGATGAGATCTTATTTTCATCTCATTACTCATGTCCTATCTGTGGTTACTCAATTCCAGAGTTAGAGCCAAGAGATTTCTCCTTTAACAATCCTCATGGTTCATGTCCTAAGTGTGAAGGCTTAGGAGTCATGATGATCTTAGATGAGGACAAGATCGTTCCTGATAAGAACAAGTCAGTATTTGAAGGTGCTATTTCAGGTTGGGATAGACAGAATCCATTTTTCTTCAGACAGTTAGAAGCTGTAGCTTCTTACTTTGATATTGATTTGAAAAAGCCTTATAAAGATCTTACCGATAAAGAACGTAAATACCTTTTATATGGTACAGGTAAGACTGCAATCCCTATGGAGATTGTGTACTCAGGTGGTAAGAAGTCGCGTTCAAGCGTTGAACCTTTTGAAGGTGTAATTCCAAACTTTGAAAGACGTCTGCATGAAACTGAGTCAGAATACGTTAGATATTACATCTCAAAGTTAATGAGACCACTTCCATGTCCTGAATGTCATGGCACTAGACTTAAAAAAGAGTACTGCAATGTCTTTGTAAATGGTAAGAGCTTACCTGAAATCAATGACTACTCTATTAAAGAGTGTTATGACTTTTTTGATAACCTAAAGTTATCAGAACAAGAGACAAGTATTGCAGCACGTATCTTAAAAGAGATCAAAAACCGTTTAGGTTTCCTGATAAATGTTGGTTTAGGATATCTGACTTTATCAAGATCAGCTGAAACTCTATCAGGTGGTGAGTCTCAGAGAATTAGACTAGCAAGTCAAATCGGTGCTGGCCTTACAGGTGTGATGTATGTTCTAGATGAGCCAAGTATTGGTCTGCATCAAAGAGACAATTCAAAGTTACTGATGACTTTAAAGAATTTAAGAAACATCGGTAATACTGTAATTGTAGTTGAACATGATGAAGACACCATGAGAGCTGCAGATCATATTATCGATATCGGACCTGGCGCTGGTATCAATGGCGGTAAGGTTGTAGCTGAAGGTACAGTTGAGGATATTGAGAACACCAAAGGTTCATTAACCGGTGATTATTTAGCTGGCAGAAAAAAGATAGAAATACCTAAAAAGAGAGTTAAAGCTCAAAAGAGCAAGATGCTGACTTTAAAAGGATGTAGAGGTAATAATCTAAAGAATGTTACAGCTTCATTCCCTGTAGGTTGCTTTGTAGTAGTAACTGGCGTGTCAGGTTCTGGTAAATCTACTTTAGTAAATGATACTTTAGTAAGAGTAGCTGAAAGAGAGTTAAATGGTGTAACTGCAAATGACGATCCAGCACCATACGATTCAGTAAGTGGACTTGAGAATTTTGATAAGATCATCTGTATCGATCAAAGTCCTATTGGAAGAACTCCACGTTCAAATCCAGCTACTTATGTAGGTCTGTTCTCTGATATTAGAGATTTGTTTGCTAAAACTCCTGAAGCTAGAGCTAGAGGTTATACCTCAGGTCGTTTCTCCTTTAATGTAAAAGGTGGCCGTTGCGAAGCTTGTCAGGGTGACGGCACTATTAGAGTATCAATGAACTTCTTACCAGATGTTTACGTTAAGTGTGAGCAGTGCGATGGTAAGCGTTATAACCGTGAAACTCTAGAGGTCTTATATAAAGGCAAGACTATCTCTGATGTTCTAGATATGAATGTAGAACAAGCACTAGAGTTCTTTGAGGCAGTGCCTTCAATTGCTAATAAGCTTAAGACTTTAATGCAAGTAGGACTTTCATATATTACTCTAGGACAGGCAGCAACCACCTTCTCAGGCGGTGAAGCTCAGAGAATTAAGCTATCAAAAGAGTTATCAAAGAGAGCTACAGGTAAGACACTTTATGTCTTAGATGAGCCTACTACAGGTCTGCATTTTGAAGATGTGAAGTTACTATTAGAAGTTTTATTAAAACTAAGAGATCAGGGCAATACTGTAGTTGTTATTGAACACAATCTTGATGTGATAAAGACAGCTGATTACTTAATCGACTTAGGTCCAGAAGGTGGTAGTGGTGGCGGTGAAATCATTGCCTGTGGTACTCCTGAGGAAATCAGTAAATGCGAAAAATCATTTACAGGACAATTTTTAAAACCAATCTTAGAGCGCGGATATTAGAGGAGCTTTAAATGACAGAGTTAACTGATAAAGAGTTAGAGGCAATTAAATCTTTAAATGCTGAATACAGACAGGCTATGTTCAAAAGAGTAGCTTCAGAGCAGGAAGGTTTATTTGTTTTAGTAGACAATGATGGTCCTCTTATCTTAGAAGACACTGAAGAAGATGAGAACAACAATCTCTACAGTGTTTTACCTGTTTGGTCTCATGAGAGATTAGCTACAGAGTATGCTAAGGAGAATAAATTAGAGTCTATGAAAGCTCAGTTCATTACTAAAAAAGCTTGGAATGAGAGCTGGGTTCCTATGTTTAAAGAGCAGAAAAACGTTCTTATTGGTTTTATGCCAGTAGGTGACGGTGATTTTTCTGTTGATGATCCAGTTGAAATTTAAGTATAGGCATAGGCTTAGTTTTACCATCAATAAGCTCATAAATATGACACAAAGAAAACTTTCGACAAAAACACGGTGTAATCTTTAAAAGTTGAAGTGTTTTCTTTTGTGTTTTCAAGAAGATCATCTAAACTGAAATTAGATGGACATAAAATATAATATACAGAATAAATTATAAAAATCAGGTATGCATAATGACATACCTGCAAATTTACTGATAAACCAACTTATCTTTAAATCATCTGTCTATATTGGTTTATGTAGAGTTCTTCTACATAAGCTCATGTCTTAATAGGTAATTTAAAAGGTAGGTCTGTTTTGTACAGATACTAGGAAAAAGATGCTTTGCCTGTCAAAGTTTTTTATGTGCATACTTTGCAAATTTTAAAGTTAACTGCTTAACGTACGTTGAATAGATATAACGTATTAGCAATTTACGGGATAATGCATTTTGCCTATGCAATCTTTACAAAATTTTCTAGACAAACTTGATGTCTATAGAGAGATATTCACCGAAGTAAGACTGATTGAGTTATCACAGATAATTCAAACTGGGGAAAACATATATGTTTCTTGCGCATGCAGAGATATGGATGGCATCTGCCGTACCTGCAAAAACTGTATTGCGGTCAAAGCTATTGCTGATAACAGCAAAAAGATCAAATGGGAATATATAAACTCTGAAATTCACCAAATCACCGTAACTCCTACTATTATAGATGGCAAAGAATTTGTAATTGAGTTTATTCAAAAGCTCGATGCTGATTCTCAAATCGATTCTAAAAGTAGTGAAGTTTTAGTAGATAAGCTTACTGTTTATAAAGATAAGCTCTATAAGGATGTCATTACAGGTATTTATAACCGACACTATTACGAAGACAGATTAAAAGATGTTACTGCTACAGCTGGTGTTGCTGTAATCGATGTTAATGACTTTAGATTATATAATGAAGCTTTTGGTCATCATGTAGGTGACATTATCTTACAGACTGTAGCTCAGGTTCTTTCTCACTCCTTAAACAAAAACGATGTTTTGCTACGCTACGGTGGAGATGAATTTTTAGTTGTCTTTAATAACACTGAAAAAGATGAGTTCTACCATAAATTATCTCAATTATCTGAATTAGTAAGCCGTGCTGCGGTTCCTGGTTATTCACAAATTCAGTTATCTGTTTGTATTAGCGGTGTCTTTGCTAATTCCATGTTAATGTCAGATGCTGTAACTAAAGCTGATACAGTAATGTTACAGGGCAAAGCAAATGGCAAAAATGTAGTAACAGATAATCAGGATCTTGATAGTGAAGAGAGTCAGAAACAAGAAAAGCAAAAGATCCTCTTAGTTGACGATTCTAGAATGAACCGTCATCTGTTAATGAATATCTTATCTGATAGCTATGAAATTATTGAAGCTACAGATGGTAAGCAGGCACTGGATGTCTTAGATAAGAAAAAAGGCGATATAGCTCTAATGCTCTTAGATATCGTAATGCCTGTGATGGATGGTTTTGAAGTCCTATCTTGGATGTCTTCAAATAACTTAATTGAGGATATTCCTGTCATCATGATCTCATCTGAGGATGCTAGTGATACTGTAAGAAAAGCCTTCTCTTACGGTGTATCTGATTACATCAGCAGACCATATGATGCCAAAGTCGTTTACAAACGTGTTTATAACACCATTAAGCTCTATACCAAGCAAAGACGACTTGTAGGCCTTATCTCTGAACAGATCAAAGAAAAAGAAAAGAGCAACAATATGATGATTGCTATCTTAAGTCATATTGTTGAGTTCAGAAATGGTGAGAGTGGAGCTCACGTTGTTCATATCAGGCTGTTAACAGAAAAACTCTTAGAGTGCCTAGTTAAAAAGACAGACAAGTATCAGTTAACAGCTACTGACAGAGAGCTGATCACCACAGCTTCTGCTCTACATGACATTGGTAAGATTGCGATCGATTCAAATATCTTGAATAAGCCTGGTAAGTTTACCGATGAAGAGTATGCAATTATGAAAACTCATACAGTCATCGGAGCTCAAATCCTAGAGAAACTTGAGATGTATCGCAACGAGCCTCTAGTTAAAATTGCCTGCCAGATCTGTCGTCACCACCATGAACGCTATGATGGTAAAGGCTATCCTGATGGATTAAAAGGTGATGATATCCCAATTGCAGCTCAGGTCGTATCTGTAGCTGACGTATATGATGCATTAGTAAGTAAGAGAGTCTATAAAGATTCCTTCTCTTCAGAGAAGGCTATAGAAATGATCTTTAATGGAGAATGTGGTGCGTTTAATCCAATTTTGCTAGATTGTTTGAAAGAAATTTCAAAAGATGTGTCATATAATAAGTAGATTATAAAAAACACAAGAGGAACACTTTGCTTTTTTTCACCTTTAAAAAGGCTACCATTAGAGTAGCAATGTTTCTTCTTTCAGTTTCTTTGATTACAGGATGTTTCTGCCAGCGCCAAGATCATAATAAATCTGTGTCTGACGATTCCTTGCCTACCATCGTGGTTGGTATTGATAACTATGAACCATTCTCTTTTAAAGATGAAGAAGGAAATATTATCGGCATCGATGTCGAGCTAGCTAAAGAAGCTTTTCATCGTTTAAATTACAAGCCTGTATTTCAATTCATTGATTGGTCTAAAAAGAAAGAGATCCTAGACAGTAAGCAAATTGACTGTATTTGGAGTTCTTTCACTATGACCGGACGTGAAGATCAATACCTCTGGGCAGGTCCTTACCTATACAGCCAACACGTGGTTATGGTTCCAAAGAACAGTCCTATCCATTCATTAAAAGATTTAAATGGAAAGATAGTTGGTGTTCAAAGTACTACTAAACCTGAAGATATCTTATTAAGTGGTGGTAAAAATATACCTAAGGTAAAAGAGCTTATTGTATTCCCTACAAAGAGTGAAACTGTAGCTTCTTTAAGAGAAGGTGGAGTTGAAGCTGTAGCAGGACATATTACAGCCTTATACCGCTACACCGTTCAAGAGAATTTTAGATTCTTATCAGAAGCTCTAGAAGAAGTTAGATTAGGTATAGCATTTCCAAAATCAGGCGATCCAAAGTTAGTAGATGCATTAACTAAGACCTTAGAAGATATGAAAAATGAAGGTGTAGTTGATGAAGTTGTTGAAAAGTATGGATTGGATCCTAAGCCTCTAGTTTGGGGAAAGTAAATTATAAATTTGCTTTGCAGAAGTATATGAACTTTATAAAGACAAAATTCTTTTTTTCTTTTGTGTTTTTAGTGTCTGCTCTGTTAGCTTTAGGAGCAGTTTATTGGTTTGGTACACAAAACGATTTAAAAGCTATTCAAATTCTGGCAGATAGAAATATCTCTTTCCTACAATCAAGCTGTTCTAGATACGAGCATTTCGTTTTAGGCAGTGATACTAAAGACTTACTCTCTTTAAGAGAAAAGGCTTTAGTATTGAGAAAGTACAGTTCTAGAAATCCTGACAATTTAGATGTAAAAGTTTTTGATGAATTATGGCGAAATTATGAACCACCACTAAGTTCACACTTTTAAAGCAGGTGTAAACAAAGGAAGCATAATTTCGCTTTTATACTGCTCAACAAGCTTAAGCGGTGCTCTTTAACAGTTATTGTAATATGCAAATATAGGTTTTGTAGAAATAGAGTTGAAAGGTTCGACTTCTAAAGTTAACCTTTGGAAAGTGACGTATTACTGTTCATTTGAATCTGTCTGTTCAACTCTGTCAAACCAGTAGTCATACAGATAGATAAGTAGTGATTCCAGCCCCATACTCTGACATCTAGATTTAATAAGTTTGTAAGAATGAGGCTTCTTTCTACATTCTTTGATGGACATTCTCTGTCTTATATAGCTTAGAACTGCAGTACCAATCTTATTGAAAGCTGCTACATTCTTAATGGTAGTAGGTAAGCATGCATGTAAGGCATCCTGATGGAAGAGATGATGGCTATCTAATACAGCATGGCTAGTTTCAATTTGCCAGTAATCTTCAAGGCTTGCAACAACCTGCTGTAGAGTATATTCCTCAGCATAGGCTAGTGATGAAATGTAGTAGGTAACATCTTCAGTTTCCTTTACCAGCTCATCATTGATGTAGTACTTAGAGATTTTGGTGTACTTAATCAGAGTTCTAACGTTCTTATGTTTTTTGTTGATGCGAGGATCTAAATATGGCTCTGCAGGTAATATTTCAATTTTGGTGAAATCATATCTGCCATGGTCACGTTTATTCTGCTTCTTAGTAGGTTTCTTTGATTCCCAAGATTGAACATCTTTATGCTGTCGGTTAAAGATTGCTTCTACATGAATTAGAAGCTCTTTATTGCCATTCTTTCCTAGTGGAAACATATAGATGCCATTAGCTTTGATTACAGCATTAGACACAGCAGCCTGAGAATTCAAGTCATCACACATGACTACCATTCCATCAATGGTTATTCTTGACAGAATTGGCAGAATATCGTCTCTTTCATGGTTTTTCTTACTAGAAATTTCAAAGCCTAAAGGTACTCTCTGAGTGCAGTTGTACAACTGAGTAACAATACCTCCTTTGCACTTTCTCTTTTTTTCTCCTCTACGGTAGGTACCTTTCATCTCCTGACCATCAAATCCTAAAGTATCTTTGATGCCTTCAGGTCGAGATTCAATCCTTTCTTTGTGGTAGAGAACCTGCTCTTCAATCGTGATTTTGATTTTGGTGAAGTTCTCTTCAAAGAACCTAGAGATTTGTTCAGGACTTAGCATAGACATTGCTACCTGAATAGTACTTACAGAGAGCTGACCTCTATATTTGGGTATTCCTGGAACCAATACAAACAACTCCAGATAATGGAGATTGTAATAATCTGCTATCTCATCACAATCTACAATTCCCTGTACTCTGGTTATGAGAATTAGGAATATCAGTACATCTAATGGGTAATGCACTTTATCGGGAGATTTTCGATAGTCACTTACTTTGCTTCTGATGTCTTCAATTACAGCATAGATTAGTCCTGTAGCTGCTTTTTCCTGACGCTCATATAGTCTTCTGATATAAGCGTAATAGTCTTCTTCAACTTTTTTTGAAGCAAATACCGCATATTTAGAGTAGTCACTGATTGCATCTTCTAAGGTATATTTAGGATCTGCAGCCTTAGAACGTGAGAATCTAGATTTGTGCTTTAACAAATCTAGCTCCTTTTCTATTCTTGCTATAAATCCCATTTAATTACCCTTGATGCCTTAAGTTCAAGTCAATCATAACGGAATTTAAAGACAATTAATAGATCTAAAGACTATACATATCAAATACAATAACTGTTAAAGAACACCGCTCAAGCTAGTTGAGCTTTTTATTTGAAATTACTAAGAAAACCTAATCAAATTGAGATCTTGGTGTGCTTAAATAATTTCGCCATA
>Ga0256405_10004143_pt1 | contig 27886 bp, 29 predicted proteins | sample RumenRJG_02DNA_FD_189096 | JGI IMG/M metagenome (GOLD analysis project Ga0256405, IMG submission 189096) | Bovine rumen microbial communities from Lethbridge, Alberta, Canada - RJG_02 | ecosystem: Host-associated > Mammals > Digestive system > Stomach > Rumen | place: Canada: Alberta... | reverse complement strand
CACATCATCGGTATAGAAAGTGATGATACGTGCGCCCACTAAATCGGTGACTTCATCCAGCGTAGCGTACTTGCCTCCCTTGAGCGCCAACTTACCCGCCAAGGACTCCTCGGTCTTCACACGCGCCTCTACGGCGGTGACGATGAGTCCGTTGCGAGCCAGCGCCTCACGAAGAGTAGCAAGCACCTGTTCTTTGAGTTTTTCCAATTCAGGAAGCGACTCGCGGAACTCCTCCAATAACATTTCGGAATGCAGATCCATAGGAATTATTATTATTGGATTTCAAACAGGCTGATAAAACCGGTCATCATGAATACCTGACGAATGTCTGCATTGATATTCCGCACGATGACTTTAGATCCGTGCGAAGCAGCCTCTTTGCGGATAGAGAGGAATATTCGCAAACCCGAAGAGGAGATATACTCCAATTCAGAGCAATCGAGGACGATTTCTTTTTTCTCCGCTACCATCAACGGCTTAACTTCCTCCGCTGTAGTTACTGCTGCCGCTGTGTCCAGACGACCACTGAACGTTGCAATCAACTGATTGCCGTTTTCCTTAATTTCTGTTTTCATATAGTTTTAATTATCAATTATCTACTTTCAATTTTCACTTTTCAATTTTTTAACGAGTGTCAAGACATTCTTGTCATCTTCGCGTACATACTGCACCTCGTCCATGAGCTGACGAACGAGATGGATACCCAAACCGCCGATAGCCCGTTCCTCTGCCGGAAGGCTCAGATCGGGTTCGGATTTCTGAGTCGGATCAAAAGGTATGCCACTATCGGAGATGGTGAACGTCAACTGCTCTCCCTCCGGTGTGCAGCTACGGACAAACTCGACAAACACTTTGCCGTTATTGGTATCGGGGTACGCGTAGAGCATCACGTTGCTAACCGCTTCCTCCAAAGCAAGGTTAACCGGCATGTTCAACTCTTCAGGCAGCTTCAGATTATCAATCCACTCTGCCAAGGTCGGAATCTGCTGTATATCATTGCGCATGACGAGAGCCGGAATCTGGTAACGGAGAGCCAACATGGTGATATCATCGCTCTGCTCCGCGTCTTTCACAAACGCCTGTATTTCCGCGCGCATTTTATCCACTATCTTACGCGGTGAAAGGGTATTCATCTTCTCCAACGCTACGAACATCCGCTCGTCTCCGAACAGATCATGATGCGCATTCTCCGCCTCCGTCAGACCGTCCGTATAGAGGAATAGCGTGTCATTATAGTGCAGCTTCGTCTTCTGCGCTACATAGTCATAATCACGCGCGACGCCCAAAGGCAGGTTCGGTTTCACCGGCAACAGACGCGGAGTGACATCCGAATGAGGCAAGCAAACGGGTGCATTATGCCCGGCGTTGCAGTAATCCAACTCGCCACTGGTAGTATCCAAAACGCCCAAGAACAAGGTAGCAAACATATTCTGCTCGTTCTGCTCAGCCAGCGAATCGTTCATCTGTTTAACGATCTCCGCTGCATTCTCCTCATGCGCGGTGACATTACGGAAAAGCGAACGGATAGTTGCCATCACTAAGGATGCCGGTACTCCCTTACCGCTCACATCACCCACACAGAAGAATAGTTTATCGTGACGCACATAGAAATCATACAGATCACCTCCTACCTCTTTCGCCGGATGAACGATACCATATATATTAAGGTCCAAACGATCCAAGAAAGGCGGGAAGACTCTCGGTAACATAGCCATCTGGATAGTCTGCGCTACCTCCAACTCATCCTCCATACGCTGGTTCAGCGCCTTCGATTCCAGCAGACGTTGCAGATTGCGGGAAGAATGCCAGATAATAAAGATCAGGATACCCAAACCGAGAATCATCAGCAAACCGACAATACGACCGATGCGGTTCAGGCTTCTAAAGAGTTCATCGTCCGGAATGATGACCTCAATATGCCAACCTGTTGCGTCTATCTCTTCGTGGAAGATATTATATTTGCGACCGGCAGTAGTATCTACGTCGGAAACGATATTCTCTCCTTTGCTGGAACGAATAGAGGAATAACTATTGGGATAGATCTCCAGATTAGCCGACAGGTCTTTGAGATACTCCAAGGACAGATCAACGCACACTACCGCTACGACCTTGCCGTTCTGGTCATGCACCGGACAGGAGCAACTGACCACCATCTCTTGCGAACCCGAATCATCCAAATACGGCTCACTCCACCAACAGCTGTCAATGACCAGACCGTTCTGAAACCACTCCATCTGAGTATAGTCATGCTCGGCGCTGCCTATATTCCGGGTAAAGATACTGTCTTCAGAAATACGACTGCTGCAGATCTCATAGTACCGACCTTTCTTCGGGAAATAGTCCGGCACGAAAGCGACAGCGAGACTCGTATTGGAACGAAGGGTGCTGACTGCCAAACGAGTAGCCGGATAGATAGCATCCGGATCGTCCAGACTCTTCTCAGCCAACTTCGCCAAAGCCTTAGCAGCCGTCTCCAACTCAATAGTACGCAACTCAATCTCCAACTCCGCTTTGCGCAACTCAGCATGCGCCAAATCCTGCGCCTCCTGACGGATAGCATGACGGCTTGTGAAATACATGGTGCAAGAGATAGCCTCAAGCGCCAACGCCGCTACTACAATGATCCAAATTCCTGATTTTCCTTTCATAATTATCACCTTTGCGTCTGCAAAGGTACAACAAAAATTGCAAATACGCAAATTTTCGAGTATTTTTTAACAAATAAAATGAAATTTTAACTATTTTTTTTACATAAATAGCCACTACTCTTGTAAAAGACGATATTTTTCGGCAAAACAAGGAAAGCCTATTTAATATCCTTAACAAGCCAAACCAAATGATGGCGATTAAACTAAGATTTACCATCACTTTTCAATCATTACCTTCCATTTCTTGGTCACTTAAAGGCACAAAATGAAGAAAATTTGCATTATTATTCCGAAAAACTTGCATATGTCCAATTTTTGTTGTACCTTTGCACGATTTTTTGATTACAATGCGTAAAAACGGATTTATTATATTATTATTTGCGGTACTACTGAGCGGTTGCGGAGATTATCAGCGTTTGCTCAAGTCGCGTGACCCTGAGGAGAAATATCAGGCGGCTTTGATGTATTTCAACGACAAGCAATACGTCAAGGCACAAACGCTCTTGGACGATGTGGCTTCTTATTACAAAGGCACCGAGCGTTCGGAGGATGTGTTGGCCTATTTAGCACGCAGTTACATGGGTCAGAAATCATACGATGCAGCTACCGATTATTATCAGGCCTACGTGCGCAACTATCCCAAGGGCAAGTATGCTACCGAAGCGTATTTCCAGATAGGTCACTGTCAGTACCTCAACTCGCCGGATGCCCGTCTGGATCAGGATATCACGCAGAAAGCGATAGAAGCCTATAACCTTTTCGTAGAGTTGTATCCTGAGAGTCCCTACTCTGCGCAAGCCTATGAGGAGATGAGCGAACTATACGATAAGTTGGCTTACAAAGAGTTAAAAAGCGCTCAGTTGTACTACAATTTAGGTACGTATTTGGGCAACAACTATCTGAGCAGCGAGATCGTAGCCCGCAATGCGCTCAAGAACTATCCGAGCAACTCGTATCAAGAGGAGTTCAACTGGATTGTGATGCAAGCTAAATATCAGCAAATGGTTCATTCCTTGGAGGATAAGAAAGCCGAGCGTGCTCGTGATGCACAAGATGAGTACTATAACTTCATCACCGAATATCCTGACTCCAAGCACCGGAAAGAGGTGGAGAAAATGAAGCAGAAGATTGATAAGATATTGAGAAATCAAGGTTGATGAGTCGTTCAACCGAAAGAAAATACGATAATTGAAATTGAAAATATATTATGGATTACAAAAATTCAAAAGCACCTAAAAACACTGTCACACGTGACATCAACCAGCTTACCGAACCGGTAGGAAACGTGTACGAGACAGTAGCTATCATTGCCAAACGCGCAAATCAGATCAGTACCGGCATCAAGAGAGAGCTGGATGCCAAGCTGCAGGACTTCTCTATTCCGCAAGACTCACTGGATGAGACGTTTGAGAACAAAGAGCAAATCGAGATCAGCCGTCAGTACGAGCGTCTGCCCAAACCGACGCTGATGGCTACTCAAGAGTTCATCGACGGCGAGCTCATTTATCGCACCGGCAACAAGGACGAAGCGCTGAAGTAATGAGCTTACAAGGCAAACACATACTGGTCGGCATCAGTGGTGGCATTGCGGCGTATAAGATACCGGAACTGATTCGTTCGCTGGTCAAAGCGGGCGCAGAAGTGAGAGTAGCTACTACCCGTCACGCACTGGAGTTTGTCACCGAGTTAACCCTGCAAACCGTTTCGGGCAGCAGGGTTTATTCGGATGTGTTTGCAGCTATCAACGAACACGCTACCGAACACATCTCCCTACCCGATTGGTGCGACGCGATGATCGTAGCTCCTGCGACCGCCAATGTGCTTTGCAAAATGGCAGCAGGCATAGCGGACGATGCGCTGACGACCACCATCTGTTCTTGCGCAGCCCGCAAACCTATCGTGGTAGCACCTGCGATGAACGATAAGATGTGGGAGAACCAAGCCGTGCAAAACGCCGTAACGACTATCCGCCAATGGGAGAACGTGACGGTCGTTGAGCCTGCTGAAGGTCCCTTAGCCTGCGGTACGAGCGGCAAAGGGCGCATGCGGGAGATCGATGAGTTGCAAGAGGCATTAGAGTACGCTCTGACGCCCAAGACGCTATCCGGCAAGCACGTTCTTATCACAGCCGGTGGCACACAGGAGAAGATTGATCCTGTGCGGTTTATCAGCAATTACTCCACCGGCAAGATGGGCATCGCTCTTGCGCATGCTTGCGCGCGTAGAGGAGCGGAAGTCACATTGGTCTGTGGCGCTGTGAGCGCACCCCTTATCAATCCTTTCGGCACTATCCGTCGCATAGACGCACTCTCAGCACAAAGCATGTACGAGGCTTGCACGGCGGTTTGGTCGAAAGCAGATATCGCTATTCTCTGCGCAGCCGTTGCGGACTTTACTCCGTCAGATACAGCGGATCAGAAAATCAAGAAACAAGAAGGTCAGACCGAACTATCACTACGTCTGACCACTACCCATGATATCGCCAAGACCTTAGGCGAGACCAAACGCGATGATCAGATCTTGGTCGGTTTTGCTTTAGAGACGGAGCATGAAAAAGAGAATGCGCTCCGAAAATTGGAGCGCAAACATCTCGATGCGATAATACTCAATTCTTTACGGGATCAGGGAGCAGGCTTCGGCGCAGATACTAACATCGTTACTATCATGCAATCCAACGGCACTGTAACCTCCCTTCCCCTTCAGTCTAAATCGGTTATTTCCGAAGGAATCCTAAAAGCCCTTTTTTCTTAGGCTCTTCGATTTCTGCCTCTTCTTCTTTCGATTCTTCAGGCACAAACGCCGGACGCTCTTCGATTGTACCTAACTCATTCTGTACATACGTAATAACATCCTGTAGGCTTTCTGTAAAGTGAGTAAAGTCCTCTTTGTAGAGGAAAAGCTTGTGTTTCTCGAACGACGGAGCGTCTTCGCCCTCGTTCTGACGACGCTTACTCTCTGTGATGCAGAGGTAAAGATCATTGTTACGAGCCTTGCGTACATCTAAGTAATAGATGCGCTTTCCAGCCTTGACTGAACGGCTGTAAACGATCTCTTGATCGCGTCTTTCTTCATTAATTTTGTCCATTTTTACAAATTTTATATAAAAATCGGCTGCAAAATTACAAAAAATCTTGCACATATGCAAATTTTTTTGTATCTTTGCACAAATTTTTTTTTGCGCGCATTATGCGCGCCTACGCACGAACTATATATTTACTGTTTATGATCAATAGAACGATGGTTAGAACGCGTGTTGTCCAAACGCTGTTCGCTTACTACCAAAATCCGGACAAAACTACCATTTCCGCACGCAAGGAGTTGAACAAATCCTTCGCCGACACGTATGACTTGTATTTCGTGTTGTTGGATTTTGCCAATGAGTTGACGGCATACGCTCAGCGTCAGTTGGAGGAGCAGATGACTCGCGCACGCGCTACGCACTCGTCCTGGACTCCGAATCGCCGCTTTATACAAAATCGATTTGCGCAACAACTGTTTGACAACCGTATCTTACGCGCGCGCATCCAAGAGCAACGTTTGGTCTGGGATAGCGGAATGACCGCCGTTTCCGAGATCTATCGTCAGTTGACGGAGAGCGATTTTTATCGCGAATACATGGAAGCGGATAGTTGCACCTATGAGGACGACAAACGTATTTGGCGTTTGATTTACCAACATCTGCTCTTCGGCAGCGAGGCACTCCAAGAGGCACTGGATGAGATGGAGGTAGTGTTGGATAAATCCAACTGGACGGTGGATGCGGATGTCGTAATCAGCTATATCGTCAAGACCATCAAGCGTTTCAATGTAGACAGCGATCCGAGCACACCGCTTCTGGAGATGTTCGATGACGAGAGCGAACTCCAGTTTGCCAATTCCCTGTTGGAGCACGCTATTTCCCATCATGACGAGTACGAGGAACTCATCAACACGCACCTGAAAGGCTGGGAAGCTGACCGTATTGCGTATATGGACCGCATCATCATCGGAACAGCCTTGGCGGAGATCCTCAATTTTGAGGAGATACCTCTTACCGTTTCGCTCAACGAGTATATCGAGCTTGCCAAGGAGTATTCGGGAGACAAGAGCTACATGTTCATCAATGGTATCCTCTCCGAGGTGCTTCGGGACATGAAGAACAACGGCACTTTCTTCAAAGCACTCGGAGTGAAATGATGTAATAATTAAAAATTAAAAATTAAGAATTAAAAATATTATACATTATGTTAAATTTCATTTTATTGCAGGCAGAGATGGCTGCAGAAGGACAAGGTCAAAACCAGTGGTCGTTCTGGATCATGATGATCCTTATTTTCGTAGTATTCTATTTCTTCATGATTCGTCCTCAGACCAAGCGTCAGAAGGAGTTGCAGAAACAACGTGAGAGCATGAAGAAGGGTGACAAAGTAGTGACCGCAGGAGGTATTTACGGCGAGATCAAGGAAGTTCAAGAGACCACTTTCATCATCACCATCGCTAAAGATGTGACCATCAAAGTAAGTAAAGACAGTGTTTTCGCTGACGCTGCTGAAGTTGCAACCGACGAGAAAAAATGAAACGTGATATTCTGACATTCCTGCTATTTCTCCTACTGGCGGCTATGCTCTGGTACGGACATGCTATGCAATCGGTGCGTAACACGGTCGTACCTGTACTGATCCAGTACACCGGAAAGCCAGGGACTATTGGTCTGGGAGAAGCAGGATTGCCGGATACCGTGATGATTGAAGTTAGAGATGCCGGATACAGGCTCAATACGTATCACAGCGATCCTTTACATCTATCGATTGATCTGAGGCAATATATCCATGGCGAGAAAGGTACGATTCGTGTTCCTTCCGATGCACTGAGACGCAGTATCAGCGATATTTTGCAAGGCACAAGTCATCTGATTGACACCAAACCGGAAGAGCTGGTTTGCTCGTATTACACAGAGCGCGAAAAGACAGTGAACATTGTTTTTGCCGGTTCGTTGGAGACAGCAGACGAGTATCAGCTGATCGATAAACCCCAATTGAGTCCCGCCAAAACCAAGATCTATGGTTCCGAGAAAGCGCTCAATGCGATTGATACGCTTTATACGCAGCAGACAGAACTGTCCGGACTAAGCGACACGGCATCCTTCCGCATTGCATTAGCTATCCCCGCAGGCATGCGTGCTGAGACCGACAGCATCGATTTGCACGTACTGACAGAGCGGTTCACAGAGAAGAAATTTACGATCCCTCTACGCGCTATCAATGCACCGGAAGGCTATATACTACGCTTGTTCCCGGAAGAGGTGGAGGTCAGTATTCGTGTCGGCATCAATCATTTTGCGAAAGTGAAACCGCAAGACATTCAAGCCAGTTGTGTGTATTCGCCAAATCGCACCGACAAATTGGATGTAGAGTTGCATTATACCAATCCGCACATCACGGCAGCTTGGGCTTACCCCGGTGTAGTGGAGTTTTTATTAATAGAAAAATAAGTATGAAGAAAATTCAAATGGTTGACCTGCAGTCGCAATACGCGAAAATCAAGCAGGATATAGACGCAGGTATTCAGGAGGTGATTGACACAGCCGCTTTCGTTAAAGGCAAGAAAGTCACCGAGTTCCAGCATCATCTGGAGCAGTACACCGGTGCTAAACATGTGATCAACGTCGGTAATGGTACCGATGCGTTGCAGATTGCCCTCATGGGACTCGGTCTGAAGCCCGGAGACGAAGTGATCACTCCGACTTTTACCTTCATCGCCACAGCAGAGGTGGTAGCTCTGTTAGGTCTGACGCCGGTTGTAGTGGACGTGAATTGGGACACCATGAATATGGACATCGAGTCCGTACGCCGTGCTATCACTCCGCGTACCAAAGCGATTGTGCCGGTACACCTCTTTGGTCAATGCGCCGACATGGAAGCGATCATGGAGCTTGCTAACGAGCACCACCTCTACGTAGTAGAAGATGCCTGCCAAGCTATCGGAGCCAAATACACGTTTGTCAACGGAGAGACCAAGCAAGCCGGCACTATCGGTCATATCGGTTGTACCTCTTTCTTCCCCTCCAAGAACCTCGGTTGCTACGGTGACGGAGGTGCTATCTTCACCAACGATGACGAACTCGCAGACCGCATGACCGCTATCGCAAACCATGGTTGCCGCGTACGCTACCATCATGACGAGATAGGTGTCAACAGCCGTCTGGATAGTATTCAGGCTGCCGTTTTGGACGCCAAACTACCCCATTTGGACGAGTATATCGCTGCGCGTCAGAAAGCCGCAGCTTATTATGACAAGGTGTTTACTAACTGCGAACAGCTATTAATCCCGGGTCGTCAACCGCATTCGACGCACGTATTCCACCAATATACGCTTCGCGTAGTAGGCGCAGACCGTGATAAGTTACGGGAAGGTTTGGCTGAACGCGGTATCCCTGCTATGATCTACTACCCCGTTCCTCTGCATCAGCAGAAAGCCTATCTCGACCCGCGTTACAAAGACGGCGACTTCCCTGTAGCCGAGCGTCTGGCTGCTTGTGTACTGTCACTGCCTATGCATACAGAATTGGATGAAGAGCAGTTGGAGTACATTACGAGTAACGTACTCGAATTGATTCGTTAAACTGTTAAACTGTTAAATCGTTATGCAATCCATCGGACTAAATCAAACACTGACGCAAACGACTAAGTTGTCTCCTGCGCAGATTCAGGTGATTCGTATGCTCGAATTACCGTCCATCGAATTGGGTCAACGTATCAATGAGGAGTTGCAGGAAAACCCCGCACTCGAAGAAGGGCACGAAGAAAAGGAGGAGTGGACCAATGATTTGTCGATGGATGAGGAGGGATACATGCCGGACGACGGATTAGATGATGGTCGTCAGCGTGACCCGCTGCAGAACGAAGATTTCAACTATGAGCAATACGTCTCGGATGATGAGACACCTTCTTATATGTTGCGTCAGCAGTACAGTCCTGCGGACGAAGACCGACGTGAGGTGCCTATCATCGGCGGAAGTAGCTTGATAGAGGAACTCAAAGCGCAGATCTACCTCACCAAGATGACCAAACCACAGCGCCATATAGCCAAATGGGTACTCGGTAACATTGACGATGACGGCTATCTGCGTCGTACAACGGAACAATTAGTGGATGATCTGATGTTCCAAGAACAGCTGACCGTAACGGATGCTGAGATGGAAGATATAGTTCGCCAAATCAAGCAGTTTGACCCTCCCGGCATCGCAAGCTCTAATTTACAAGAGTGTCTGTTGACGCAACTGAGCCGCAAGCCACAGACAGAGACTGTCCAATTGGCACAGACCATCTTGAGCGAGTATTTTGAGGCGTTCTCCAAGCATCATTTCGATAAAATCATTCAGAAGATCGGTTGCACGGATGAGCAGTTCCAAACAGCTGTACAGGAGATCGTGCATCTCAACCAGAAACCCGCCAACGCCTTTACCGGCTCGGTCTATGAGACCCAGCGTCAGACCGTTATTCCGGATTTCACGATTGAGGAACGCGATGAGGAGCTGTACGTGGTGCTCAACACCGGAGACATTCCGGAGTTGCACGTGAGCCGCGAGTACAGCGAAATGTTAGAGAACTACTCCGCTATGCCGCAGACCGCCGAGAATAAGCAGGCAGCACAGTTCATCAAACAGAAACTGGATTCCGCCCGATGGTTCATTGACGCCATCAAACAGCGCAACGAGACGCTCATGAAAACGATGACCGCGATCCTCAAGGCGCAATACGACTTCTTCCTCGACGGCGAGGAGACGAGCCTCAAGCCGATGGTACTGCAAGACATAGCTGACCGTACCGGATACGATGTTTCCACCATCTCTCGCGTGAGCAACAGTAAGTATGTAGAGACGCGGTTTGGTATCTATCCGCTCAAGTATTTCTTCTCGGAGGCAATGACCAATGCCGAAGGAGACGAGATCTCCACACGTGAGATCAAGAAGATCCTTCAGGAACTGGTGGATGCAGAGGACAAACATGCTCCGCTGACCGACGAACAATTAGTGGAGGCGCTGGGCAACAACGGTTACCCCATTGCTCGAAGGACCGTAGCCAAATACCGCGATGTATTAGGTATCCCCGTAGCGCGGTTACGTAAGACCCTATGAATAGACTGACAGAAATAGTATCCAAAGCGCTGAGTGTGCTGCTCTACCCGCTTTTCGTACCTACGTACGGCGTAGCGCTGTTCTGCTATGCCATCTCGATTCATGTGTGTCCCCTTCCTCCCGTTTGGTACGGGGTAGCTATCATCGGCACGCTGGTACTGACCTGCCTGCTGCCTATGTCCGCTATCTGGATACTCATTCGCAAAGGAGAAGTGAGCGATATACAGATAGCCGACGCCCAACAGCGTACCGTTCCCTATCTATATACGATCTTCGGCTTTGGATGTTGGAGTTATCTGATGATTTCAGTCCTACGCGCACCGATTTTCCTGAGTCTGGTAGCAGTCGGAGCTACGGTAGCGATCGGCTTGGTCGCACTCATCAACCGATACTGGAAAATAAGCGCACACCTCACCGGTATGGGCGGACTCTTTGGCGGACTGATGAGTTACTGTCTTGGTTTAGGAGCGATTCCTACATGGGGTACTATTTGCCTGTGGGGCGCTGTGTCCTTAGTTCTTATGTACGCGCGGGTACGCCTGAACGCACATACGCCTACGCAGGTATGCGCGGGGTGGTTGCTCGGTATCGTTTGTACGTTTTTTCCCTTTTATATCTATTCGTATGTGGCATAAACTTCGTATTCATATCACCCTTCTCTGTCTGGCAGTAACGACCTGCCTTCAGGCGCAGCGCTTGAGCGATCAAGCCTCTATCTCGCTGCTTACCTGTACGCCGGGCGAAGAGCTCTATGAGCGGTACGGACACACGGGTCTGCGTGTATGCGATCCGGCAAACGATATAGATATCACTTTCAACTATGGTATCTTCGATTTCAATGTGGATCATTTCTATTGGAAGTTCGTCAAAGGGGAGACTTGGTATGAATTAGGGGCAAGCGATACCTATTGGTTCCAATATAGCTATGCGGCAGAGCAACGTCCTGTCTATGAGCAGGTTCTGAACCTCACGCCACAACAACGGGAAGCCATTTGGCAGGCTCTGCTGACGAACTATCAGCCTCAGAACCGCTCGTATCTCTATAATTTCGTATTCGACAACTGTGCTACCCGTCCTTATGTCCTGATTGCCAAGACTCTGGGTGACAGTATCATCTCCAACTATACCGGCTATACCGGCGTCTCTTACCGTCGTTTCCTGCGTCATTACACCGGTGGACTCTCGTGGGCGAACGCGGGTATCAACCTGCTCTTCGGTCCCAAAGCGGACGAGCCCATGACTTCCGATCAACGGCTCTTCCTGCCCGAAGAACTGATGTTCTTCCTGCAAAGCGCACATCTCGCAGACGGTACACCCTTAGTTAGTACCGGTTCCATCGCTCCGTTCGTCATAGCAGGCACACCTTGGTACGCCTCTTGGCCGGTCGGATTAGCAGCTTATTTCATCATCGTACTGCTGTTCAGCATCTACGACCGTCGTCGCGGACGATGGTCATGGGGAGTAGAATTGGTAGCAGCTATCCCTTACGTTCTGCTGCTCGCAGTAGTGACGTTCCTTACCTTTTTTTCCTGTCACCCTCTCGTTGGGTTCGGGTATCGTTTACTCATTATTCCTTTGACACACTTATGCGCAAGAATTATTTATATAGTACGTTAATCGCCTGTCTCTTCCTCTCTGCGATCTCCGCAATGCCGCGTCTGACGGTAGTAGCGGTAGTAGATGGTTTGACAGCAGAGAACCTCGCCACGCTGCGTCCTTATTGGCAGCAGGGAGGACTGCGTACGCTGAGCGAAGAGGCTTTTCAGACCACGGTCACTTATCCGCACCTCGTCTATGGAGGCAACGAAACGACAGCAACCCTCATCACCGGTGTAACACCCGACAGGCATGGTTATTCGATGGATGCTTACTATGAGCGTCGTGACCGAAAGCAACATACGATGTTGGAGGACGCCAATGTACATGGTATCGGTACTGACCGACAACTCTCTCCGCACTCGTTGCTCTCCATCACGATGACCGACAAACTACGTCTGCTCTATCCCGCATCGAAGATCTATGCGATCGGTATTCAGCCGGAGACAACCGTCCTGTTGGCAGGTCATGCTGCCAACGCAGCCTGCTGGTTAGATCCCGCTTCGCAACAATGGACAGCGACAGCTGCCTATACCGAAGGACTGCCTACCGCTGCTTTTGAGCAGAACCAAAGCGGACGTATAGCTACCTTAGCTGCTCATACTTGGACACCACGTATGGACATCCTCACGTACACTTGTCCTACGCAGCAGGAACGTAAGAAAGGGTTCTCGTACGAAGCCAAAGAGGTGTTGCTGCATGCACCGGAAGCGAACACGCTCGTCATTGAGTTGGCGTTAGCGATGCAGCAGACCGAGTCCTTAGGTACGGACGCTACGCCGGATCTCGTCATGCTCCATCTCAACACCCTCAGCCCGCAGGCGATCTCGGATCGTATAGCGACGGCTGAACAAGAAGATATGTACCTGCGTCTGAATCAAGACCTCGGTTTTCTGATGGAGCAACTCGACCGACGCATCGGACGAACGAACTATCAGATTCTCGTGGTCGGAAGACCTGTCTTAGGTATCGCACCGGAGACGCTGAGTACTATCCACATGCCGGTCAAGCAGTTCAATGTCGATCGTTCGGCAGCTCTTACGGGCACGTATCTCATGGCACTATATGGGCATGAGCGATGGGTAGATGGAGGTCACGGACAGTCGATCTATCTCAACCGGACGCTCATTGAGCAGAAACGACTCAGTCTGGAGACCTTGCAACGTCAGGTAGCCAACTTCCTCATGGAGTTTGAAGGTGTCCAGATAGCGATGCCGGGATACGAGGCGATGCGCTACCCGATGCTCAGTACTACGCTTTGCAAAAAACATACCGGCGACGTGGTCTTTATGCTTCAACCGGGCTGGCAACTGATGCAGAACGACACGCAGGTTACCGATCATGTCATTGATGACAATCCTGCCTCGCCGGTGATGCTATGGAGCGGTACGATTCGTCCTATGCCGCAAACCACCCTCACAGCAATAGACGTAGCAAATCTGATTTTTTAATAAAAATCTCAAATGTCAACTATAAAATCTAAAATACTATTATGTTATTGTACGAAATCAAAGTGAATTATGAACGCCAGACGGGAGAAGACAACCCTGGTAAAGTGAAAGAGACCTATCTGGTAGAAGGCGTTAACTGCGCTGATGTAGAGAACCATCTGATGGATGAGATCAAACCGTTCATCTTCGGTGATTGCGAAGTAGCGAGCTGCAAGAAAGTGCAGTATTTTGACATCTTCCCGAACGAAGGAGGCGAATTTTGGTACAAAGGCCGTGTGGAACTGATCACGGTAGATGGAGACAAAGAGACGCGCAAGGCGGTTTCCGTTCTCGTACAGGCAACCCTGTTGGACGATGCTGTTCATGCGCTCAAGCAGTTCCTCAGTTCGCTTGACTGCGAGATCATCTCCATCGCGAAAACACCGATTATGGACATCTTACGTGCTGTGAACTAATGCCGCTTCAATTTGACATACGGGCTATCATCAAGAGCAAAGCACCCAAAGCTCGGATACCGGATTTCCTCATCCGATATCTGGAGCGCATTGCGCATATCAAGCAGATGAACGCGTTCCTGCGCAAGCATACGACTGAACGCAACTACGACTTCATCCGTCTGGTGATAGACGAAGAACTCGGCTGCTCGGCTTCCATCGAAGGAACGGAGAATATCCCTACGGACGGACGGCCTGTCATCTTTGTTTCTAATCATCCGCTCGGAGGTCTGGACGGAATGATCATTGCTCAGATGATTCATGAGGCACGGTCAACCAGTGCGAAACGCGAACTGAAAGTGATCGTCAATGAGTTGCTGATGTACATGGAGCCGATCAACGAACTATGGGCTCCGGTCAATAAGGTCGGCAAACTGACACGCGAGCAAGCCGCAGAGCAGCAACGGATGTGGGAGTCCGAAACGGATGTGCTCACCTTCCCTGCCGGAGCTTGCAGCCGTCTGCAGCGCATTGATGGCAAATGGCAGATTCAAGATCTGGTGTGGCAGAAGAACTTTGTACAGCGTGCGAGGGAATATAAACGCGACATTGTGCCCATCTATTTCGAGGGACATAACAGCCGCTTCTTCTACGCGTTGGCTTACATCCGCAAACTGCTACATATCAAACTCAATATCGAGATGTTGTACCTCGTGGACGAGATGTACGGCGCACACGGCAAGCATTTCCGAGTGCATGTCTTACCGCCTATTCCCTACTCCACTTTTGACAACAGTCGAACCCCCATACAATGGGCTCAATACGTAAAATCAATTGTTTATGCAACCAATAATACCACCTGTTGAAACAGCTCTGCTAATGAGCGAATTGGAAGGACACCTGCTTCGCCCGTCCAATAAGGCAGACAACTTGATCTACGACATTACGGCACATGAGTGCCCCAATGTGATGCGTGAGATTGCACGTTTGCGTGAGATCAGTTACCGTGAAGGAGGAGGTTCTACCGGAAATGAGATGGACATGGACGACATGGACACCATGGCTCGTCCGTACCATCAGTTGATCGTTTGGGATCCCGAGAACCGGCAGATCGTAGGAGGCTATCGTTACCTGCTCGGCTCGGAAGCCGAGATACGAGACGGTCAGCCGTACATCACCTCGGCGCATCTCTTCCACTATTCGGAGCGCTTCATCCGTGAGTTCCTGCCGTACTCCGTTGAGTTCGGTAGAGCTTTCGTGCAGCCTATGTATCAGAAACGGGAAATGGGTGTGAAAGCGCTCTTTGCCTTGGATAATATATGGGACGGAATAGGCGCGCTCCTCTATAATCATCCGGAGATACGCTATCTGTTCGGTAAGGTGACGATCTATCCCGACTACAACTCTACCGCACGAGAGTTGATCTACAACTATCTCGATCGCTTCCATCGGGGAGACCGTACGCTGTTTGCGCCGTACCACGAGGAGAAAGTGCAAGCTATTCCTACGCCCTTTGAGGGAGATGATCTGGATCAGAACTACCATCTGCTGCAACATGCCGTACGGGAGCAGGGTACGGTTATTCCGCCGATGTTCACCGCCTATCTCAACATCACAGACCATCTGATGTTCATGGGCAACGCCATCAATGATGAGTTGTCTAATGTATATGAGACAGGTATCATGGTGAGTATGGACACCGTCTATGCAGAGAAAAAAGAACGTTACATGGCTCCTTACGAACAATGGATTCAATCGCAGAACAAATAAATTCCGTACGCGCGCATATACCTGCTGACGTAACACTCGTTTGCGTCAGTAAGTTTCAACCCATAGAGGCTATACGTCAGGCTTACGAAGCCGGAGAACGTCATTTTGGGGAAAGCCGCGTGCAGGAACTCAAAATGAAGAGTACGCAACTACCCTCCGATATTCATTGGCATTTTATCGGACATCTGCAGACCAATAAAGTACGTGACTTGCTCAAACTGCGTCCATACCTCATTCAGTCGGTGGACTCCGAACATCTGCTTTGTGCTATCAACGAAGAAGCAGCCAAACTCGGTATAGTGCAAGACGTGCTTTTGGAAGTACATGTAGCCCGCGAAGAGACCAAGACAGGCTTTACACCGGAAGAGATCAACAACATCTTCCCTTCTCTTAACCGTTACGCCCACATCCGTTGCTGCGGTCTGATGACGATGGCAACCAATACGGATGACGAGACCGAGATCCGTCGGTGCTTCATGGAAGCGAAAGCAATCCTTTCAACTTTCAACTTTCAACATTCAACTTTAAGTATGGGCATGTCCGATGACTACCGTATCGCCATCGACTGCGGGTCTAACATGGTTCGTATCGGTTCTGCCATCTTTGGAGAAAGAAATCTGTCTCAGGTGAAGCCGGTCTTACCCAAAGCAGTCTTCTTCGACCAAGACGGCGTTCTGTTCAACTCCATGCCTTACCATGCTCAATCATGGGAATGGTCAATGAACAAACACGGTCTGCCCTTCACTGCCGAACAGACCTACCGCAACGAAGGACGAACCGGTGCATCGGTCATCAACGAGGCTTATCATCTGATTTACGGCGTAGAAGCACCGCAAGAACTGATCGAAGCAATATATGCGGATAAATCCGCTCGGTTCAACGAACTGACGGGAGGTCAGTTGCCCGAACTGATCCCGGGTATCCGCGAGGTACTGCAATACCTGCATGAGAACGGCGTACAGTGCTGGGTAGTAACCGGTTCGGGTCAACGCTCACTGTTGAGCAAACTGCACGACACGTTCCCCGGTATCTTCTCCGGCATCATCACCGCTTTTGATGTCACCCACGGCAAACCTGATCCGGAGCCTTACCTGAAAGCTTGGGAACGTTCCGGCTTTGCCAAAGAGGAATGCGCCGTGGTGGAGAATGCACCGCTCGGCGTACGGGCAGGTAAAGCCGCAGGATTATTCACCATCGCCGTGAACACCGGTATTCTGCCCGATGAGGCACTCTGGGCGGAAAAAGCCGACCGCGTATTTCCAAACATGACTGAATTACTACACTTTTTCAAACAATGAGCACACCCAAACCCTACGCTCTCGTCACCGGCGCTTCGTCCGGCTTAGGACTTGAGTTCGCCAAACAGTTAGCTGAACGCGGCTATAACCTGCTGATCGTCAGCAATGTAGAAGAGATCCATGAAGCAGCTTCAAATCTCAGATCTCACATTGCAAAACTCCAATACCAGACTGAGGTGATCAGTTTGGTTCTTGATCTTGGGCAGCAGTCCTCCGCGCGCGAACTATATAATTACACGCACGCGCACGATATAGAGGTGGAGGTATTGGTCAACAATGCCGGTGTTTATCATGACCGCGACATCCTCGATGACAGCGAAGGTTTCACTTCGCTCATCATGAATCTGCATATGTACACTCCGGCGATGCTCTGTTACCTCTTCGGTCAAGATATGCGTTCCCGCCGCAAGGGATATATCCTCAACGTCTGCTCGGTGACCTCGAAGATGGCAGCGCAGCGACTCGGAACTTACGGAAGTACCAAGGCGTTCCTCTCCCATTTCACCCGCGCACTGCATATTGAGCTGCGCCAATACGGTGTACACGTGACCGATGTCAGCCCGGGAGCGGTGGATACAGGGCTCTACTCTATCCCGCCGGTCTTTACCAAGATTGGTAAATGCTTAGGCATCATCGTTAGTCCTCAGACATTAGTTCGCCGTGCGTTACGTGCGTTATTCTGGGGTTGGAGTAAAACGACTGTTCCAAGAATCTTCTGGACCTTCCTTTGCTTCATCATTCTGCTTATCCCGACCTGCGTATTACGCCTCATCCGACGACTCGGATGGTTCTGATGATTCCAACGGTCGAATATATCCAGAAGCGTTTTGACGAATTCAATGTCCGCTATTTCGGCGGACAGTTACCTCCTGTGCCCGTCAAACTGAGTCACGCGAAAGGGTTCTTGGGTAAGATGTGCTATACCCGCCGCAAGCAAGGACTCTTCCGCGGTTATAAGAACGAAGATTTTCAGCTGCGCATCAATGTGCGTATCGACCTGCCGGAGACGGTGGTGGAGGACACTATACTGCATGAGATGATCCATTATTTCATTGCTTACAACAATTACCATGACACCTCCACACACGGTCAGCTCTTCCGTCGTGAGATGGATCGTATCAATGCTGAAGGCGCGCATCATATTACGATCTCACACCGCCTCAATGAAGCCGAGCAAGCTCAAGCTCATCTTCATAAAGGGCGCATCGTAGCCCTCGTGCATTTTGAGGACGGTCAGACGGGTGTCAAGGTCGTCCCTAAACAGATCAAGCATATTCTCTATTGGCACAAGGCAGCGCTGCGTCATTTTCCCATTGATGCCATCAACTGGTATTATACGGACGACGGGTACTTCGCCAAGTACCCGTCCTCTATCGCTCTGAGAGTCTTTCTGATCTCAGATCCGGCTGAACTGCCTCTTACGAACGCCCATCGGCTGATAGTCACAGACCGACAGGTTCGTCTTCAAGTTAATCCAAGAAATAATCTACGGTGGTAACCACGCGTACGTGCTTTACCCACGGCTGATACTGGTCGTTCTCCACGGAGAACTGACCTTGGCTTGCTCTGCGGATCGAACCCAACGAGCACTGTGCATCATCAGCGAACTTCTGAGCCACCGCACGAGCGTTCTGCGTAGCCTCTTCAATCATCGAAGGCTTGAGTTCCGGCAGACCGTTGTACTGATAGTCGAGATTCCATTGCTCGGTCTTCACGATGATTCCCTCTTTGAGCAACTCAGCCTCTTTGCCTTGGCTCTCTACAACCAGCTTCACTTTGTTTGTCGAAACGATAAGCGAGGTATTGAGCGTATATTTATACTCCGGACGATGGTTGCCGTAGTAGTCCGACCAGTTGTCATGTACATTGATAGAACCCTGACGGATGTCCGCTTCCTCAAAACCGAGTGCCAACAGATGTTTCTTCACACGGGCGGTCACTTGCTCCAAACGCTCATAGAGCGCAGGTAGATCATTACCGCTCCATGCGTACGAAAGCGGCCAAACGGCATAGTCGGCTTCCACCTCACGCATACTCAGACCTTTGACCGTTACTGCACGGTCTTTGTTAGCAAAACGGGTAATACCACAATAAATGAACAGTCCTCCGAAGAAGAGTCCCAAGGCAATCAAGCCTCCTGCAAAAACATTGTTTTTCATAATTCTATATCCTTTCTCATTGCGCCAAACAGCGCTCTATTTGTTCTTCTATCCGTTGCCGGAACACCGCTATCGGTCCGAGATCTTTGATGTCGCGCAGATTGCGAACGCGCTGTCGAACGGACGCTACACCATGCTTCGCCATCTTTTCTACGGAAGGAGTGATCGCTTGTTGCAGATGATCCAAGTTCACGTCGTATAGGATACAGGCGTGTACCACGGTGCCGGTAGAGGTGGTATAACAAGCGGTGCCTGCTACTTTCCGATCGGCTACCAACACATCGTTGTGCGCTGTCGTCACCGCCTCATACCCCATCGTCCGCAACGCGCACGAGAGTTTCTCCAAAAACCAATTAAACACCTCTTGGCTATGTACGTTCGGCGAGATGACAGAGAGCATCAGATTGCCTTCATCGGCATAGACACAGCCTCCCCCGCTCTTTCGCTGCACAACAGCTATTCCGTGCTCACGGCAATACGCTTCGTTCACCTCCGCCTCCACGGTTTGATGCTTGCCATAAATGACCGTCGGAGCCACTATCCATGTGAAACCCGTCGGCTTCGAGATGGTCTTCACCATCTCTGCCTCCATTGCCAAGTACTCAGCGAGAGAGAGACCCTCGGGACGATGCACAATCATTGCCTTTTGACCCTTTGTAAAGCATTTTAACATACCGGTTCCGTCAACTCTACACCGCGACAGAAACGACGTTTGATGTCACGGTCGTCACCTAAATAAATATATCGTTCCAGACGCTGCTCCAAAGTGTAGTTGTCATAATTGAGATATTTGTCATCCACGAGCAGCGCATCGAACTCATAGCCGGGTTCAAACGAACCCACCTTGCCGAAGAACGAACCGCCGCCTTTGGTAGCTAAATAGAACACCTCGCTCAGACTCAGGAACGACATCTCGCCTTTCGTCTGCGCATAATTGAGTTTCGACACCTGAATAGCGTATTGCATCACTCGCAGCATCGACAGATGATGTCCTGCCGACACATCCGTTCCGAGTGCTACGTTAATACCTGCGTTGAGGAACTTACGGATCGGAGCCATACCGGACGAGAGATTGCTGTTCGACATCGGGCAGTGTACCACATACACGCCGTTCTTGCGCATCAGTTCCATCTCTTCGCCGTCCGTGTAGCAGCAATGCGCCATCAGCGTCGGCGTCTGACCGAACAGACCGTATTTATTGTACGCATCGCCGTAACAAGTGGAATCGGGCTCCAACTCCTTCACCCAGTCTATCTCAGAGCGGTTCTCCGAGAGGTGTGATTGAACCGGCAGACCGGTCTCAGCCGCATATTCGCCTAAGGCACGCAGCATCTTATCCGAGCAGGACGGTACAAATCGCGGAGTGATGATCGGCTGCACTCGTCCTTCTCCATGCTCGTCCAGATGCGCTTTCAACATACGCATACCGTCCAACAGTTCGGCTGTAGTGTTCTGCAGCGTCTCTGGGCTGTTACGGTTCATGCCCACTAATCCCACATACGCACCCATACCGGCTTGGATGAACAGATCCGCCAAGATACGCGTAGCCTCCGGATGAATAGTGCCGAAGACTGCGGAACGCATCGTGCCTTGCATCCAAAGCTCATGTACGAAACGGCGGTATAAACGCCGCGCGTAGTCCGGATCGGCATACTTGGTTTCCTCCGGGAAAGTATACGTATTGAGCCACGGGAGTAACTCCAGATCAAGCGCCAAACCCATATTCCGGTATTGCGGCGCATGGACATGCAGGTCGTTGAAAGCCGGGATCAGGAGTTTGTCTCCGAAATCCATCACCTGCCTTCTCCAATCCATATTCTCCGGCAGCTCCTTGTAGATACCCTCTATCAAACCGTTCGAGCGCACGACAATATAGCCGTGCGGAATGATCTCCAGTTTCTTCGGCGAAGGAGTATATAAGATATTTGCTCTGTATATTTTCATGGTTTTAATTATTTATTTCTTAAAAAAGATCAGACATACGAGGTAGTTGATACATCCTGCAATGAAGATGACCAACATACTCAGGAAATCGTCCTGCCACGTGGGCAGCAGATAAACGAGAAGCGGCAGAAGGGAAAACTGGATGACCAGATTGATAGCTCGAGCCAAGAGAAAACCTCCTGCGTTCTTCAGCGTCGGTCGGGTGCCGAACGTGTACCAGTTGGTGAACACATAATTCGGTACCATCTCCAAGAGAAAACCGATAGCGAAAGCCACGTAATACAGGACCATTCCTTTTTCGGGATTTCCCATTAGCTTGATAGCTAACAGGAAGAATCCCGTTTGGACTAATGATCCCGAAAATCCGATGACCATGAATCGGAATGCACTACGGATGGTAGTCGGTAGATATGAACTTGGTAATCGCATATTTATGTACGATTTAAAGATGTACGATGTACGATTTATGTACGATTTAAAGATGTACGATGTACGATTTATGTACGATTTAGTTTTATGTACGATTTACGCGGTAGACAATCGTCAATTTTCTAATTCCTTCATCAGTTCTTCCATCGCAGCCTCTAATCCGTTAACGTCACGTCCACCGGCAGTGGCGAACCAAGGTTGTCCGCCTCCACCACCTTGGATATGTTTGGCAGCGGATTTGATCATCTGACCGGCATTCTTACCTGCCTCCACGAGCGGTTGAGAGAGGAAGACTGCGATCATCGGTTTGTTGTCACACTGCGTAGCGCTGACAACAGCGAACTTCACATCCGTGAACTTACCGCGCAACATCGGCATCACACCACGGATCAGCTCCGGATTACGTTCTCCGGTCAGACGCACGATCTTGGTATCTCCGAAATCGACTGCCGAAGCAATGATCTGGTCGCGGAAATGCTCAATCTTCTCCGTCATGAACTGCTCGATCTGTTTCTTGAGCTCGGCGTTCTCATCAATGGACTTATGCACGGCAGCCGACAGATCCGGTGCGTTGTTCAACATTGCTTTCAGACCATTGATCATATCCTGTCCGGCATAGTAGAGTTCATCCGCACGAGCAGCGGTAACCGCCTCTATACGGCGAACTCCGGCTGCTACACTGGTCTCCATGATAATACGAACCGAACCGATTCGACCGGTAGAGGAAACGTGGCAACCACCACAGAGCTCAACCGACGGACCATACTTGATCACACGCACGTCATCGCCGTATTTCTCGCCGAACAGAGCCATAGCTCCCATTGCTTTCGCCTCAGCGATAGGGGTATGACGACTCTCCTCGAGGTGCAAATCCTGACGGATGATCGCATTGGCTAAACGCTCTACCTGACGCAGTTCTTCGGGGCTCACTTTCTGGAAGTGAGAGAAGTCAAAACGCAGGCTCTCCGGCGTAACTAAACTACCCTTTTGCTCCACGTGCTTGCCTAATACCTCACGCAGCGCGTAGTGGATAATATGCGTAGCCGAGTGATTGCACATGATCGCCTGACGACGCTCTGCATCCACCTCAGCGATGAAGGTAGCCGAAGGATCAGCCGGCAGTTCCGTCATAATATGTACCGGCAAGTTATTCTCACGCTTGGTGTCAATAATTTTGAATTCCTTTGTACATTGTACATTGTCCCCTTGTACCTTCAGGCATCCGGTATCTCCGACCTCGCCTCCCATTTCGGCGTAGAACGGCGTCTTGTCGAGAACGACCTGATAGAAGGACTTGCCTTTCTGGCTCACTTGGCGGTAACGAAGGATGTGGGTCTCACAACTCAGCTCGTCGTACCCCACGAACTCGGTCTCACCTTCACGCAGCACGGTCCAGTCTCCCAAGTCCTGTTTGTTGGCCTCACGACCCATCGATTTCTGATGCTCCAGAGCCTTGTTATACTCCTCCTCGTTGGTGGTAAAGCCGTTCTCGCGGAGGATCAGCTCGGTCAGGTCAAGCGGGAATCCGTATGTATCTTTGAGTGTGAACACATCCACACCGCTGATCTCGGTCTTACCGGCTTTCTTAGCTTCGTCCATGAGCTTGTCGAGCAGACCGATACCTTTGTCCAAGGTACGCAGGAACGCCTCTTCCTCGCTCTTGATCACCGGAGTGATCTGTGCCTCTTGGATCTTGAGTTCGGGATAAGCCTCACCGAGATCCTCGATGAGCTGCGGAACCAACTGATAGAGGAACGCGCTACGCATATTCAGGAACGTGTAGCCGTAACGAACGGCACGACGGAGAATACGACGGATCACATATCCGGCTTTTTCATTCGAAGGCAGCTGACCATCGGTGATAGCGAAAGCGATCGTTCGGATATGATCCGCAATCACGCGCATAGCCACGTCGGTCTTCTCGTCCTTGCCGTACTGACAGCCACAGATAGCACCGATCTTCTTGAGCATCGGTTGAAAGACATCGGTGTCGTAGTTCGAGGTCTTGCCTTGGATCGTACGAACCAGACGCTCAAAGCCCATACCGGTATCGATCACTTTCTTTGCCAGCGGCTCCAACGAACCGTCCGCCTTGCGGTTATATTGCATGAAGACGATGTTCCAGATCTCGATGACCTGCGGGTGATCTTTGTTCACCAACTCACGTCCCGGTACTTTTGCACGCTCCTCTGCCGGACGGCTGTCCACGTGGATCTCACTACACGGACCGCAAGGACCGGTATCGCCCATTTCCCAGAAGTTATCATGCTTGTTGCCGTTCAGAATATGGTCGGCAGGCAGATGTTTTGCCCAGATAGAAGCTGCCTCGTCATCGCGAGCAAGTCCCTCTTCCGGCGAACCCTCAAAGACCGTCGCATAGAGGTTTGCGGGATCGATCTTGAGCACATCCACGATATATTCCCACGCGAAGTCAATCGCCTCTTTCTTGAAATAGTCGCCAAACGACCAGTTACCCAACATCTCGAACATCGTGTGGTGATACGTGTCGTGTCCCACTTCCTCCAAGTCATTGTGCTTACCGCTCACACGCAGACATTTCTGACTGTCCGCTACACGCGGGTATTTAATAGGGTCATTGCCTAAGATGATTCCTTTCCACGGGTTCATACCTGCGTTGGTAAACATCAACGTGGGGTCATCTTTGATAACCATCGGCGCCGAGGGTACGACTTGGTGTCCCTTCGATGCCATAAAATCCAAAAACGATTTTCTAATCTCTTGTGCTGTCATTATATTGATATTTATTCAATTTCACATTTTCTCATTTATTCATTTTCTTTCGGTTCAGCGGAACGCTCAAACCGGTTTCCTCCGGTGGTGGTCTTGAAATCAATGAACTCTCTACGCGGCTTGCCTTCTATGTCCGTTCGCTCGATGAACGGCAACGGGTTTGCCCGCAACTCATCGTACTCTTTGCGTTTACGGAGCACGTCCAGCGCCATGAAGATCGCGTGACGCATACTACTCTCGTCCGCTGCGTTCTTGCCTGCTATGTCATACCCTGTGCCGTGATCCGGCGAGGTACGTACGATCGACAGACCTGCGGTATAGTTCACGCCGCTCATGTCCAAGGTCTTGAACGGAATCAAGCCTTGGTCATGGTACATTGCGAGTACCGCATCGAAATGCGAGAAATGCCCCGTTCCGAAGAACCCGTCGGCGGCATACGGACCGAAGACCCACAGACCCTGCTCTTTGGCTTTCGTCAAAGCCGGAATGATGATCTCCTGCTCCTCCTTACCCAGCAGACCGGCGTCTCCGGCATGAGGATTGAGTGCCAAGACCGCAATACGCGGTTTCTCTAATCCGAAATCGCGCTTGAGGCTTTCGTTCAGCGTCGTCAGTTTGCTCAAAATACGCTCCTCCGTGATCTGCGCAGGGATCTGAGCTATCGACACATGGTTGCACACCAACGCCACACGCAGTCCTTCCGTGCAAAGCATCATGAGCGATCCACCATTCGCACCATTTGCATCATTTGCACCATTTGCATCATTAAAACATTTCTCTAACCACTCCGTGTGCCCTCCTCCGAGAGCCTCTTTGTTGATCGGCGCAGTCACCAAAGCGTCCAAAAGACCTGCTTTCAGATCCCTGCACGCACGTTCCAACGACGCTTTCGCTGCTTTGTTGGCATCCTCTGTGGGCGTACCCAACTGCACAGGTAAGTTATCCGTGTAACACGTGATCAGGTTGAGCCGACCGTCTTTGGCTTGCTCAGGGCTGTCGATCATGTTCCATGTGATGTTACGGAACTCTTCGTCTAAGGTGTGAAAATGCTGTTTCGCTACTACCGCATTGCCGTAAATAACCGGACGGATCACGTCAAACACGTATCCGTTCAGCAATGCTTTGATAATCACCTCATATCCAACGCCGTTTGTATCTCCGGCGGTTATTCCTATTATTGGCTTCACGATTTCAATGAATAATGAATAATTAACAATTAATATTTCTCTACGTGAATTTTCTCGTACTTGAGTTTCTCAAGGTCATAGTCCTTACGTTCCTCGTCTTTGTATCCCAGCGAGATGACGCAAAGCACGGTCTTATCCTCCGGTATGCCGCACAGCTTGCGAATCAACTCCTCCGATGCCTCACGGCAGTACACGTGACACCAACAAGCGCCTAAACCCTGCTCTTCTGCTGCCAAGAGTATATGCTCCGCAGTTATCGCACCGTCGCACATCCATGCATCGCTCAGCGTAGTGTCCAACGCGATCACTATTCCCACCGTCGCTGTCTCGAACATCTGACTGCCGTACGTACGGCAACCCGACATTGCCCTCAGCTTCGCTTCGTCGCGTACCACGATGAACTCCCACGGGTTCGTCCGTTTTGAACTCGGAGCCATCAGCGCGCATTGCAACAAATAATCTATTTTCTCCTGCTCCACAGGCTGATTCGTGTACTTGCGTATCGACCGCCTATGTCGGCATAATTCCAAAAAACTCTCCATTTCCTTATTATATATAGATTACCCTTTGTGGCACAAACCCACAAATCGGCTACAAAGGTACACTTTTTTTTGCATATATGCAAATAAAAAGCGAAAAATCGCCAAAAAAAATGTACGAAGGAACCATGTAAGATGTACAATTTATGTACGAAGGAAGAAAAAGCGCATCCTCACGGGTGCGCTTTTTCCTTGAATGGACGATTGTCCGCCGCGTACATCGTACATCTGTCCTTCGTACATCCTTCGTACATCGTACATCTGTACATCGTACATTAGTACATTTGTCCTTTGTACATTGTACATTGTACATTGTACATTATCTTATACTGAACTCGCATCCGCAGTACTGCTGGTTATAGAAACCGTATTCTTTGAGTAAGGTGTTTCGCCGTTCCTGCAAGCCGTCTTTTCGCCAATTCTGCGCCCAGAAACGCACTTTCCTCTCTCCGTCCGAGGCAGAGGAGAGGGCTTTTTCCGCCGCTTCTCCGGCGGCATTGATCTGCTCCAAGTTCTTCCATCGCGAGGAAGCAAGGGTAGTAGCAAACCACGGGATACCAAGTTCCTGTGCTTTTCTTGCAGCGGCATCGAGGCGCATACGGAAACACCGTTCGCATCGTCTGCCCCGTTCCGGTTCGTTCTCCAAACCGCAGACCGATTCCCGCCAAATGTCATGACGGTAGTCATCATCGATCCATCGGATGCCGAGTCCCTCTGCGTGCCTTTTGCTTTCGTTTTTGCGGATCTCGTATTCCTCCTGCGGGTAGATATTGGGATTGAAATAGTATATCACCGGCTCTATCTGATGCGCCAATAACCATTCCACGATGGCACTGGAGCAAGGCGCACAACACGCATGAAGCAACACGCGTGTACAGCCCTCCGGCACTATGATAGCAGCTTGTTTCATCGTATTAACACATTTCGCGGTGCAAAGGTACGCTTTTTTTTGCAAGTATGCAAGAAAAAAGCGAAAAATCGCCAAAAAAATGTACGAAGGAACAATGTAAGATGTACAATTTATGTAAGAAGGAAGAAAAAGCGCATCCTCACGGGTGCGCTTTGTCTTGAATGGACGATTGTCCGCCGCGTAAATCGTAAATCCCGCAAAGCGGTAAATCGTACATCCTTCGTACATCGTACATTTGTCCTTCGTACATCTACATCGGCTTTTAGCCGTTGTGCTCCTCGTCATAGGCAGCCTTTTCGAGGCTCCAGAGGAAGGCACGCATGGTCTTTTGGCCGTTCGGGGCGTCTTTCTGCGCTGCGAAAGCGGCTTGGTCGGCACTGATCTTCATCAGGTCTTTCGCACGAGCAGCAACTGCTGCTGCGACTGCCGAGAAACGGTTACGGATACGAGTCTCCTCAGAGGTTACAGGGGTCGAACGCTGCACTTTCTTGCGCAGGTACAAGCGGTTACAATCAGGGTTCGTGGTAGCTGCTACACGGTGAGTTCCGAGAAGCATCTTGTTGCAAGAGTGTTGACCGTTCTTGCCCGGTTTGCTGAGTGCGCCCGACACATGGTCGATTCCGGCACTCCATTCTACTTTTGCCATAGTTGTTT
>Ga0256405_10004142_pt1 | contig 27887 bp, 20 predicted proteins | sample RumenRJG_02DNA_FD_189096 | JGI IMG/M metagenome (GOLD analysis project Ga0256405, IMG submission 189096) | Bovine rumen microbial communities from Lethbridge, Alberta, Canada - RJG_02 | ecosystem: Host-associated > Mammals > Digestive system > Stomach > Rumen | place: Canada: Alberta... | reverse complement strand
TTGCGCCTTTCTCCCGCTGTGTGCATATAAGATACCACCTTTTGAAATCAATTGCAAGAGTTTTTAAGAAATTTTGAGAAAAATTTTTTCCAATTTGTAATAATTTCGAAAATAGTGGTTACCTTTTTCTGCAGTATACAAGATTTTGTGCCTGATTTCAACCGCCCCGGCACATTCCTAAGAAAGCTTAAGACTTTTGGTTAAATCGCTGTCATTCTTCTTTCAATCACGATCGAATCTGGCAAACTGCATAAATTTGTCTATATTGACAAATCGTCCCTTTTTCAGGCTTGTCTTTTCCTTTAAAATAATGTAAAATTCACAACAAGAAACGCAGAGATGCATTTCTCTATTCTTTATGACAGGAGCGATTCTGGTATGAGTGGTTTTGTATGGATCATCCCGATCCTCGCCATCTGTGCACTTTGCTTTGCCGCCTATAAGGCGAGCTTTGTCTCAAAGGCCGCGGCGGGGACTTCCCGGATGCAGGAAATTGCTTCCGCGATTGCAGAAGGCGCAGATGCGTTTCTGATGTCCGAATACAGGATTCTCGCGTTTTTTGTCGCAGTCCTTTTTGTTCTGATCGGCTTCTTTATTAACTGGGGAACCGCGCTCTGCTTCCTGCTCGGCGCTCTCTGTTCCATTCTCGCCGGCTTCTTTGGAATGAAGGTCGCCACCAGGGCCAATGTCCGCACGGCCAATGCCGCCATGGAATCCGGCATGAACAAGGCCCTATCCATTGCCTTCGCTGGTGGTTCGGTCATGGGCATGTGTGTGGTCGGCCTCGGCCTTCTCGGCTGCAGCCTGATCTACATTCTGACCGGCAACTATAATATTCTTTTTGGTTTCTCTCTCGGTGCCTCCTCCATCGCGTTGTTTGCCCGTGTCGGCGGCGGTATCTACACCAAGGCCGCTGACGTTGGTGCCGACCTGGTCGGCAAGGTAGAAGCCGGTATTCCGGAAGACGACCCCCGTAACCCCGCTGTCATTGCCGATAACGTCGGCGACAACGTGGGCGACGTGGCCGGTATGGGCGCCGACCTCTTCGAGAGCTATGTCGGTGCATTGATCTCGGCGCTGACCCTGGGCGTTCTGATCACAGGTTCCTTCCCCGGCGCCGGGGCCTTCTATCCCCTGCTGGTCGCTGCCGTCGGCATCGCCGCCTCCATTGTCGCAACCTTCTTTGTCCGCGGCAAGGATAATGCCAATCCCCATGCCGCGCTGAAGATGGGTTCCTATGTATCCGCTGCGATTGTCGCGATCGTTTCCATTCCGCTCAGTTTGAAGTTCTTCGGTGGCATCTTCTACTCCCTGCCGATCATCGCCGGCATCATCGTCGGTCTCGTCATCGGCTACATGACAGAGGTCTATACATCCGGTGATTACAGCTCCGTCAAGCGCATTGCGGACCAGTCCGAAACCGGCTCCGCCACCACCATCATCAGCGGTGTTGCAGTCGGCATGATGAGCACCTGGGTGCCCATCGTCCTGATCTGCGTCGGAATATACGTCTCCTATCGTGTCACCAATAATCTCTACGGCATCGCGCTCGCCGCCGTCGGCATGCTGTCCACCACCGGCATCACGGTTGCGGTTGACGCCTACGGTCCCATCGCGGACAACTCCGGTGGAATTGCCGAGATGAGCGGCCTCGATCCCCATGTGCGTGAGATCACGGATAAGCTCGATGCCGTCGGCAACACCACGGCCGCCATGGGTAAGGGCTTTGCCATCGGCTCTGCCGCGCTTACGGCTCTCGCTCTGTTTGTCTCCTATGCCCACGAAGTCAAGCTCGAAGAAGCCGGCATCAACATTCTCTCCCCCAATGTGGTAATCGGCCTTCTGATCGGCGGTATGCTTCCTTTCGCGTTCTCCGCCATGACAATGGACTCTGTCTCCAAGGCAGCATATAAGATGATCGAAGAGGTTCGCCGCCAGTTCCGTGAAATCCCCGGTATTCTCGAGGGAACCGCAAAGCCCGACTACACTTCCTGCGTCGGCATTTCCACCACCGCGGCACTTCATGAGATGATCATTCCGGGCATTATGGCCGTTCTGGTCCCGTTGCTGGTAGGCATCCTGCTCGGCCCGGAAGCGCTCGGCGGTCTGCTGGCCGGCTCTCTTGTCACAGGTGTTCTGCTGGCGATCTTCATGTCCAACTCCGGCGGTGCCTGGGACAATGCGAAGAAATACATTGAGGAAGGCCATCACGGCGGCAAGGGTTCCTCTGCGCACAAGGCCGCGGTGGTCGGCGATACCGTCGGTGACCCGTTCAAGGACACCTCCGGTCCTTCCCTGAACATTCTGATCAAGCTCATGACGGTTGTCTCGCTGGTGTTCGCTCCCCTCTTTGTGAAGATCGGCGGCCTACTGTAATTCTTTGTCCTTTCTTCCTTATAAAAATGCTCTGCCGGGAATGAATCCCGGCAGAGTTTTTTCGTTGATTGATCTTGTTTTCCTCTCTTGAATACGCTATAATGCTTCTATTCACTATTTTAATTGGAGTTCTTCATGAAAAAGCTGATTCAGGTGCTCTTCCTTATTCTTCTTTCCATCCTGCTTGCCGGGCTTGTGATTCTTCGAGTACAGCAGCCGCAGACGTCGGTCGCAGATACGGCACAGTCCGGTGTTGCTGAGACTGTCGGCAGTCCGGCAGATGCTCTGAATCCCGCAAGTTCTTTTGATACGGCAGGCACCGGGATTACTGTCCCTGTCGTCTCCGCTCCTGAGGTCTCCGTCGCGCCCACGCCGGAGCCAACACCCACACCGACGCCGGAGCCCACACCAGAGCTCTTCACCATCTCGGTCATAGGAGATGAAACCCTCACCTCCCATCAGATGCTCAGTGATCAGTCGGAGTATTCGTATGCCGGACGTATGAACGGCGACTACAGCTATCCGTTTAAAAACACCGTTCAATACTTCAAAGATGATGAGTTCACCATCAGCAATCTGGAATGCACCCTTTCCGATACCCAGATGTATTCTCCACAGCAGTTTTATTTCCGCGCTCCCGCTGCAAATGCGCAAATCCTCACCTTGGGTGGCGTAGACTTCGTCACCACGGCAAACAATCACTCTCTGGACTTTGGTCAGGCCGGTCTGCTCTCCACCTATGCGACACTGGAAGAGTACGGCTTGGAATACGGCAAGGAAGATGAATACAAGATAGTCACGACGGAGCACGGACTTCGGATCGGGGTCTATTGTGCATACAATGATTATATTCCGAACAAGGACAAGGCCGGCGCTGCGATTCAGCAGATGAAGGCTGACGGCGCGGATTACATCATCTGTGCGTTTCACTGGGGGCAGGAGCTTTATTATCAGCCCAATGCCACTCAGATTGACATCGGTCGGGCGTGTATTGACTCCGGCGCCGATCTGATTTTCGGCTGTCACACCCACTGCCTTCAGCCGATCGAAGAGTATAACGGTGGCATCATCCTCTACAGCATGGGTGAGTTCAGCTTTGGCGGAAGTACCTCTCCTACTGACCGTGACACGGCAATCTTCCAGGTGACGCTGAAGCGGGATCTGGACGGCTCAATATCGGTAGACGGCTGGAAAGTGATCCCCTGTTGTGTCAGCAGCCGCCCGGTATACGAAGGCTACACGCTGGACAACTACAACGACTACTGCCCCACGCCCTATGAAGAGGGATCTGAGGATTATAATCGTGTTCTCAGCAAACTGGATGGAAGCTATCAGGCGGCCAGTCAGGGGGCAGATTACAGCAACTGGTACAGCAGTTACGGCTGATTCTGATTGCTCTGCGCATTCCGCGCTGTTCCCTGAGTGAATATAACCCCATAAATCCAAACCGCATCATCCGAGTCGCAGAAGCGACCGTCTGATGCGGTTTTTGTTGTTAATTGCGACATTTTAGGTGAGGGAGATTTCGTTGACAAGGCTACGATTCCATGGTATTATGCTGACAGCTTTCAATTCTTGCCTTTATATATTGTTGCAATTAGCAACACAACGGAGTGATACTATGAAAAAACTGTCCAAAGCGCTTTTATCCGATGCGGTTCGTTCAGGCCGGAACAGACTTGGTCTCTCCCAGGCAGAGCTTTCCCGGAAGGCCAGAATCAACCGCTCCATTCTCAGCAATCTGGAAAACGGCCAGTATATGCCCTCCATTGAGCAGCTGGAAGAGCTCTCTTCTGTTCTCGGTTTTCAGATTCAGGATCTGCTGCAAGATGATTCTGCCGCAGAAGTGATTCCCATTGAAGTCAGCTATCGGATCGCCGTCGCCGGAGTAGGCTATGTCGGTCTGTCTCTCGCGGTTCTCCTTTCCCAGCATCACGAGGTTGTCGCGGTCACGACAACTCCGGAAAAAGCAGAGCGTCTGAATCAGTTCATCAGTCCGATTCAGGATGAGTATATTGAAAAGTTCTTCGACGAAGCCAGAACCGGAAAGCGCAGCCTGAATCTGCATGTTACCACCGATGCGAAAGCGGCCTATCGGGACGCAGATTATATTATTGTGGCGACTCCGACAAATTATGACCCAAAGACGAATTACTTTGACTGCTCCGCCGTTGACTCTGTCGTCCGGCTTGTTTCAGAAGAGACTGCGGGAAGGCCTGTAAAGCCGACAATCGTGATCAAATCCACGATTCCGGTCGGATATACACAGCAGCTTGCCAGTAAATATCCGGAGCAACGCATTCTATTCAGCCCGGAATTTCTTCGTGAATCCAAAGCACTTTACGACAATCTCTATCCTTCCAGGATCATTGTCGGATGTGACAGTCAAACCGAGGATGTCGCCCGGATCTTTGCGGGGCTGCTTCAGCAGGGTGCCGTCAAGTCGCCGATTGATACACTGTTTGTCGGAACAACGGAAGCAGAAGCAACCAAGCTCTTTGCCAATACCTATCTCGCGCTCCGTGTTTCCTATTTCAACGAGCTGGATACTTATGCCGAACTGAAGGGCCTGAATACCGCTTCCATCATCAAAGGCGTCTGTCTCGATCCGCGAATCGGCTCGTTCTACAACAACCCGTCCTTCGGCTATGGCGGCTACTGCCTGCCGAAAGACACCAAGCAGCTTCTGGCGAACTATCAGGATGTTCCCGAGAACCTGATCCAGGCCATCGTGGAGAGCAACCGCACGCGCAAGGACTTCATTGCGGATCGTGTCTTGGAAATCGCCGGTTCCTATGGCAACAGCGAAAGCTATTCCATCCACAAGGAAAGCCAGCAAAAGGACGTCACTGTCGGTGTTTACCGGCTTACCATGAAGAGTAACAGCGACAACTTCCGTCAATCTTCGATCCAGGGCGTTATGAAACGGATCAAGGCAAAAGGCGCCACCGTTGTCATCTATGAGCCGACGCTGGAAGACGGAAGCACCTTCTTCGGAAGCCGCGTGGTAAATGACCTGGACAAATTTAAATCCATATGCAGTTGCATCATCGCCAACCGATATGACACAGTTCTGGATGATGTGGAAGAAAAAGTCTATACCCGGGACCTTTTCCGCAGAGACTGAGTTTTTTACGGGTATTCTGAAAAGCGGTATCAGGATTAGTTGATCACAATCCTGATACCGTTTTTCTGTCCCACCTATGCCGTTTTTCTTTGTTTCCTTTCATACAGGACAATCAATACAGCTGATGCTGCAATTGCGCCCAGTGTAACATAGAGCCCTGCTTGTTTCAGCGGTGTGCTGTAGCGGAAAACAACCGCATGCTCTCCAGCTGGAAGCTCTACTCCGAGATAGTGCTTATTGACACACAGAAGCGGCTTCTCTTCACCATCCACCTCGACGCTCCAGCCCCTGCCGTAAGGCGTCGCAACACAGAGGATTTTGTTCTCCTGGATCGTGATTTCTCCGGAAATGGTGTCTGTCCCAAGTTTGATATTTTGAAGCGGATCCTCCTGAAGGGGTTTGATTCTTTCCTCGTATCCGTCCATCGGGACTGCATAGACGTAAATCCCGCTGAAGGAATAGATGCCGCGCAGTGGGAACGTGATGGTAACCGATGTAACCGGTTCTTCGGGAATTCCGAGATTTGCAATAAAATCCTGTCTGCCGGATGAGTGCCGTGCATCCGGAGGTTTATATCCTATCGTTTTTCTGGTCCCTTCTGACGACTCGATTGTAAAAGTAGCATTCTTAATCGGATCCCAGTAGCGGCTGCTTTCGCGAATTTCCTTCCGGCTTTCATCGGAGAGAAGCTCCCACTCCGCCTTGTTATAAAGATTCAGGGGATCAACGCGCTCATCTCCAAAATAAAGGTCAAGCTGTTTTGTCGGGATAAAGCCAATTCCCTCAAGGCCGATATACAGTTCGGCATCTCTGACCTCTCGGTCAAGGTGCAACACAAGTTCCGTATTGTTGTCTGTCGTCGTGTAACCGGCATCCGTCAATGTAATCTCATTTCCGATGCACTCCGCTGTATAGCCGATCTTATAGTCCTCCGTTTCCCCGGTATAAAGCAGAATGCTCTGTGCTTCCTCGTCGGTCAGGGCTGCCTTCAGCTGTATCTCCTGTCTCTGCACCGGATTCATCCCTGCCCACATTTCGTCTGTAATGCAGGTGTCATAGCAATATCCCAATGGCAGAGGATTCAGATTCCTGTAAATATCATATTCGATCCTGAACCCGCTGCCTGTTTCCACATACTCATAGCCATACGGCATGAAACTGTCGTCACCGGCTGTCCTCACATAATAGTCAACGGCAGCAAGCCCGATCGCGGTTGTCCGGTCATCGTAACCGCTGTACTGCTGAAACAGGTTTTCTCGCATGCTCAGGTCGTTTCGATATTTATTGACGCTCGGAATGGAGATCGAAAAATAATACCCGGTATTGGAGATCCGGTTGATCATATTTACATTTTGCGTCAGAGTCCCCGAATATCTTGGGTAGTACTCATCCGCGATGCGTTTTACAACGCTGGATTCATTATCCTTCCAGCCGCTCTCTATCAGCCCGTTGGGAATGCATTCTGCTGCATAATCACTGCCGCGGGGCGAAAACTTCCAGAACGCTCCCAGGAAAAGGTTCGCTGCCGCCAGAAGGATCAGCAGTGCCTCACGGCTCCACATGCTTTTCCGTCCCTCTGGCCGGTACACGATCAGAAGTGTAAAGAAAAACAGCGGAAGAACCGTATACGCATTCGGGCTTCTGGACTCCTTGCAGAGAATGATAAGCAGAGAATAGAGGATACTCAGCGCCAGCAGGATTCTCCATTCTCCTCTGCTTAACCGGAAGAGCATGTCCCATTCCTTCACCATGATGTAGATCAGCAGAAGTACAAAAGCCCAGCACCACCGGTTGGTCATGTAGGACATTCCGTTCAGGATTCTGCCGCCAATGGGAAAAAGCGTAATCAGGCAGCAGACAGCCAGCAACACTTTCAAAAGCGGCTCCCGCTGCTTCTTTACGAACAGCAAAAATGCACATAGCAAGGTTGGTGCGCTCAGTCCCAGGCAGAGCCAGTAAGGATCCCGGTACTCAATGAAGGCCGCAGGGAGCTGGCTGTAATAAGACAGGGGATAAAACAGGCGAAACGGCTGCGCCACACCGAGTCTTGAATCGCTGAGAAACATGGATGTTACCGGCAGCAGAATCACGGCGGCAATACATACTCCCAGCAGAGCCATCCCGCCCATGACCAACAGCTTTCGAAACGCCTGCCTGTAATCTCTCTCATACAGGACTGCAAGCCGAATGATCGCATATCCCACCGCGAGAAGGGCAATCATATAGAAGAAGTAAAAATTGCTCGCTGCAGAAACGGCAGCCATCACAACAAAGAGATATGGCCGCTCGTTATGAATGATCTTTTCGATGCCCAGAATCATGAGGGGAAAATAGATCAGGGGATTCAGAAAATACGGATGCCTGGCCGCATTCAGGATTCCCCAGTAGCAAAGGCTGTAGGCCAGTGCCCCTGCAAGAATTGCCATTTTATTTTTCCTTCCGGTTCCGAAGCACAGCACGGAAAAAGAAATTCCGGCAAGATAAAGCCTCAGAAGGCTGGAAAGAGAATAGAAATAGTGCATATACCTCATCGGTATAAAAGCAGCCAGCAGCGCGATCGGATCCCCGATCACATAATAGTGCAGGGAGTTAAGAATATCTCCTCCCTCTCCGATATAAAAGTCCCAATCCGGAATCACCAGCTGATGCTCCGTCATCAGCTGCCTCACAATCTCCCGAAGATAGGCGGAATAATAAGCCAGCGCCTTAAAGTATTGGCTCCAGCCGTCCATTTGCCAGATCAGGGACCGATTGGAAAGGATAAACCAGGAAAAGCAGCAACAGGCCGTACAGCAAAACGCAATCGTATAAATGAGATAATACCAGCGCTTTTTTGCTTCTTCGGAGAGGATTGACCGAAGACTGTTTATCACCCGCAAGCTCTTTTCCCCCTTCCATACACGTTTTGGCAGATTCCGTCCAAATGGCCGAAGCTTTAATCCATTAAAACAATTCCGAATGGATTCAGGACAGTTCCGCTACAGAGAAGTCTTTTACCGTCACAGCGCCGTTCTCTTCACTTCCGAACAGTCCGGAGCAGAGATAAAGCTCATAGTCTTCTCCTTCCTCATTGGGCTGAACGGTAAACGTCCATTGCCATGGTTCCTTCAATCCGTAATACGCCGTATCAAAAATCCACTGCTGGCTCGGACTTCCTATGGTTTTGTTATACAGCACGAGACTGATCGCTTCCGGCATCTGGTTTTCCGGATAGACTTCATTAAAGCTAACCCGGTAGCTTTTCCCTGTCTGCAGCTGGACCGGAATCGCATTCAAACGGTCGATCAGATTATCTCCATCTGCCTTGATTTCATCGCAGTCCAGCAACGTTATCCTGCTTTGATTCTGCAGCGCTTCCAGATTCTCTTCCGTAATGCCAACCCGGTTGTAATAACGGTTGGATACGGCGGACGGGCTCATCATCATGATCACGAGGTCCGGTCTGGTCCATTCACAGTATTCCGCAATTCCCGCATCGGTAAAATATCTCGGATCAATCACGTCCACAGCTGAGAATTCCGTCGACAGGAACGACTGAATCGCCAGTCCGAAGCTGTCCTTCACGAACAGGACTTTTTTCTGATTCGGTGCGTTGATATTCCGATGCTGTACGCTCGGATAATCTCCTCCGATATAGATCACATAGGGGGTAACCGCAAAGAGATCCTGTTTTTCCCTGTATTCTTCCCGGATATTTACTTCCGCAAATTCTCCTCTGAAAAAGAGCCTGTAATCGGGAATGCTCAGCGACATGTCTGTTTCAAAGTCCGGTTCATACCAGATCACATCGTCCAGCCCGTCATACAGTTTGCCGACACGTTTTCCATGCGTCCCCAGAAAGGCATTCTCCAGGGTCAACCTGTTCCAGTATTCCGGATCTGCATACGTGATATCAAGATCCGGGTCATACCGGTTTTTCAGCTCATCCATCAGGATTCCAAAGCCCTGCAGCGCCCCATCGCCGTTCCAGTGATGGTCGGTACGATAGAAATACTTCCCGCTCAGGTCCCCGTTTTGAGACACATAGGGTCTCAGGTCCAGTGTATCCACCCCTTTTTCTGAAAGCAGAGAAAGCAGATGGTCTCCGGTATCGTTCTGATAATTATGGAACGGTTCCGGCAGGAGGTCTCCCTCAAGGTCCTCTTTCACCGGTGCCAGAACGAACAGCATCGGAATGTCCTCTGTCTGAAGGTACCGTGAGAATTGCTGTACGGAATCGGCCAGATTGGTCTCCAGCATTTCATCCGGGGCCTCAGAGAAGGTTTTGCTTCCATAATTCAGCATGCCATTGTTCATCAACATGGTCTCATTGTACGCCCGGCGTCCTGTCACGCGCGCAAAGAGTCCGTTAAAATTGATGAAGTCGCTTCTCAGCCAAAGCTTTGACGAAACATAGTTATCGGCGATTTCCTTTGTCATCTCTTTAAAGGATTCTTCTCCCATCAGGAATGACAGCGCTGGCCGCGCAGACAGTTTGACATTCACCGCTGCCATGAGCAGGACGAATGCGCAAAAACAGATCGCGACCACTGATCTGATTCGGTTTTTCGGTGTGTTTCCTTCCATCATTTCCCTCAAACGGTACCTCTGTCTCTCAGAAATTAAAATAGATAAACGGATTGTTCGCCTGCATGACCAGACAGCTGAAGGAGATCAGAAACAGAAGGAACTGGATGATGCAGCCTGCTTCGCTCTCCCATTCACCCTGGTTCATTCTTCCCAGCTTGAGTTTTTCCCCGATCACTCTGAATACCGGCGTGCAGCAGAGAATTCCGACGATGAGAAACACCGCGTATTCTCTCAGCCAATACAGGAACCATGCATCGGCAAACGCATGTCCTGAAAAACCGAACATGGTTTTCAGATAGGTTCCTGCCGCAGGCAGACTCACAGAGCGGAAAATTACCCACTCAATGAAGTGGAACACCCGGATCAGAATGGCGTAAAGGACAAGGATCGCCCGGGGGCCTTCGGCGAGCCGTTTCGGGATTCGCCACATTCTCTCCGCAATTGTCACCGCTCCGTACAGAACGCCCCAGAGGATATAGGTCCAGTTTGCCCCGTGCCAGAGTCCTGTGAGAAACCAGACGATAAACAGGTTCAAGACCACTCTGCCCGGCTTGACCCTCGAACCGCCCAATGGGAAATACACATAGTCCCGGAACCATGTGGTAAGCGAAATATGCCATCTACGCCAGAATTCCGTCAGATTGTTGGAGATGTAGGGATAATTGAAGTTCTCCAGGAAGTGGAAACCGAGCATACGCCCCAGACCGATCGCCATATCCGAGTAACCGTCAAAATCAAAATACAGCTGAAGGCCATAGCAGAGTGCTCCCATCCAGGCCATGCAGACGGTGTTGTCTCCGGAAGCAAACGCCATATCCGCAACTTCGGATAAGACGTTGGCAAGGAGAATCTTTTTATTGAAACCGAGAAGGAACCGCATGATTCCTTTTTTGAAGTCATCCGCCGTAATGTGACGCGCGTTAATCTGATCCATCACCGTGGTATAACGGACAATCGGGCCGGCGATCAACTGTGGAAACAGCGCAATATAGAGGCCAAGATAAGCCGGGTTCTTCTGTGCGTCGATCCCACGGTATACATCCACGACATAGCTGAGCGCCTGAAAGGTAAAGAACGAAATGCCGATGGGCAGCGCGATCGAAGTCTCCGGGAACCATGCTCTGCTGACCGGGAGCCAGGAATGGAGGGTTGCCGTGATGAAATTCAGATACTTGAAAATCATCAGGATGCCAAGGTTCAAGGCCACATCCAGAATAAGAATCGCTTTTGCGGCTGCTTTGTTTTCTCTGCAATGCTCAATCCAGCGCGCAAGCAGGTAATTGAAGCAGATGGAGGCCATCATCACGAAAACGAATCTCGGCTCGCCCCAGGCATAGAAAAACAGACTGGCGATCAGAAGCCAGTAATTGCGGAGCTTCCCAGGAAGCAGAAAATTGATTCCGTAAGTAACCGGAAGGAACAGAAGAAGAAACTCAATACTGGAAAAGAGCATAAGCCGGGGTTTTCCTCCTTCGGAATTCAGATCGGCATTCCGCCGATAAAGGTTTTAGTGCTGCTGTGTCTTTGTTTTCTCAGATTCAGGGATCTGCTTTCAGGCGATAATATCCGGATCTGAGAAAAAATAGATATAATACGTCACCTGAGCGGACTCGAAACAGGCTTGCTGGGAAAAGCAGGCATCAAATCTGCTATGATACGGTTCGCTCAGATGGTTTTCCAGATAGCGATAACCGGACATCTCATCGTAGGGGGAATCTGAGAGAATCAGTGCAGATTGCTCCGGCTCAATATCCCGGTATCGTTCGGTTGCCACCGGGGATCCATACGGAACCAGCAGTCCACTCTGCTCGTCGCTGTTTGCAGCCATATTCGGAAAAACCGAACAGAATTCAATTCTGTCTCCGGAACAGGCGGCAATGGTCGGCGTCTGATAATCTCCGTAGATGGTCCTGATCCCGTTTTCTTCCAGCCAGGACACGATTTCAGAATAAAACTGCTTCTGCGTCTGATACTTGGCCGCATCCGGATAGACATTATAGAAGTAATTCATCGCTCCGCAAAGCAGCAAAGCTACACAGAAGAAAGACTTCTTTTTGTTGCCGCTCAAATGCTCAAACAGCAAGGCAGTGCTGAGCGGAATCAGCAGATACCAGACAAAGTAATAGATTGCCCGGACCTGTATCACCAGAACGCCTGCCGCAAAGACACCGAACAGGCTGAGCCAGCAGAACAGGAGAACACGGGATCCCATTCGATCTTTCTTTTTAAGGCACAGCACCAACGCCGTCAGTCCCAGAATCAGCAACAACATTCCAAGAAGCGCGAGCGGTTTCCACTTCCATCCATATTGGAAATAGCGAATTCCGACAAGATCCAGAAACGCTTTCGCGCTCTCGAAAAAGCGAGTTCCGATTGATCCGTGCCCAGCATCTTCGATGCTGCTGACATTGGACAGATACCGGCTTCCCTGGTGTTGCCTGATGTATCCGTTGCATAGCAGGCCGGCCAGATTCATTCCAAGAGTGGACAAAGCGAAAACAAGCGTCTTTTTTTCACCGGAGTCGCTTTTATTTCTCATCCAGAGTAGAAGTGCAATCAGGAAAAATGGAATACAGAGAGTCAGCATTTCCCTCTGGCTTTGAATTCCCAGCGCGAAGCTCGCCGTCAGGGCCAGGAGAAGGAGGCCCCGAGAAACCGGCAGTCTTTTCCCCATTCTGATCCAGATTCCTAGGTGCAGCAGATGGACCAGAAGATAGCATGCATAGTAGCTTGCCATGGTGTAAAGGATCTGGAACCCATAAGTCGAGGAACTGATGCTGTCTCCCAGGATTGTGGCCCCCGCCATGCAGAACAGGCCGCTCCAGAGCGCCGGTTTCGACAGGATCGGGCGGAAACTCCACCAAAAACACAGCAGGATCAGCAAAAACATAAGAGAAGATGCACAGCTCATGGACAGGACACTGTTGTGAAAGATGCTGTAGAACAATGCTGCGATGGCCGGTGTGGCAATGATATAGTATTGATTTCCGAAAACCCAGTCTTTCGGGAAAAAGGAATGCTGTTCCGCCATCCGTTTTGCTACACTTGCATCGGCAAACATATCAAAATTAAACCACTGTGCTCCATGGAAATTGATCCAGAGCACCGTGACTCCCCAAATCAGCGTGCCGATCACAAACGGCAGATATTTTTTTCTGTTCAGCTGGTCCTTCTGCATCTTGTGCTCTGCTCCTTATTTGATCTCATTTGTCTGTTTCGCAGATTGATGGAACGCATAGCCCGCAATCATCAGCAGGATCGGAATCAGCGCATAATGATAGCGGGCAGCAACCTCTACCAGCAACTGAGCCAGGATCAGGCCGATTGTGAAGAGGATCCATACCAGAACACTCCCGCTCTCGTTCCTCTTCCATATCGTTATGCTGCCGCATACTGCAAAAAGAAGAACCAGGTAATACCAGATATTGCTGAGGATACAGCAGACGCTGTACTGTCCGCTGCTGAGGCTCTCCATGGCGTAGAACACACCGCCTTCGTCATGTCCGAGCAGGGTTTTGAGCTTTGTAAGCATCAAGGAAAGCATAAGCGGTTTGGCTTCGGCAATCCGAAGCTTTGCATCCTGCAGCATGCTCTGCTGGGCAGCTTCCGCGTTTCTTTCATACTCGCCAAAATATCTGCTCTGCAGGAGATCCATGTCGTTGTCGGAATAGGAGCCGTTCGTCTCCAGATTGAACCCTACATAGATATTATAGCCCGGAATGGAAGGGGGCACCTGTTCCAGCTGCTCCGTGGCGTAGGACCGCCAAAGACCGGTTCCCACTCTGTAAGATAAGATGAGAACAACACCCAGCAGCAGCCATTCTTTCCAGTGTTTCCGGAGAGTTTCTCCGTCCATGAGAAATCCGCACCACAGCACAAGAGCAATGATCGGGATCATTGCGATCGGCCGTGCGGCCTGAATGAGCGTCAGAATCACACCGCAGGATAAAGCGATCATCACAATTTTGATTATGCGGTATCTGCCTTCCTTCGTGGTAAGAACTTCCGTCTGTCGGAGCAGAAGAAAAAACAGGAGTATGAGGAAGGAATAGTACGGTTCGGACAGAGACATCGTGTTATAGAACATCTTTGACGGGCAAAGGATCCAGAGCAGATATGCCACCGCCGCAGAGCAGAGATCTGTCTGCCGGTACACCAGATAAAAGAGGATGATCCCGGATAATGTCGTCAGCACAACGTTTAATCCAACCGCCACGGCAAGGCTTTGCCCGAACAGTTTCAGGAACAGGCTGAGAAAAGAAGCATAGCCCAGGATATGCGGGAACATCGCGACATAATCCTTCATCCCCGGGTGGATTCCCAGGGAGAGATCTTTTGCAACCTGAAAAAAAGTTCTGTAATCCGCGGCCTGGACCGGCCGAAAGAAAAACGCAAAGCTTCCGTTTACCAGCAGGCATAGAATGCTCAGAATTGCACCATGCAATACCGCATTGCTGCCATTCATCCTGTCGCGGAGTCCTTTCCACATTCCCCGGCTGAACCATATCACCGCAAAAAGGACGCAGGAAACAAGCAGAGCCAGAAGATAGGACTTATGGGAGAGGTTCCCGACGGTTTCGAGCGAGAGTGGCAGGATCAACAAGGTCAGAAGGATCAGCAGAACGATCTTTCTGAATACGGCTCTCACAGATGATGTCAAGCTTTCATCCCCCTCCTCGACGGTATGTTTTTGTCACTTTTTATTGAGTCTGTTGTTCTCCCGGATAAAAATGATTGTCTTTTGCCGTCAACCAACGTCAAATTCCATCCCCGCAGCTTTTCATTGTGCTTTGATCGGTGTTCAACTTGCCTGTACACAGGAACAGGAATTCAGCGTGTTTTTAAGCCCTCAAACTTCTGGTCTTTATCTGACAGTTTCAAGGGTGTTCCGTCCGGGAAATGGTATCCCTCTGCCGATGCCGTTCCGGAATAAGATCCGATCAGCTCCGGCCACTCAATCCCGATGGCCGGATCATTCCAAGCGATACCCCCCTCATCGTTCGGATGATAGAAATCATCACACTTGTAAAAGAATTCCGCGAGATCCGAGAGGACTAGAAAGCCATGGGCAAAGCCTCTTGGAATCAAAAACTGAACCCGATTTTCTGCCGAAAGGATCTCTCCGTGATACTTACCGTAAGTCGGCGATCCTTCCCGGAGATCCACTGCTACATCAAACACGGTACCATGAATCACGCGCACCAGTTTGGCCTGCGGGAACCGTTTCTGAAAATGCAGTCCCCGAAGGACTCCCTTGCTGCTTGAGCTTTGATTGTCCTGGACAAAATTGTAGTCCAGACCTGCTTCTTCCATGTCGTTTTTGTTGTAAGTCTCCATGAAGTATCCTCTGCTGTCGCCGTGGATCGCAGGCGTGATCACACAAAGGCCTTCAATGTTGTTGACATTGTATTGAACCTGAATCTGTCCCATTTGTTTCTTCTCCTATTTATTCCTCTTTATTGAGGTACACGCATCATCTCTCGAACATCATAAACACACAGCCATTCACTCTCTGTCAAGACCGGGCATTGTTCCACCTGAACCCAAAAATCTTCTTCATAGTCAAAAGAATTCGGATTCTCTCTCGCTGGGTTATTATGGAATGGAGATTTCTCCCATCCTCCGACCTTTTCGTTCAGCACACAGATATAGTCGGGTCTGTTCTCCGGGCGCACAGCACAATATGTTTCCAGCTCTTGTGTATAGACTCTCCATGGAGAACAGGTTCCATATTGGTACCCTGTCATAAGATAAGCCCATGGCAGATTCTTGCAGTACAGAATTCGCCCTTCAGGAACCCATTTTTCCAATTCCGCCAGAGAGTCACAGATTGATTCGTATTGTTCGGCATGCAATTGGGTTGTGTAGAGGCCCTTCGCCGGGCCCTGCTCAAGTTTTGTATTCAGCTCCCACAGCGGGGCATCCCGATATACCCCAATCAGCCGTTGACACAGCAATGGCATCAGCACGACGACTGTTATGATTGTAAAGACCAGTTTGGCTTCAACCTTTCCAGTCCTGTTTTGATTATAAAATTTTTCCGGATTTGACAGCTCTTTCCTGAAGAGCGTTTCTCTGATCAGCCAGATCCCGCCGATTCCGGAGATACAAAACCCCACGGTTCCTGCATCCAGACCGGTGTTGGATGCTGCTGAAAAAGCAACTGCGTTCACAATTCCGAAGGAATAGAGCTGTCTCGCCGTACGAGGCTGCTTTTCTTTCCATGCTTCGAGCCAAAACGGAAATGCAACAACCGTCAGAACAAATAGTACAATTCCGTTGATTCCCGAAATTGTCCGTACCGCAGAGACGCCCAAAAGAATTGCCTGAACAAAAAGATATAAGCCCCTGATCTGTTTTGCTTTCTTCATCCCGCTTTTGTCTAAGGCAACGGCGACACTCATGGCCAAAGCCGGAACAGCCACATATCTTGAATAACGTGCCGCTTCTTTCAGCATAAACAGCAGATTGTCTGAGATGGACATCTGTTCGGAATTCTGCAGGACAAAAGGTAAAAAACGCAAAATTCCCTGTACCCCTGTAACGCGCAAAAGGTACAGGCAATAGATAAACGCCATTCCGGTGATGCCAATGATCACAGCACGAATCACCGGTCTACTTCTTCTGTTCAACAAAGAAATGATAGTCGCAGCAAGCACAAAAGGTGCTAGAAAAGGATTACACAGCACCGCACAGGCCAACAATACGCCGCCCCAACAGGCGCTTAATAGTTTTTTTCTGTACAACAGCCTGCCGGCGTTTTCAATGCTGCAGAACGCAGACACCGCGCAGAGCATACACAGATTATAATAACTGACTCCCGAAATATTCGCTCTGCTGAAAAGCATCGTAATTGCTGCCGCAATCCCCGCAGCAACAGGGTCCGAGCTTTCTCTGAACACGAGGGAGAACAGTTTAAGTGAAGTGATCAGCGCAAAAATGATATAAAGGATGCGCAAAAAAAGGATTACTCCTTCAGAGGAACCTTGAAGGGAAATGTAAGCTCCGTAGAAGGGCAATAACAATGGTACATAAAACTGGGCCCGATGCCATTCATCCTGGATCAGTTTCTCTCCGTTCCAAAGCCGGTTGATCAGGGCTGCATAGAAGCTCTCATCCGTCTGACAGAAGCTGAAGAAGCTTCTCACAACCAAACCTGTGGCCAGTATGATCAGAATAATAATCTCAGTTTTAAAATGCTTCTCTTCTCTTTCCCGCATCTTCTCTCCCTGGCCGATTCTTCTACGAAGCCATGTCAAACTGCTGTTGCCGGAACAGCCGGACAGAACGCCCCCAGAACAACTTTACGAATCATTCAGCGGCGCAGAAGCCTTTTTAGATTCATTCGCTGAATGAGATATTCATACCTTCCGTAATTTCTCAGCTTTACAAGGCTCCTTTTATACAAAGGAATGCTGCTCGTTCCATGCCCGGTATCACTCATAAAGCGATTGAGATTGTCGTTGACTTCCACCCAGACAGGCCAGTACTCCTCTCTTTTCATGGTCTCCTTTGCATACACATCGATATAGGTCACCGTCGCCTTGCTGATCTGATTGATCGAAAACTGTGCGATATTCGGAAGACAGCAGCGATTTAAAACTGCGACTTTTGTCCCCTCTTCACAGAACACAATATTATGCGAAATTGTTCCGCTGATGGAAGCAATCTCTCCGGCGGTAGAGAAATAAAAAATCTGTTCTTCTACCGTAAGTTTTTCAGGCGCCAAAACTGTAAATCCGCTGGATCTAAAAAGTTCTTCAATTTCCTTTTCCCCAACTTCTGTCATATGCGCCCTACGGAATTGCTGACGGGTAAAATATACTTTTTTTATTGGCTCAAGTCTTTTGGCAGACTCCGTAACCATCGCTTTTTCTTTGAGACTCTGTATGATCTTAACGTATGTATCTGAATACGGCTTTCCATCACCATAACTTGCTTCGGGGATCAGAATTCTTGCAGCTCTTGTCGGTTTGTCGATAAACAGCAATCGTTTTTCATCGACGCCAAGTATTTTCAGCGTCTCCAGATAATTCCCCGTAAGCTTATGATCCGGAAAATCCTTCCCGCAAAACGCAATTCTATATCCCTTGTCACTCCCGTCAATGATGAACCAGAACCGGCTGAGAACATCTATCAGGAAATGCCCCCAATGTCTTGGAATAATCGGAATAAAGTAAAGGGTTTCACCGTTGTAGAAAATGTCCTCATCACGCACCTGGTAAGCTCCGCCGAAAACCTGTCCTATACGTGACTCTTCCGCAATTATTCCATCTGGGGAAACAGCACCACCGATTCCCCAAGAATAACCAGGTGCTTCCTTCTGCGGCAGCAGTAATGCATTATCTATCATTTTAATTGTCGGCACATCATCTGTGTGGTAATCCGCTCTGGATCGCTCGAGGAAGTCCTGCGTCCATTTGCAGTCATACATGTATTTTGTACACTCTGTACGCATCATGTCTCCTTTACGGAAGCGTTTTATGATTGCTTTTCTCCGGCACGCTGATAAACCTGCAAAAGCTTCTCCCCGTATTCTATCGGGTCATGGCATAGTCGAATTCTCTTCTGTGCGTTGAGTGCCCTCTGCTCTAAGCTTTCAGGATGGCTCAAAACCAACTGTAAGGCGGCAATAAGTTCCTTTCGAATCACCTGGCTCAGTTCACTTACGCACTCTTTGGAGTAGTGGGCAAAATCATCTCCTCTGTCCAAGATCCCATCCGGAATATGTAATAACCAACCGCAGTCATCAGTATTGATCTCTTTCATCGTCTGCCGATCAGTTGTGATTACTGGGCAGCCGCTTGCCTGCATCTCTAAGACAGAAAAGCCAAAAGTATCCCCCATTGTCGGAAGAACTCCTACATGCGCTTCTCTTGCACATCGCAGGATCTCTTGATTTGACATTTTACGATGATACTCCAGCCAGGGAGCCTCTGAAATCAATTTCTTTATACCTTGTTTCTCTCTCTCTGTCAGACAGAAATTTGCATATTCATTATCGAGACTGCCTATCACAACAGCTTTAAAATTATGGAATTCCCGGTAAATGCTGTTCAGCGCATAGAGCAGTTCTATCCCGCCTTTTCGTTTAATCTGTCCCCCAACAAAAAGGATCTTTACTGTGTCTGTGTCAAGCTTCCTGTATTTTTGTCGAATCTCGTCTTCCTCCAACAGTACCTGCTGCGGTGGATATAAAACGGTCATTTTATTATCAATCGTTCTTTGTTCCTCTTCTGTCGCAATTAGCTTCAGAAGCCATTTTTCATAATCCCTTGCCCACTTGGACATCGGAAGCAGTGCTGCACATCGATCCGACAGCAGCAGCGGAACCTGCTTTTGTAACAGCTTGATCGGCAGTTTTGTTTCTCTGCTGAAATATTCGGGAAACGTCTTTTCAAAGGTGGCTACCCATCTATTATTATCTCTTAAGCATACACGATTAAATGTATGAATTACGTCCACGTCGGGCTGGAATCTTGCATCTAACGTAAAATGTACTCTCTGGGCATAATAATCTGTATTCTTTAAGCCGGGAATATGTCTCCCGAGATAGCGAAGCGCTCTGAGCTCATTTTCTCTTCGATTATGCACCTGCACATAGCAGGCGTTCGGAATCTTCTGAAGTATCATCCTCTCATCCGGGTAGGAATCGCTGTACACCCCGATGCTGATCTGGCTCATACGCCTTCTCTTCCTTTCTATCTCGGAACTGCGTCTTTCTCTCGGTCAATGACAAAACAATATAAGAGGATCAGGGCAAGTTTAACCGCATAACTGGTCAGCAGCGCAATGCAGCACCCCATCAGTCCATAAGGTTTATACATAGATAAGGCTAATATAACATAGCACATCAGCCCTACTCCGCTTATTACAATCTGTCGGTTCGTTTTGATCGATTTCAACGCCAGTGGATTGATGATATTTACAAACGAAGAAATACAGAGGCTAAGTGTCGCAACCGGAATCAGACTCATCGCTTCATCAACAAATTGAGGATACAGAATTGTCAGGACAAAGCGGCTGACCAACAGGCAGAAGACATACATCACTACACAGAATCCTCCTCCGATCGTGATTGTCATGCCCCAGACTGAGCGGGAAACCTTTTTTTCCTTAGAGAGATAGGATAGTATCACATTGGTAATCGGTTCAAGGACCTGGAGTACCAGTTTTCCAAAAATATTTGCAGCAAAATAGACCGAAACAGCTTCCCCGCCGAGAAGTGGATGGAGGAGGATTTTATCAAAATAGGTCAGGCTCTTATTGAATGCACTGGCGAGGGTAATATTCCCATATGACCGTGTTGTGTCAGAAAAAAACTCTGTCTTTTGTATCGGTTCCCGGAAGAGCTCCGTGTTGAGAACACAATACGCTGTTTGAAGAAGATACGCAGAAATAAAGATATAGTGCCAGTCCAAAGTCTGGCTGAAAATCAGGAAGCCAAGAAGATACCCAATCGCACCGATCAGTTTGTTGATAAAAATCTTTCGATAATTCAGTTTCAGTCGAAGTCCAACTTCATAATACAGTTCCGCATAGTTCAGCACTGAAATAACGGTGATCAAGACCAACTCATAGATATCCACTTCACCGAGGTAGAAGTAAATCACAATGGGAGTCGCAATTGCAACCGCAGCAATGGAATACAGATTCAGCAGACTGAAATCTCCGATTCTGTCTTTTTCATCGTAATCGTACTGGTGAATCAGACGTGTCGTGCTCAGTGCGCTCCCAATCGTCCCACTGATCAAAAAAATGACAGAAACCAATGACTGCATCCTGCCATAAGCTTCAGCGTCAATCGTCCTTGCAACAATAGGATATACAATGAGCTGTAGTGCCACAAGGGGCAAACCTGTGCCAATTAGATTGATCAGCATATCAGTGATGACCCGTTTTCTTTTTTCAGTTGCTGCAGTACTTGCTCTCAACTTATGATCCTTTCTGAGATAACATCTCTTACTGGCCGTTAGCCAACGCAGAATGAAACAGAAAGCCAATATTTATAAACGTACCGAATGACCTGCTTCGGTTAGGTACTATCCACATAGTCCTTACAAGACCTGCCGCAAGAAGGCGCAGTATCATAACGTTCTTTCTGTTTTGTTAAATCAAATGTCAACCGTTTTGTTTCCGGCACGTATCGCCGGCCCTATATAGTATCCATAGTCTCTTGGATTCCAACTCATCAGCAAACTGCTCTCATTTCCCATCGACACCTCAAAGCAGTACGCTTCTGAAACATAATCGAGGATCTGAACATTCCCCCATGAATTACGTTGAAACAGAGCGACATCAACCAGATATTTCCCTGGAACCAGCTTTGAAACATCCCACTGAAACGGAATCACGTTCAGCCCTTTTTTGAGCGTCAGGGAGAAGTCCGTATCCATTCTGGCTACTTTGACATTCCCTATGGTCTGAACCAGGAAGAACAGCCCCGCCTGATCGATCTCATTTTCGCTTTCCACAGACATCGTTCCATCAATGGTTCTTCCAAATTCAAACCGGCTGTCATCCGTGTCCATCTGTAATTTAACCATAGAGCACTTACGTGAAAGATAATTAGGATTTCTTCTGAGTTGCTTCAGGTCAATCGTCCCAGCAGACAGATGTTTCAGTCCGTTGTAAAGGCTGATTCCCTCTTCCACATCTCCATCAAAGACTTTCTTTCCATGATCCAGTACAATTACCCGATTGCATAGTGCACGGATCGTATTCATATTATGGCTGACATAGAGAACCGTTCTGCCACCGTGTGCTTCATCCCCCATGCGTCCGAGACACTTCTCCTGGAATTTGGCATCACCGACCGCAAGGACCTCATCCATTATCATGATTTCGCTATCCAGATGCGCTGCGACACTGAAAGCAAGTTTCACATACATTCCGCTCGAATAACGTTTAACGGGCGTATCAATAAACTGTCGACACTCCGAAAACTCAATAATATCCTCGATTTTTTTATCAATCTCGTTTTTTGTCATGCCAAGGATAGCGCCGTTCATATAGATATTGTCTCTGCCTGACAGCTCTCTGTGGAAGCCTGTACCAACCTCCAGCATGCAGGCAACACGACCATTAAGCTCTATACAGCCTGATGTGGGTCCGGTTACCTGGCTGATCAATTTTAAGACTGTACTCTTTCCAGCTCCATTATGTCCGATGATTCCTACTGCTTCTCCACGGTTTATTTCAAAGCTCACATCGTCCAAAGCATAGAAAAGGTTCCCTATATCTCCCTCCAAACCTTCTCCCAGCTTCTGCGTAGGATCCTCTTCTTTACGGAGCCTGGCAATTTTACGCTGCATTTCCTCACGCAAAGTGGTAGATCCGATCATCCCAAGACGATACTGTTTTGAAACGTGGTCTACCTTAACCATCAATTGATCCATCTGAATACCTCAAACTGTATCTGCAAAATTCTTTTCCGCCTTGTTATAAAGTACCAAGCCAATATAGAGGATAAAGACCGTGATAACCAGACTGACAAGATAGTATTTCATATCAAACTGACCACAGTCAGGCCCCAGGCAGGCATAACGCATCGCATTAATAACCGGCGTCATTGGGTTATAATTCACAATTCGATAGAGTGGAGTCCCAACGAATATTTTCATGGAATAAGCCACCGGTGTTCCATACATCCAAAGCTGGATTCCGAAATCAATCAGCATTTGCAAATCTCTGTATTTTGTAGTCAATGCACAGATAATACTCCCGCATCCCAGTCCAAGCATCATCATCTGCAATATAAGAAGCGGAATTAACAATACAAACTTGGTAATATGAATATGAAAGCCGGGAATAAACATATATATCACTAAAAAAACAAGAAACATACCAGCCTGAATTGCAAAAGAGACCAGTTGGCTGATGCATGTGGCGATTGGCATCGCCAATCTGGGGAAGTATACTTTCTCCATAATTCCCCTGTTGTCAACAAATGTTCTTCCGCACTTGGAAAGGCATCCAGCAAAAAACTGCCAGGAAATGTTTCCACACATATAGAAAAGGAATGCTGGCACTGCACCAGATTCCGCCAGTCCGGCAATCGCTCCAAAAATAAATGTAAAAACAACCGTTGTCAAGAGCGGTTGAATTATAGCCCAAGAAGGTCCCAAGATCGTTTGTTTGTATTTTGAAACAAAATCTCTTTTCACCAGCAGCATGACGAGATCCCTGTAACGCCAGACTTCTTTCAGTCTCAGGTCATACCACTTATGTTCAGCCGTTATTTTTCTATAATAAATCGATTGTTCCATATTTGATTTCGCTCTTACTTTCCTCTCAACTTCATGGATGCCGTATATAATGCAGGGCTGATTAGAAAAAGCTTCGCCTTTGCACGCTGTTTTTCCGTGAACGGCAGATCCGGACAGCTTCGGATCGTCCGTTTCAGTTCTTTTTTTAACTGTGCCCGTTGCTCTCTCGCTTCCTGGCAACCCCTGGATTGATAATACACCTTCAGGCCACTGCCGATATATGCTATTGTTGCCGCGAATTCACACTGCGGAAAATGCGCATGATAGAAGTCCAACCGCATCCGGTCCGCGGTGACTCGGTCAAACTCTTTTATCGAAAAATTCGTTCTGCTTACACTGTCCTCCCTTTGATAGTAGCAGTAAAACGGCTCTGCCGTATACGCAATTTTTTCTGCCCGGGCAATACATTGGGGCACAAATGGATTGTCATCATATGCGATATTCTCATTCATCTTAAGATCTTTAATCGTCTCGACATGAAAGAGTTTATTACACATCGAATTCGTAATTCTCTCATTTTTGGGAAGTTCAATCAATGCCGTTTCCCTGGAAAACAGTTTTTTTTCACTTAAATTGTCATTAAAATAGGTTTTTTGCCCGGCATCGTTTACTTTTTGAATGCCACAAACCCCAATCTGCGCTTGTTCCTGATCCATCATTTCTCTCAAGGTCAGATACATTTCAGGTTCTATCCAGTCATCAGAGTCTACAAGAGCAATGTATTCTCCATGGGCAGCCGCTAATCCGGCATTCTTCGCAGAACCAGTTCCTCCATTCTTTTTATGGATCACCCGAGCACGTTCGTCAAACCGGCAGAGTTCATCGCATAATTTACCTGAGCCATCCGTAGATCCATCGTCCACCAGAATGATCTCCAGCTGCTGATACCGCTGGTTTACGATACTCCTGAAACATTTCTCCAGATAATCTCTGGAATTATAAACCGGCACTATGACGGAGATCAGTTCTTTGTTATCCATGATATTCTATGACGACGCAGCCTGCTGTCGGGATGCAGAATTTTCTGCACGCTGCCGTGTTTTTTTCGATTTCACGGTAGCGGCTCTTTCCAATCTGTTCCACGAACAGCACCGACTCCATATCGGCAATCTGCCCGATCAGGCCATCGTCCCCGGCTGAAAGCTCGCTCACGGTAATCCCCCGTTCGGTCAGATGGTTCTTCAGGCTCTCACGAACAAGCTTGGCTTCTGTTGAATCCACAGAGCAGATGGCAATGCTCGAATGCTGTTTTTCCTTCAGAAGCCTGCAGATTCCCTTCACAATCGACTCGATTTCCATATTGTTCGCTGACCTCAGTTCTGCCAGCACCGGGACTCCATAGGGAGTTTCCATATCCGCTGCTGTACGCAGTTTTCCGGACAGCATATAGTTCAGCGTAACACAGCATATTCCGAGCAATGCGCCCAAGGCGCAGCCGATCACCAGCCATTTTGGCTGTACAACTCCCGGAGAAGAGATCTCTTTCGTTGTAACACTCATGTCAACCCCGGAAAGGTTCTTCACCAAAACATTGTAGTAGGACTTCTCGGCGGAAGTCATCACCTGTATTGCGGATTGAACCCCTTCGTTTGCATAATACAGGGTCTGGACAATTTCCAGATCTCCATCGTCCGGTTCTCCCACGGCCAGTTCCGCATTGATTTTATCCGATGCCCACATCCGATACATATAGAGCTTGGCTGCCGCTTCTACAAAGGCCGCTTCTTCCTCCGTCAATGCACTCCGCAGTTCTGCCAGTTCGACAGTCATGTGCTCGGGTAATGCATCCACCGTCGTACCCATAGACTGTGCATACGCTTCCAGCGCCTTCTGCTCCCGTTCCGCAGACTGAGAAGCCCGACGATATCCGTAAAAATCAGCCGCGACAGCAAATACGAGTGCAAACACCAGCAATACCGCCCACTTTTTTCTGAGCTGACGAAACATATCATAGAAATTGATTTCCAATCCTTTTTGCATCATGCAACTTCCTTTCCTTATGCTTTCATCCAGATGCGTGAACCGATTGTTCTCAGCAGCCCCACATCCGGATAACGCAGCCTGTGTGCACTGCCGCCGGTGCAGTAATACTTTGCTCTCCGGCAGAATGCCCACATTCCGATCTGCGAAGCAATCCCTTTCAGTTTTTCCGCCACTTCCATCTGAGACCGAAGCATGGCCTCATTGTTGCTGCTGGTATTCGCTCCCGTATAGACATGCTCATAGACGAGCTCTTCGTTGATAGCCGCTTTCGCGCCACTGCAGAGCATCAGAATCCAGAGGAACGCGTCATCGGAACCGTTGTTTTTCATGATCTGCTCTGACCAGTATGCCGGGATCGATGACTTGCGAATCAGGACCTGTCCCGGTGAGCGAATCAGATTGTTGTAGTAATACTGACAGTTTAAATTGCCGGCCGCTGCCTGTGCGGAAGTGCTTGAATAAAACGGGTGTTTTCCTCCGTTTCGCTCTCCGTCATAGCCGTTCCCTATGACGAAGTCCGCATCACCGATCGCCATGTACTGACTAAGAAGACAGCGTTCTGTAATCCGGTCATCCTGATCCAGGAACTGGACAAACTCTCCTTCTGCGGCTCTCAGTCCGTTGACCCGTGTCGCATGAATTCCGCTGTTCTTCGGATTTGTCAGCACCTTCAGGCGATAGGATATCACCGTATCTCTCTGAGGGATCTGATCCGCCTCCAGCTTCTCCCAGGGAGAGTCGTTCACCAGCAGAACTTCGGTCTCTTTCCCTGCTTCAGCCCGGAGGATTCCGGCATTCCGCTCCATCATGGAGAGCAGATCCTGTAGATATTTTTGTCCCTGATAATAAGGGATGATCACCGAGATATCTGCGCTCATATCCGTTCCGCTCCGTCGTTCTGAAGGGTAGGCACGGAAGGCAGGGAGGACAGGCAGTCTTTTTTCAGTTTTTCCGTCTCCAGGAACCCCAGCATCAAATAAAAGTACGTCTCCTTGGCATAATAGGTCACGCTGGCATAATCCTCTACCAAAGCCATGATCAGCAGCGTTGTACAGACAGCTGTTTCCAAAGTGGCATACCTGCGATATCGCACAAAACTCACGAAGATATAAGCATAAATCGAATAGTAAATTGTGAACCCGACCAGGCCGCCTCCGGCCAGTATTTCCGCAAAGTTATTGTGCAGATAAAAATACTTGTTTAGATACTTCCACGCAACCAGATGCCCGCTTCCCATTCCGACGCCCAGGATCGGCGTTCTCTTAAACTGGGCCAGGCCGACGTCAATCAGGGCCAGCCGTGTCGTCGCTGAACGGTCGGTCTTCCCTACTCCGGTCAGTGCGGATACCATGGACAGCATCCGCTTATAAATTCCGGAGAAGGCTGGCAACCTGGCAATCAGAATCAGCATCCCAACAACCAAAACAATCCCAACAACCAGGAGAATCGCAATCTCTCCCGGAGACCGCCCTCGAATCACTGCGAGGAACACCAGTAAAACCAACCCTCCGGCCATGATGGCCAGGGCCTGCCGGCTTCCGGTCGCAGAGAGAATGATGACCCCGGGAACCAGAAACAGATTCCACCAGTGAATCCGTTTATCCTTCAGAATATAATAAACATTCACCACCATCGACATCGCGCAGACGACGCCGACCACGTTGCTGTTCAGGTAAAACTGTTCCGAAAGCCGGTCGCCGTATTCCAGCAGGCTCAGAATCCCGTGAACACCGAAGGTGCCAAAGATGATCAGCATCACGGCATTCCCGCCCCAAAGGACGGCCTTCAGCAGCGCATCCACAGAATCAAACTCCTGATAACACAGGAAGGCCAGGGAATAGCAGACCAGCATGGAGAATGCCGTCTTCCCTTTCGTCATGGCGTTCTCCGTGTCCCAGGCCCAGATTACGCTGAACAAGCAGAAGAGGCCGAATACAAACATCCACACATGGAAGAAGGTGATCCGCAGCGTCAGCCGTCCGCCTCGCAGCACCATCATGGATATCGCCATCAGCAGGAAAAGCAACAGGATCGTGATGCTGGCATATGTCCAGTCAAACAGGACAAAGAACGCCGAAAACAGCAGGACAGCCAGCAGTCTTGGTACAAAGTATTCACTTTTGTTCAGTGTCTGCGGCATCAGCTGCTGCTCCTGTTTCAATCACGCTGTAATCAGTTCAACAATTCGTTCTGCCCAGTCAAAGGACAGTTCTTTTTTACGCTTTGTCTGCTTTTCAGAAAGCTGCTTCAGAAACTCTCTGTCCCGATAGCAGTCTTCGATCTTCTTTGCCAGCTGCTCCCACTCCGGTGAGAACAGGGCTTCCTCATCCAGAAGGATCTCAGGGATCCCGCCTGCCCGGCTTCCAATCACCGGGATTCCGAGATAGAGGGCTTCCATTACCGTGTTGGGGCAGGAATCCGCCAGAGACGGCACTGCCAGAAGGTCGCAGCTTCCCATTACGCGAAGAGGATTATCCATTCTTCCCAGGAAACGGATTTGTTCTGACTGAAACCGTTCCTGCCAGTTTTTGAGGCTCTTTCCTCCGCCGACCAGAAGAAACTCC
>Ga0256405_10004141_pt1 | contig 27888 bp, 30 predicted proteins | sample RumenRJG_02DNA_FD_189096 | JGI IMG/M metagenome (GOLD analysis project Ga0256405, IMG submission 189096) | Bovine rumen microbial communities from Lethbridge, Alberta, Canada - RJG_02 | ecosystem: Host-associated > Mammals > Digestive system > Stomach > Rumen | place: Canada: Alberta... | reverse complement strand
GTAGAAACAAGTCCGAGCCTATATTGTTTACTTACATTTTCAATTTCTATTGCAGAACTCATATTATATTATTTTTTGAATACAAATTACTCGAATCCGACAAATGCAGCATTAAATTATTCGTTCAATTAGTACGCTTCATGCTTGTCTATAATTTACACGGTATCCATAAAACTACGTTGTACCCGGTTAAATATGACGACACCAAGCGTTAACAGGACACACATAAAAACAAAACTATATCCCAGTGCTCCCCAAGAGAAATACCCTTCTCCAAAGACAGAATATTTAAATGCTTCTATAATAGATGTCATCGGATTTAACAGAATGATTGTTTTCAGCTTCTCGCTCGGCACCATACTCATTGGATACACAATCGGAGTTGCATACATCCACAGTGAAACAATAAAACCAAACAGGACTGACAAATCACGATACTTGGTTGTCATTGATGATATCAATATACCAAATCCAAGCCCAAGACCTGCCATCATCAAAATCAATATCGGCATCAGCAGGATGGTGACATTAGGATGCATCGGCACACCGATTCCAAAAAAGTAAACGTACATCGCAATAAACAAAAGCAACTGTATGCCAAAGCGTAATAGGTTTGAGAGCACAGTCGATATCGGAACTACCAATCGTGGGAAATAAACCTTACCGAACATCCCTTGATTGGCAGTGAAAGTACTTGATGTCTGGTTCAGACAATCTGAGAAATAAAACCAGCAAACATTACCTGCCAGATAGAACAAAGGTTGTGGAATCCCGTCGGTACTCATTTTGGCAATTCCACCGAAAACAACCATATTCATGATAACCGTCAGTACAGGCTGAATTAGAAACCAAAGCGGACCTAATATCGTCTGCTTATACTGCACGATGATATTTCTTTTTACAAATAAGGTAATCAAATCGCGGTACCGCCAAATTTCCTTAAAATCCACGCTCCACAATTTCTTGTGAGGCTGAATGATCAGTGTCCATTTTTTATCCATAAATTTTATCGTTTTTCTTGTTGCAAGCTATCATTTATCCAATATAATTCACACTGCCATAATACGACCTCAATGCTAGATACAGGTAAATGCAGAATAAATTAATCAATAACCATATCCAAAGAGAATCTCTCCCCTTTCTGGCAGTCTTTCACAAACTTCTTTCCAAGCATATCAGCCAGATATTTCGGGTGCAACCCATATCCTGGTCGTACACTTCTAACATTCTTTTCCATAACCACATCCCCAGCTTTCACATCCTCTGCCACATACAGCGAGCGGCTGAATTCACGTCCTTTTATCTGGTTCGGATCTGTAGGATAAACTACCTCGCCCAATGCCTTCTCAATATTACGGATTGACTTCACCATTGCAGCGAACTCACTGATCTCCATAGAGAAAGCAGCATCCGGTCCTCCAATGCTGCGGTCAAGAATAAAATGCTTCTCCACCAGCGTAGCACCAAGTGCTACAGCAGCAAGAGCTACATCATAGCCCATCGTGTGGTCACTCAGTCCAACCTTAACACCATAGCGTTGCTTCATATCCACCATGGTCATCAGATTAGCTGCCTCAATAGGTGCAGGATAAGACGATGTACACTTCAAAAGCGTAATATCATAATTCCCTGCTTCCTTACAGGTTTTCACAGCCAGTTCAATATCCTCTGGCATTGCAATACCCGTAGAAATCACCATAGGTTTGCCTTTCTTGGCCGCATATTCAATCAAAGGGATGTCCGTTATCTCAAAGCTGGCAATCTTCGTAATCGGATTTCCAAGATCTTCAAGATAATCAACAGCCGTTTTATCAAAGGGAGTAGAGAAACAGATAAGGCCGCATTTTTTCGCCTCATCAAAGATCGCCTGATGCCATTCCCAAGGAGTATAGGCTTCTTGATAGAGATCATAGAGTGTACGTCCATCCCATAAGGTTCCTTTTACCTTGAAATCATCTTTATCACAATTCAGCGTGATAGTATCTGCTGTGTAGGTTTGTATCTTGACAGCATCTGCTCCAGCCTCTTTTGCTGCTCTTATAGATTTAAGAGCTACTTCCAATTTATGGCCGTGGTTGGCTGAAAGTTCTGCTACAATAAATGTCTTATTCATAGATTTAAAATTTCAAAAAACGTAGCCAATTATTTATATTACAAGACACACACGATCTAAAATTTTTTTGTACAGTTCCGCTAATAGCAACGAAACAGATAGTGCCGTAATAACTTTAAATGGTATTTGTAAAGAAATAGAATCAAATAGCCTTGAGCTTACTGCATTAAGAACCCCACTGCCAATAAACATCATCTGTATAAGAAATACCTCCCAAGAAATAGTACCTATGTGTGTTATATATTGTTTTAACTTGGATGGCTTCAACTTTGTATAAAGCTTTGATAAAAACAAGAAGAGACCTAATGTATAGAAATAGCCTAAACCTGTCTGCCACTCCCAACCATCAGGCAATATTGGATCTACATATAAAGGAACGTTGCTATATAGCATCAGTAAAAAATAAACTATTGAGATAATTACTAGCGGAGTTAAACCCTTCAAGCTGACTCTCTTCAAATACATAAAGGCAGGCACACTTAAGAATAAATATCTAAAACATGTTAATCCTGGTTTCAAATCAATATATCTTTCCCATAGAAAATCGAGCAGCACGCTAAGTATTAATAAAATCCCCCCCCCTACAGCGATGCCAGACCTTTTAAGCAAGAGGTAAATAGCAGGCATCAATAACCAAATTTGCATATAGCACCAAACATAATAATCACCCGGTCCATTATCATAACAGAATAGACAACCTATTGCTTTATTTTTATTTCCTACGACAAGAAAATAAACAGCCTCTAATACTGCTAAAATAAGCAAGGGCAACCATATCCTCATAAAGATTTTTCTGACCCTTTCTTTAGAATAATAGCCTTTAATAACATCTTCTTTCTTATTAAAAATCCTAAACCCCAAATAAAAAGAAATGAATAAAAATATCGGGACAGCCTGCCAGATATGGAAAACTGCAAAAGTTCCTATTAAAACGCTCCTCGGTAACGTATGAAGAAAAACAACAGAAATTGCTGCTAGACCCTTTACAAAATCTATTTCTTCTAAATGTATTGCTTTTGACATGGTCAAGAAAAGAATTCAATTGCATACTTAGTTATACAATTGTTCTCAATCTCAGTATAAAATAAATATACCCGTTGTCTCTGCTTTGTTCTTTGTAACCAAGTTTCTTGTGATACTTGATAGACCTTAGATTATCCTGTTTCACCTTGGCTGAAACAGCTTTGATTTTAGAAGGCAAACTGCTTAATATCTGCCGTTCCCATATTTCAGTTTGTCCTGTACCTTGTGTGGAAGGGTTGGCTATTATACCACGTTCCCATATCCCATCACCTTCATTGGTGAGATTATAGGTTCCCACCAATACACCATTCTTGTAAATGGCATAATAGAGTCTGTTATGATTTTCCTTAAGACTCTCCACAAATTTGAAATGACTCTCTTCTGGAATCACTTCTGGATTCACCATCCATGAACGAACATCATCCCGATTCCTAAGGGCAAGAATATCATGGTTCTGCTCTTTGGTACAATCCACATAATTGATTACCTCATAACGGTCATTCCATAAAGAATGAAGCACTACATCCTTGTACTCGCCATTAAACAAGCAATGCTCCTTCAGCGTGGCCTCCCGCATGTATCCATTAGCCTCCAGTATCGTATAGAGGTGTGGACGCAAGTCAAATGCGTATGTATAAATTTTATGTAACCCTAAGTCATCGAAGGCCACAGCTTTAAGCATGGTGAGATAGTTACTCCAGTGCTCAGCAAAGTGCTCAGACTCCAACTGGGTATCCATGATGAAGGATATTTCTGCATTGCGATCAATCCAATTGATATGAACCAGACCGCCATACCCTATACAGACACCCTTCTCCAAGTAGGAGAAGAGTATCTGATTGGGCTTGGGATTGTCATACAGCTTAGAAACCACACTATCAAAATACCGCTGCTGGTCTTCCTCCGTAAGTGGATGAGCCTGGCGCAAATGGTATATCTGTTCATTTCGCCACTTCATGATTGCAAACCTATCCTCATAACGAAGAGGCACAATAGAGTAGTCCCCAAGATGATGTTCCTGTTGCTGCAAACAAATGTAATTTGGCATAAGTATTAATTGAGCCGCTTAAATCCAGATTGGCAGACAGGACCTTCAAGAGCCTTCATAACATCCTTGCCATCCTCGAAGTCGCGGATGTCTGCAAAGATAGGATCAAGTGCTTCGAAGTACATGTCCATAATCTTTGGAGTGTGAGCAATGCATGAATTAAGATTAGTGCTTCCCAAGAATCCTTTCTTCAACATTTCCTGAGTGATATAAGTCTTATAAGCCAAAGCGTTGGGACTATCGAAGGTATAACCGCACATTGCAGGAATACCCCAATGGTTAATTTTCAAGCCATATTTATCAGCTAAGGCTTGCCAGCGGACTTTTGTCTTGTTGCCATTTTCAGTGATAATTTCCCAAGACTTCACTCTTTCCATCTCATCCAATGCAGCGAGTGCGGCAGTCGGTCCAATACGATCAGTCCAGAAAGTAGAACTAATCCAAGAACCCTGGGCAGCGTCCATTATCTCTTTTTTACCAAGAATGGCAGCAATCACATAACCATTACCCATCGTCTTGCTATAGATGGTCATATCAGGATAAACACCGTACTTTTTGTGCAGGCCACCAAAGGTTTCACGGAAACCGCTGGTACATTCATCAAAAATAAGAAGTACCCCATATTCATTGCAAAGGTTACGTATAAATTCCAGATAACCCTCTGCGGGACCGAAGTTGCGACAAACTTCCATCTTTACGGCTGCAAGATCGGGAGTATTGCGGATGATGTTCTCAATCTCCTCAAAGTCGTTATAGTGGAACGGGATTGTCGTTCCACGCAAAGCATGGGGTACGCCTCCGGTAGGAATACCTGGGAGCAGATGGCCGGCGAGAGCATCGTTCTCTCCTAGATTTACAGATACATACCAGTCGTGCCAGCCGTGATAACCACAAATAGCAATTTTGTCTTTACCCGTGTAAGCACGTGCAATACGAACACTTACGGAGTTGGCTTCACCACCACCACGTGTATAACGAACACCACCTGCCCATGTGTTAAAACCAATCAAACGCTCTGCCAGATAAACTTCTTCGGGGCAGTTGAAAGTTGTAAGGTTGCCATTCTTTACAACCTCCATCACTTTTTCGTCTACTGCATCGTTAGCATACCCGAGGGTATTAGTGCCAACCCCCATTGAGCAGCAGTCGTAATAATGATTGCCATCCAAATCCCATACTTCACAACCTTTTGACTTACTGTAATAAGCAGGCCAGTTCTCTGGCAGAAATTGTTCTGGTCTTTTAGAAAGGAGGGATGTGCCTCCTGGAATCAATGTTTTAGCCTTTTTATAAAGCTCTTGTCCTTTTCCCATAATTATTTTTTTATATAGATTCCATCATTGGCTATTGACTTTGCATAGCCTTCATTGTTTGCAAATTTACTATTAATGGCATAAAGATCCTTATGCTCAATAAGATAGTCTATATATGTCTTCCAATCCTTCTCTATGCCCAAATTCTCAATGAGAGCCTTAATAACCTCAAAGTCTTCGGGTTCATCAATGGTAATGCGATAATCATTGGCATTATACACTCCTGCAGGATTCGGAAAGTTATATGTTTTGTAAATAGTGCCGCCATCAGCGGAGCCATTTTTCCAAATATATGCTGTTACGTGCTCACGTTCTGACTTGAGCGTTGCTTCTTTGAACGCCTTTTCAAGAGCTGAGAATTTCATCACCTCCGTATCAAGACCATCGGGAAAACTGGCTGCTTGTGTGCGAACATAGTCATATTCGGGATGCTCGATAGCATAAGCCACAACTGCATCTATCACATTAGGATCAATTAAGGGGCAATCTGAAGTTAGTCGTATAACATAGTCTGGTTTTTCAGGCGCAGCCGTATCATAGAAACGCGACAATACATCATCAACGGAACCTTTATGATAACTTATCCCTACTTTATCTGCAACTTCAATGATGAATTTAGAACCTTCTTCATCTGTCGTTGCTATCTTCAACTGGCTAATAGTCTTAGCCTGAAGGATACGACGAAGATGTATCTCAAGAAGGGTAGTTCCATTAACCTCTTTCAATATCTTAGCAGGCAAACGGGTTGAACCGTAACGAGCCTGTGTAATCGCTAATACTTTAACCATAATCTTAATTCCAATTTACAGGATTCAATAATTCTTGTTCTTTTACTTCAATTTCAATATCGATAGGCATATCCTTTACAGAAGTAAGGTTCATCTTTAATTGCTCAACATTATCTACACCTATAAGAACACCATCAATATATGGATTCTGCAAGTTGTAATTCAGTGCCATTTCCGAAATACTCAGACCGCTTTGCTTCGAAAATTCATCTAGTTGAAGGAGATACTTCTTCATAGGTTTCAGTTTCTCGGGCAATGCTTCTCTATCCTTAAAGAATAGACCTTGTAGGAAAGTGCTTCTTACATGAATCTCCACACCTTTATCGTGCAACTCCTTCATATATGGAAGGAACTTCCTGTCGAAGATGTTAAACGGCACCTGAATCAAATCAAACGGAGATTTATTTTTCAGGATGAACTCAAGTTCCTCTGGTGTATAGAGAGAAAAACCGATCTTCTGTACTTTACCAGATTCTTTTAATGCCATAAACTCGTCCCATACTGAGGGATTATTCTTATACACTTCAAAGTGATGAAGGAGATAGCCATAAAGTTGATCTACTTTCAACCGCTTTAGAGAACTATTGAACATTTCACAGACGGAAGTCTCCCCTTTGGGGTACTTAGAAACTATCTTGAAGTTTTCCTCTGGCGTGACACATTCGCCAAGTATCTCCTCCGAATTACCATAAGCACTAGAAGTATCTAAAGTAGTAATACCGCCTTTTGCAGCCTCGTTTAAGATGCTTTTAACAGCTTCTTGACTAGGACGGCCGGCAGAATTTACGCCATATTGAAGTCCAAATTGAACTGTACCAAGAACTATCTTTGTATTTCTATTCATACTTTAATTATTAGAAAGATAGAATTGTTCCACCCCACGAAAGGCCTACTCCAAATCCAGAAATCATTACTTTGTCACCGCTTTTGATGATTTTGTTATCCAAGCAATCCTTGAGGCCAATCAGTACTGTTGATGAAACAGTATTACCTGTAGTAGCAAGATTGACATAGAACTTATCCTTTGGTAATATGCAAACCTTACGGATGGTGTTCAGCATAAACTTATTGGCCTGATGAAACACATAATAGTCAATATCACCTTTCTGCAATTGGTTCTTTTCCAGAATGTCTGCCATCATGGCTGGAATTGTATCAAGAGTGAAATTAAAGATAGCTCCACCATTCATATAGAGATAGTCATCATACCAAACATGGCCTTCGTCGTCCTCTACATATTTACCCGTTGCTTCCTTCTGTCTCGCTGCTCCGGTTTTAACAATAAGATTATTAGCCCCGCTACCATCTGTTCCAAGAGCAAAATCTCCAATTTCAGCAAATCCTTCTGTAGATATCAGACAGGCAGCTGCACCATCGCCAAAGATAGAACGGTCGCTCTTATCTGAAGGATGGAGATACTTATTATAAGTCTCTGCTGTTAGTAAAAGCACATTCTTTGCGACACCAGCCGCAATAAGTCCTTTTGCCATTGCCATACCATAAACACATCCAGAACACCCTAGATTATAGTCAAATGCTCCTGCAGCTGTAGGGAGACCTAATCTATCTTGTAATAAACAAGCCGTTGACGGCAAAAAGTAGTCAGGACTTTGGGTGCATAGCATTAGAAAGTCAATCGACTTAGGATCTATCTGATACTCCTCAAACAACTTACGTGCTGCTTTCTCTGCCATATCACTAGCAGTTTCTTCTTCTGCTGCTAAATGGCGAGAGTTGACGCCAACTTTAGCAGCCACTTTGTCGACACTCCATTCGGGGAATTCTCTTACGAGTTCCTCGTTTGTTAATATTTTTTCCGGAAGATAGTATGATATTGCTTTGATGAATGCCTTCATTTCCGTACTACAAAATGCCCCCCCCCAGTTATGTTTACATTGCTTCCTGTCATCCATGTAGATGCATCAGAAAGCATATACACAACCAGATTTGCAATATCCTCTGGCTGCCCATAACGTTTCAAGGGATAGGTTAATTCGTCTTCTTTTAATTGTTCTACATCCGTTCCATCTGCAAGCACAAGATCAGTCCAGACCATTGCCGGACTAATACAATTGACACGAATTTTTCTTGGTGCTAATTCTAATGCCAAACAGTTGGCATATGAGATTATTGCTCCTTTAGATGCACTGTAAATAGAATTGCCAAAACTTGGTGACCATGATGCTATAGACGCAACAAAAACAATAGATGCAGACTTGTTCATCTTTTTCTGACGGAGCAATTCTGCCTGCAACATAACTGGTGCTTTAAAATTAACGTCCATCACTTGATTTACATTGTCAATTTGCAAATCTTTGCAAGGTATACGTTGGCCCATGCCTGCACAGTGAACCACACCGTCAAGTTTGGGTAATTCGCTTACTAATGCCGACAACGTTGCAGTTTCTGCTAAGTCGCCAGGTTTTATGATAGCCTTGTCAGGCGCCATCTGTGAGCTCGTCTCTTGGAGCTTAGCTATGTTGCGACCATTAATAATGATAGTTGCCCCCATCTTGGAGCAAGTGACAGCAATGCCTCGTCCTATTCCAGACGAAGCACCTGTCACAAGAAAAACTTTTCCTTCAAGCGTAAAAGGATTAAAACCTAACATCACTTAGAAGCTATGAGGTTAAACAAAGCCTCAACTGTTTCGCATTCGCGAATTTCTTTACCAGTAATAGTTTTTCCATACTGGGTTTTTGCCAAAGCAATTACACTCATTCCTGTTAATGATGACCACTCATCGAGATCATGAAACTGTGTTGATGCAGTGATTTCAGAAGGGTCTGTTTCATCAAATTGATCTGCAAATGCAGCAATAAAATCATTTAATTCCATATTTTTATAAGCTAAAAATGTTATTATAATAATCCTTTCTTACAGTATCAAAAAAAATACTCAATTCCTTTACAAATTGAGGCCTTGGCAAGCGAGTTATTCTATCAATCATATTTTCATTACTATCCCAAAGAAGACCATGTCGATTCGCAATTATCTGTTTGTAGTCTTCAATTGTCACACCGAGTTGTATAGAATTCACTCGCTCAGAACCTTTGACAAAATTATTCTCTAAAATGCCTTCAACTTTAAAACCAATAAGTTCGCATAAGTTCTGCCATTTATACAATTGCTTGTGTTGCCCAGCAGATATACGTTCAAGTCCCATTAGAGTAAAGCCATGTTCAACCATACGCGCCATTGCCTCAAGCCCCGCTAATGGTTCTCGAGGTTTTTCATTCAGTACCATTGCGATATCTGCACGGCGTTTTTGATAATTGATAAATGAAAATGAGATAACACCAAGATCATTTCCTTCTTTATCTACAACTATCAATATAAGCCTCTTACTACGTTCTGCTTGAAAAAATGCGACCTCATCGTCTGCCGTTGTCGGGAATGCGCCCTGTTCAAGAAAACGGTTAATTTTGGGATTATTAAACATCGAGTACCAACTGGACACTCTTGCATATTCAACAGTAGGAATACACAAATCTATTAATTCTCCTTTAATAAAGACATCTAATTGTTCCATGTTAATCAATAAACTCTTCAACTTGTTTTATTATCCAATCTTGCTCATCATCCGTCAACGTTGGAAACATCGGGAGTGCCAAGCACTTGCTATAGTAGTCCTCAGCCACAGGCATATCACCTACCTTCCAACCGAACTGGCGATAGTAAGGCATCAGGTGAACAGGGATGTAAAGTACCTGAGAATAGACATTGTTGGCTCTCAGATAGTCATACAGTCCCTTACGCTTGTCAGCTGGTATCTGAATGATATAGAGATGGAATGCATGAACCAATCCTTCTGCACGGAAAGGTGTTTTGACTGCTGTTCCCTTAAATGCCTCGTCATACTTTTTTGCTATCTCATTTCTGCGCTCAATGCTCCAATCCAGACGCTTCAACTGGCTGATGCCAAGGGCTGCCTGCATCTCGGTGATGCGGTAGTTGTAGCCCAACTCCTGCATCTCGTAGTACCAGCCACCATCGTTTTTCTCCAACAGGACAGGATCTTTGGTAATGCCATGGGTACGGAACAGAGCCACCTTGTCATACAGGTCCTTACGATTGGTGGTAACAGCACCACCCTCGCCTGTAGCAATATGCTTTACAGGATGGAAGGAGAACACGGTGAGGTCTGCATACTTGCAGTTACCAATCATCTGCTTCTCACCTTTGCTGTCCACGAAACTGCCACCAGGGGCATGACAAGCATCCACAACTATGGCAAAGCCATACTCGTCAGCGAGTTTGCGCAGACGCTCTTCATCAATAGGATAACCGGCAAAGTCAACTGGCACAACGGCCTTATAGGTTCCCTTGGGTGAAGCCTTCAGAATCTCCTCCAATTTGTCCAAGTCCATCAGGAAGGTCTTGGCATCGATGTCGCAAAACACCACCTCTGCCCCCTGATAGCGGAAGCCGTTGGCAGAAGCCACAAAGGTAATAGGGGTGGTAATAATCTTATCTCCTGGCTTGATGTCCAGAGCCATAGCACAGAGATGAAGCGCTGCCGTGCCATTACTCACCATACAAGCATATTTACAACCAAGGTACTCTGCAAATTGTTTTTCAAATTCACCAATACGAGGTCCTTGGGTCATATAATCTGATTTTAAAACATCAATAACTGCTTGTACATCTTCATCATTGATGTGTTGGTGTCCGTATGGAATAGGCTTTGTAATCATATTCTTTTGAATGTTTATTGGTTATGGGTTATTGGTGATTGAGTTTCTTTACAAGTGAGTTCGTAAACCAGAAAGCATTTTTACTATATCAGTGAATTGATACCGTAATTCGTTAAGCTTGTTTTCTGTCATATAATTCAAATCACAAGCAGTTTGCAACTCGCAAAAGACTTCCATCAAAGACCCGTAAGAGATCTCAACAAAATAAATCTTCTCGCGCAAAGACTGTCTTCCACTACCTTCTGCAAGGTTAGCCGTTATTGAAGTGGCGGCCCGTCTAACTTGGTCTCCAAGTGCAAAGCGTTCCTCCACAGGGAAGTCTCGTTACACCTTGTATACACCTTTTACCAGATTTCTACACTTCTGATAGACCTCCAAACCTTCGAATGAAAACATGCGCACCTCCAATCTCAATAACCAACAACCTTTAACCTGTAACCGTTTATCACTTCACTTCGAAATTGGGATCAACAAATTCCTTTATCTTCTCACGAAGAGTTTCAGGCGTCTCCCACTCCTCGTTATTATCAGAACTATAATGGAAGCCAAAAGGAACTGGCGTTGCATTATGATGCTTGATGAACTCCTCTCTTGAATGCTTAAACGAAACAGAAGGAAGAATTACATAGTACTTCCCAAGATCTACTGTATCCAATGCGTCGGTAATGGTAATCATTTCCTCGTGGAGTTTCTCGCCCGGACGGATACCGACCTCAACCTGAGGGAGATTAGGAGCAATGGCGGTTGCCACATCCTTAATATGATATGATGGAATCTTTGGAATGAATATCTCGCCACCCAAATGATGTCCAATGGCATACATTACCATAGCGACACCAGCTTCAAGAGAGATATTGAAGCGAGTCATACGCATATCAGTGATAGGCAGTTCCTTCGCGCCTTCATCACGTTTTTTGATAAAGAATGGTATCACAGAACCACGTGAGCCCATTACATTACCATATCTAACCACTGAAAAGCGAATTGGCTTAGATCCACTAATGTTATTTGCTGCCGTAAAAAGTTTGTCGCTCGTTAGCTTCGTAGCACCATACAGGTTGATTGGTGCGCAAGCCTTATCGGTAGAGAGTGCCACCACATCTTTCACACCACAAGCCAAAGCAGCCTTGATCACATTCTGTGCACCATGTACATTTGTCTTTATACACTCCTCTGGGTTATATTCAGCAGTATCCACCTGCTTGATAGCGGCAGCATGAATAATCACATCCACGCCTTCGCAGGCACGGGTCAGACGCTCCAAGTCGCGCACATCGCCTATAAAGAAACGCAACATCGGATACTTCGCATCAGGATACTTCTGTTTCAGTTCATATTGTTTCAGTTCATCACGTGAATAAATAATAACTTTCTTCACATTGGGGTAATCGCGAAGAATCACCTCCACAAACTTCTTACCGAACGAACCGGTTCCACCGGTAATCAAAACGACTTTTCCGTTTAACATAATTAAAATGAAATTTATTCTGTTATTATTATTTTCTTTGTTGCTGAAGGACAGGCTTATTAGGGTTGTTGAATCTCTTGTCTAATGAAAGACTTTTAATGAGTATTTGATCGCTCTTTATGTTTAGATAGCCATGGCATGTGGCGCATTGTTCTATCTTATCGCAGCTATGTTTGGTCGTAGGAGTGAAGGCCGCTAATTATTACATTTGTTTTGCTTTCACCTTTACAAGATGCTGAGCATCTCGTTAGTCAAATCTTGGTCAACCTTTATCTTTTGATTCTGAAGTTCGGTCATCATCTGGCTAATCTGATTAACGTAATTGTTTTCACTAAGAGTCAGAAATCCCCTACCCTGGAATACCTGAAAGAGATAACGATAAGCCACAGTCACTTGCTACCACATCCTCTAACTCTAGATTTCTTTACTTTACTCACTGATTATGCCTATAGAAGATTGGTAATTGAGGTCACAATGTTGTTAACACATTCCTCTTCCGAAATGTTTAATTTATCTTTATATGCATCTTTAAAATAATATGCAAGGGTTGTATTTTTTCCGACAGAAGCTAAATATGCTAATAAAGAATGTTCATCATATTGATAGCTTTCAATGAATTGGAGCATATTCTTGGCAGAGTCTTCATCTGTTATTTTCAGGACTCCTTTCGAATAGTTTTCATACCAACTAACTCCAAAGGCTATAACAGGCTTGTGGCGAACCATAGCCTCCCAACCAACAGTTCCTGTAATAGTACTTACCGCTTTAGCTTCTTTTATCAAGGCAAATGAATCTACTTCTGTTGAAATAAGTTTGACACGTTCATTCTTTATTAAGTCATCATATAGGTCTCTCATTCTACCTGTATGTCCTATCATGTATCTAATAAACTGTGAGGGATGTTCTTTTACATAAATTTTATAATTTGAAGGTAAATATTTAAGTAATAATTCGACACACAAACGCTGATCTACAAAGATATCACCTCCAGGACAAGTTGTTGCCTCAGGTTGATAATGAAGGAAGTGAATAACATATTGTTCATTATAGTTTGGCGCTGTGCATAATGATTCGTATATCTGTTTAAGATGTTTTTTATATTGATTTACCTTAAGAATCATTCGTTCATGTTGATATATATTGCCTTCACTTTCCTCATACTTTTTGTTTGCACGTTTGTCGTAAGCGCAGTGACCTATAATTGTTACATCAGCAGGTTTGCCCCAAAGATAAGGACGATATACTGTAGAAAATTTTCTGATCCATCTTTTTATCATAAATAAGATGCCATCTGACTTTTTCTGCAACTTGAATTGTTTAACCATGTAATCAGGAATGGCTTTATCATATTCTTCATTGGCTTTTTCGAAGATAGACAAAATGTCCACTGGAATGAACATCTTTAAATCATTTAAACAATTGAAAGTTTTCCAATCACTCACAAACGTCTCTTTTGATGAATAAAATTCATTTTTTGAAAAGTAAAATCGTCCAGGAAAAGACGTATGATTAATCGTCAAAAATGGAATATTCTTTTCCTCGCAAAGCCAGAATAGAACATAATCGTATAAACGATGTGGAATAGCGGTAGAAATAACTAGATCAGGTTTGACAATATCCATAACTGCCATCCATGATTTTATCATGTTACGGAAATGACGCTGACGTTCCATGAAGTTAAAGCTCCGCAAATCTTGATCCATTCTATCCATCATCTTGATGGCTTGTAACTCATGTTGTGAATGCCTCCTCAAGAAATCAACATCCAAATAATAATAGGGTGCTTTTTCTTCTATATCTTTTGGGAAACGCCCTTTCCATGCATCAGCATTATCTTGGTATATGATGTCAGGAAATTGTTGAGGTATGATTTGGTGAGAATTGTCTTCCTTTGAGTAACCAATCCACCAAACAGGTTTATAACCAAACTCATCTTGCAGTTGTTGAGCAACTTTTATCCATGGTTCAACCCAACAATTGATATATATAACATTTTTCATATGAATATATATTACAGTTTATTTAATGGTAAAACAATCAACGGTTGTGTCTTTAGAATCATTGTTCCCCACGTCAATCCCAAGCCAAAAGAAGAGCATAATAAGGTCAGTGGACGGGAAGACAATTCTTCAGCAATCTCTGAGACCATTAACATCAAGATAGACGCACCACCGAGATTACCAAATTTCTGGAGATTATATGGAACTTTCTTTGTTGGTAGTTTTAACTTCTTAACAAGACGGTCAACTATTAACTTATTTGCCTGATGTATTAAATAGAAATCAATATCTTTGTCTTTATCCAACCCCTGCTGCTCTAACATATTCTTTACGCTAATGGGAGGCTTGGTAATAGCAAAAGAGAATACATCCATGCCGTTAATCAGGGCATCCTTCGGTGTACGGATGATGCCGTTGCCAAAATCTTCCTCTACAAATGATTCCTGCGTTACAGGATGGCGATATCCTCCATGGGGGGTCATCAATGCCTGATACCCAGAGCCCATTGTGTTAAAGTCGATGATAATATCTTCTGCCGTAGTGTCAAACTCCAACGCTAATGCCGTGCCACTGTCACCAAACAATGGTCCCCGACTTTTGTCTTTAGGATTTCCCATTCTCATGGCAGTATCACCTACAAGCACCAACGCCCTTTTTGCCGTTCCTGAAGAAATCATATTTCCTGCCACATTAATACCATACATGCAACCACAACATCCCATGGGTACATCAAGAACAAAGGTGCTTGATGGGAGTCCAAGTCGATCTTGCAAAATGGCAGATGTCGGAGGTGTCTTATAATCACCTGTTACTGAGGCGAACAATAACACATCAATGCTCTCCTTCTCCCATCTAAGACCAGCAATTAGCCTTTCTGCTGCATCAAAACACAAATCTGAAGCACAGACATCTTCTGATGCTATATACCTATTCTTGATTCCAACTGTTGCATCAAATGTATCGGCTTCTTCTTTTGTAAAAAACGGGAAATCTGCTGTTTTGACAGGATTGTTGGGCACTGTGCCTGTCACACCCCGAAGAGCAACATTTTTAATTTTCCAAAACGCCATTAAAGTTCTATTTCGTATTTAGCCAATATCGCCTTTACATTGTCGTAAGATGTAAACTCAAGGATGTCTTCAGCATCAAGCATGATATCAAATTCATCTTCGACTGCTGATGTCAAACTTAATTGATGGACAGAATCCCAACCTTCAATATTATCCTTATTAAACCCCTCATTGAGTTGTAATGCATCTACGGCAAACACCTCACAAAAGATATTATCAAGTTTCTTTAAATTTGTCATGAATATTTATTTATTGATTAATTACTTTTCCTGCTTCATTCCTTAATATCCCATCCACGAGATGCACCTCAACATTTTGATGGAACAAATGAGTCTTTTCCTCAATAAAGGAAGGGATTTGCGAAACAAGCAACGGGTCTGTCACAAAAACAACCAGTTTCTCATCGTTGCCTTTACAATAGCAATCGGTGTTATATCTCTGTTTTAACATGCCCTCGACTTCGTCAAGTCCTATTCTCAACCCGAATATTTTTAAGAACCGCTTCTTTCTTCCGACTATAAAATAACAGCCGTCAATATCACGACGTGCAAGGTCACCCGTATGCATTACACCATAATTTTCATCGCCTTTTTGCAAGTCCTCCAGACAGGTGGCATAGCCTAATGTCACGTTCTCTCCACGATAGATCATTTCGCCTGTTGCCTCTCCCTCAAAAGTCTCATTTCCGTCATTGTCTATGATGGACAGCTGACCTCCGGGTTCAGCAATACCAATGCTACATACTTTTGATATAGCTAAATGGGCTGGCAGGTAGGTCATACGGGCCGTACATTCTGACTGTCCATAAGTTGCAATAAATTGCTTGCCTGTATCTTGCGCATATTGAACTAATGCTTTCCACATTTCTGGTGTCAGTTTTCCGCCACCCTGGGTAATGATTTTCAGATTAGGCAAATCCATACGTGTGAAACGCATTTTCATCATGATCTCATAACTATATGGAACACCTGTAAAGCTCGTTGCATCTTTCAGCATTGTCCAGAACCCTTTATCAAGTAATGACCTGCCAGACAAGAGAAGGGTTGCACCCGTCAACAGGTGCGAGGCAATGACCGACAACCCCATTGTATAGTGCATGGGAAGAATAGCCATGGCTTTTTCTTCTTCTGTCAATTGGAACAATCTTCGAACATTGTCTGCATTGGCCTCAATGTTACGATAGCTATGTCTGACAAGTTTGGGACTACCTGTGGAACCAGAAGTGGGAAGTAGTAGGGACAACTCTTCATAGAGCGGCACCGTCGGATAGCCTGTCTTGACCAGAGTGTAATCCCACGCAGAGAAGATAGGCTCATAGCCTAACTGCTCTACCATCTCATCGGGAACCCATATATATTCGGGCTTGTACATGTCCCGGAGATTAGTGTAAAGTCCTTCTTCCGTCTTTGCACTAAAAATTAAAGGTACAACCTTATTCGTCAGTGAAGCCGTATATCCTAATAATGATCCTATCTTATTCTCCGAAAGAATGAATATCAACGTCCGATGTGGAAGATGCTTTACGAACTCCTGACTGAAGTCGCAAATATCCCCGTATGTTATGGAACGGCCATTGTCATCAATGACTGCAACCTTCTCTCTGTCCTTTTTGTCTAGATCGAGAAACATTTTTGTGTGTAACTTCTAAAATATCAAATGATAGCTCCTCCATCAACACCAATAATCTGACCTGTGATGTAGGAGGAAGCATCAGATGCAAGAAACAGACACAAATTTGCGACTTCTTCCGGCTCAGCAAGACGTCCAAAAGGAATGTCATTGATCTTTTGAGCAAATTTTTCTTCCAAAACGGCCTTAAATCTTTCTGATCCAACCATACCAGGAGCTATGGCATTCACACGGATGTGATGCTCTGCTAATTCTTTTGCAGCTGATTTAGTGGCAGCAATGACAGCTCCTTTAGTGGCAGAATAGGACAATTGACCTTTAGCACCTTTCACTCCGACCATACTTGCCATATTGATAATTGAGCCGCATTGCTGCCGTTGCATAACTCGCGAAACTAACGACATTAGGTTGATTAATGCGACAACATTTACTTCCAGCATCTTATGGAAAAAATCGTAGTTGATCATTGGCATCAACTCATAGGAAATCAATCCTGCAATATTGGCTAACACATCAATACGTCCATGTTCTTTTTTTATGGAAACTACTACATCCTTTACTGCCGCAAAATCACATATATCAAGTTGAAGTGGTTTTACGCAGCCACTCTCAAACTTTTCTGTAACTATCCACTCCAATCCTTTTACATCTGCAGCATAGACAATTGCACCTTCCTTTGCGAAAAGGATTGCTGTAGCCTTTCCTATTCCGGCACCAGCTCCAGTAACTAAAATAATTTTATTATCTAAAATTCCGTTCATTGTCAAATGGTAAAGCCTCCATCTATTACAAGGGCATGCCCTGTAATCCATGAAGCGGCATCTGAAAGGAGGTATATAATTCCATATGCTACATCAGTCGTCTTTCCATAACGTTTCAGAGGATATTTATCCATGTCCTTCTCTCTATCTTCTTGGGTAAACATTCCGCCATGTATTAAAGGCGTTTCCACCATGCCAGGGCAAACACTATTTACTCGTATCTTACGTGGGGCAAATTCAACTGCAGCATATTTCATAATTGAGTTTAATGCGCTCTTGGATGCACCATACAAACCGTTTGCGGGTAAGAAAGATCTTGTTCCACCAATTGAACAAACCAAAACAATAGAACTTTCCTTTTTTATTTTTTTCTTTTTATATAGCATCCGGAGAAGTTCTATTTGTGAATAAAAATTCAAACGGAACACAGAATCGACCTTCTCCTGGGTAGCAAACTGTAGTGGAACTGTCATTCCACGACCTGCGCACAATACCAAACCATCTAAGACTTCTACCTCATCTACAATTTTTTGTATACCTTCATTTGTAGCGAGATCCGCCGAAAATAGAACATGATTACTAACATGTGGATTCAATGCATCATAGGTCGCTTTTAGACGTTGTTCGTTCCTACCAGTAATTATAACTTTAGCTCCCATCTTGGAGCATTCAATAGCTGTTGTCTGACCAATACCAGATGACGCTCCAGTCACAAGCACGGTCTTACCTTCTAATGAAAATGGATTATACGACATACTTCTTATCAGCTTGGTTATCGTCAACTTCAACTAGTTCTGAAATTATCATATTATCTGAGAAGAATCGAATGGTGCCCCACGAAAGACCTACACCAAACCCGCAGCATATAAATTGTTTGCCATCTTCACACTTACCACGCAATTCACCAACAATTGTGAGAGGTATAGATGCTGATGAGGTATTACCAAACTTATACATACATGAGGGAACCTTCGCAGGATCCAGCTTCAGTTTCTTAACAATCATATTATTCATCTTCATATTAGCTTGATGGAAAATGAAATAATCTGCATCAAGATAGTTGAAGTTGTAATGTTCTGCTAATTTCTTCACAGTCTTTGGTGCAGTTGTGATACCAAAGGAGAACACGTCCATACCTTTCATGCGGGTCTGAAGACGGCACATCTGTTTTCCTTCTACATCTTCAAACTCGAAGCTCTGAGGAGCAAACGGGCTGCGTGCACCTCCATCAGGAGTGATAATAGCATCAAATCCACTGCCATCTGTACCAAAGTGACATTGAAGACCTTTCGCACCCTCTTTGTACTCAAGTGCGGTTGCAGTTCCTGCACTACCAAATAACGGATCGCGTAATTGATTTCCTGGAATACGGAATCGCTTTTTTGCATCACCACATATCATGAGCACCTTTTTCATCTTACCTTCACCAAGAAGAGAAGCAACTGTACTCATGCCATAAACCCATCCACTGCATCCTATGCTTCCGTCAAAGGCATAGCATTCTTTGTTAAGGCCGAGGCGGTCTTGTAAGATACATGCAGTAGCTGGCAAAATATAGTCATGGCTCTGTGAGACAAAAACTAAAGCTTCAATTTCCGACTTATCCCATCCAAGATCTGCAATCAACTGTTCTGCTGCATAATAGCCTAAATCTGCTGTCGTCAATACTCTAGACACCCGACGCTCCTTAACACCAGTTGTTTTGACATAATCTTCAGGTGAATACTCAGATGATATCATATCATCAGCTGTGGGATGTAAATTATCGCCAACGTTTTTAGGAACGCCGGCAGCGATGCCGGCGACCCTAACATTCTTAAAATCGAGAAATGCCATACTCTTAGAGTTTTGCAATTACTTTGTTATACAAATCCTCTACTGTTACTGAGTTCTTCACATCATCACCCTTCAGGGCCACGTCAAACTCTTCGTCAACCATAGCAATCACTGACAAGCCTATGAGTGATGACCACTCATCTAACTCATGGAATGCGGTTGTTGCACTAATCTGACTTGCGTCAGTCTCATCGAACTGCTCTGCAAAAAGAGCTACAAATTCATCTAATGTTTTCATAAAAAAATAAATTAATAAAACGGTTATTTTTTTCGATAAAAATTCCTAATTCTTTTCAATATTGATCTTATTTCATACTCACCATTGTTCTTATGGGTAAAATACTCATCTTTTAGTATCGAACCTAATAGTAAATCATAAAAAAGACCATTCTTAAACACTGCTTGTCTTAATATACCTTCTTGTTCCCAAAACAGAAACATGCCTATACCATTACTATCTTTATGTCCTACTATGGAAGATCCATAAAGCCGATTAAGACCTAATCGTTCAAAGGCGTATTCCATAATAAATAGATGGGTTTCCAACCAAGCGAACCCATCCTGATAACTTCTGTCACCAATCACAATGCCATGAAAACATGCACATTGGTTGATTTTATCTATTTGTGACAAACTTACCCATCCAATAATTCGTTTCTCTTCATCGTTGGCGCATATAGCCCAGAACTTAAATGTCTCATGTTCGCCCATACAACCATGTACCCATTTCACGGCTTCTTCATAGGAAAAGGGATGCCATTCTCCCACAATCATACTATTGAGTTTTTCATCATTTTTGACACGATAGATAAACTCAATATCGCGCTCTTCAAAATCCCTAAAACAAACAGTATTCATTAAAAATCTAACTTCTTATTATTTCAATTATCCTATTCATTTCTTCTTCTCCATACCTTTGATCACAAGGCAGAGGAAATACTTTTGTAGCCATATCATATTCCGTCTTATAACTATCAAGTTGGTGTATATTTGGCCAATACTTAGCAACGAAAACTTTCTTGTCTATAAGTTCTTTTCTCAAATCACGATTATCCCATGTCGCAAAGGGATAAACCATAGGACAGACGAAGGTATCTATATTGGGCAAGTTCAAGAAGTTCTTATCTTTCAACGTTTCGTGCAGGTAAGCGTAGTTTGCCTTGCGTTTGGCAATCACATTGTCATAGTCTATATGCCACAGTATTTCGCGTGTGTTGCAGCACATCAGGCGAATGGGCTGGTTGTCGAGTTTCGTCTCGTTCTGCTGATAGTCGCGGAATCCCGCTTCGGCTCCTTGTTCCTTGCGGATGCGCAGATGACTATCGTGCTGTGTTGAATCGTCCTCGTCATAGAGAAGGGAATACTTGCCATCAACACCATAAGCCACTCCCCCATCAGCCACTCCGACAAACTTGCGAGTGCTGTAAAACGTCTTGATGCTAGGTATTGGTTTGGCAAACAGCGCCTGTGCACAGTCGACAATCATTTGGTCGCCATACGTCTCTGCCAGCGTCTGGATGTAGGCATCCTTAATGCCGAAATAGTTGTTGGCAATGATGTATTCGCCTTCCTTGGGGTGGATATCCTCCACCATCTCAAACTTGGCGTTGATATGGTAGAAAAACCAGGGGATGTGCAGTTTCTTCAGTGGTTCGAGGACGACTTCACAGGTGTAGTATGGAAGATAAATCCCCTTCACGTCGCCAATGCAACGTAGGATATACTCCAGCGCATTGCGACCTGTGTTCAGCAGAATGCCGTCCTGATGAGGAAAGCCTTTGCCCGCCTCGTAATCAGCCAACTCGAAATATCCGCCTATTGCTTGCATCATTTCACCACAACTTTCAGCCATTCATGTTGGTTGGTAATGGCATGTTCAAGTTCTTCTGTTGTCTGAAACTTCAGCACCAATGTTCCAATGGCATTGTTTGCTCCTTCAAAGGATTCCACCTTATCACCTTTCTCTACCCAGAGGTCTTCTTCAACGACTTCTGCAGGAAGTTCTTTCCTGATTTCAAGGTGGTCAAAGATACCGCTCTTGTCTGCATGAAGAATAATTTCAGCCCAATGACCTTTATATGGCTTCTGCTCAACAGGTTCTAATATAGAGTCGCCAACTACTGCACGAGTAATGGCTGTAATCATGTCAACCCCCGTAGCATAGTGCAGCATTTCGCACAAGCGATTGCCTCCTCCACGCGGAGTCAGTTCCATGATGTAGGGTTGACCATTTACACCTATACGAGTTTCAACATTATAAACTGCTGTTTTTAAATTTAACAAAGTTATCAACCTTTGAATTTCTAATGTCAAATACTCTTCTTCCTTCCTTGTAAAAGTGGAAGGCCAAGAATATGCAGCTGGAGTAAACGGGTTGCTTGCATTATCATCAAACCGCTGAGCATTGAAACTTACAAATGCTAATTTTCCATCTATTGAAAAACAATCTGTATCAGACGAACAGCCTTTTTTCTCAATGAATTCTTCAACAATAACATGCTTCGACATAGAATGTGCAAAAGCATAGTCCAAAGCGGCAGACAATTGATTCTCGGAATCAACTTTTGTAACTCCTTTTGAACCTGCCGAGTCTGTAGGCTTCACAATAACAGGATAATCATACCATGACAAATCACTCAATGCTTCTTGCTTGGATGAGAACCCCTTAGCTTTAGGCACATTGAAACCATGCTCGGTCAGAAAAGCACGGAACTTATCCTTATTTTGAAGAATCTCAACTGACTCGAAAGGACCAAAAGAGGGAAGTCCCATTTGATTTTGAACGTAAGATGCACTAACAACACCTGGATCAACCCCAAAAGACATGATTCCGTCAATTTGCTTTTCTTGTGCTACCTTTAGTACTGCGTCCTTATCAATAATGCTCACATTGACATACTCGTCACTATATTTGTGGGCAATATTGTCTGGTAGGTAATCTGCAGTGATAACATAATACCCCTGCTCGTGTGCCGCTTTGATAACTGGCAACAAATAACGTATGCCACCAAGAAGCATTAACCTCTTTTGTCTTGTTGTCAACATGATTTGCTGTGTCCTACTTCATATCTCCCGACCACCCATGACCGAGATCCCAATGCTCGTCATATACATACTCAAAATAAGGAAGGGAGAATTCTTGTTCGATAAGAGTGGTCAGTTCTGCTTGAATCGGTTCTGCCCACTTGCCGACAAGGACGATAAACTTATTAATATTCCATGCCACACGTCCTCTTGGAATCTGAGTGTAATCTCCTTTGAATTTTGTATCCTCCTTCATGGCTTGGGCGCGGAAATATTCTTTTGCCCAGACTTGACGGTGAAGGTGAGGATAGTTGATAAAAGGAAGTCCTTTCTCTGCTGCCTCTTCCACCATCTTGGGGGTTAGTTCCGATTTCCTAACACCAAAAAAAGAATGGTCAGTGGGGTCATACCAGAAAATTCCTATGCAAGGCATCGACTCGTCAAAAGCCTTCATACTCTGCATTTGGTCTTGATGTTCTTTTTTTGACAATTCTGTCATGATGACCTTATTCGTAAATTATTGGTGTTCCGAAAGTATCAAAATACCCAAAAATAAAAGTTTTCGCCTTGTTCGGCTTTTTAGGGTGTTTTCGGAATGTTGAATTATCTTTTATCCAGAAAGTTTCCTAAAATGTCGAAATACCCAGAAATAAAGGTTTTAACTACTTTTCGGTTTTTCGTGCTTTTTCGGAAACTACTCTTTTTGTATCCCGAAAGTATCCGAAAACATCGAAATACCCCAAAATAAAAGTTTTCGCCTTGTTCGGCTTTTTAGGGTATGTTCGGAATATAAAATTATCTCGCTATGAGTTTTATTATTCTATCTACCTCATCCTCACTCAGCGCATGGTGCATCGGCAGGCAGATGACTTCCCGTGCCATTTCGTTGGCTACAGGCAGATTTTCTTTCGTCGCACTAGGCAAAGCACGATAAGTGGAGAAATCGCTGATGAGTGGATAGAAATAACGGCGGGCGAGGATGCCTTGTTCTTTCAGTTTAAAGTAAAGCTCGTCGCGTGTCATGCCGTAAGTCTTCTGATGAACAAAAATCGGGAAATAGCTGTAGTTGTGTTTTACTCCTGGCAGGTCATTCCAATATTCTATGCCATCTACATCTTTCAATGCCTCACGATATCTGATAGCCACCTGATGACGTGCTTCTATCGCATCATCCACTTGTTTCAGGTTTAACAAACCGTATGCTGCGCGCATTTCGTCCATCTTGCTATTGATACCCGGACCTACAACCTCCGTTTCTCCTGCAAAGCCGAAATTCTTTAAATAATCAATGCGTTGTTTCGTTTTCTCGTCATGCATGACCATTGCACCGCCTTCGATTGTGTTATAGACTTTGGTAGCATGGAAACTCAAAGTTGACATGTCCCCATAGTTCATTAAACTCACACCATCTTGTTCCACCCCAAAAGCATGTGCTGCGTCGTAAATGACTTTAAGTCCATATTTGTCGGCAATCTCTTGAATGGCTTTTACATTGCAGGGCTTGCCATAAACGTGTACTGGCATGATAGCTGTGGTCTTAGGCGTGATGGCTGCCTCAATCTTATTGGGGTCCATACAACCTGTTTCCCACTCTATATCCACAAAAACCGGTTTAATGCCATTCCACCACAGAGCATGGGTTGTTGCCACGAAACTATAAGGTGTCGTTATAACTTCTCCGGAGATTCGCAAAGCCTGCAGAGCAGTCAACAACGGCAACGTCCCATTGGTGAAAAGGCTGATGTATGGCACTTTTAGATATTCTGCCAGTGCCTGCTCCAACATCTGGTGGTAATGACCATTATTGGTAATCCACTTCCTATCCCAAATGTCCTTGAGAAGTTCATGGAACTCATCAAGATTGGGAAGCAATGGTGATGTGACGGTGATATTTTTGTTTGACATGCAATGAGAAACCTTGTCTATTTCATTTACGAACAATTATCGCCTTATATATATCTTCTATCGTTGATAACGCCTTTAAGTCATTAAGACTCATCAATACCCCATATTTTTCATCTATCATAGAGATCACAGACAAAGCCATCATACTTGACCATTCGTCTAACTTGTGAAATTTTGTATTTGGTTTCAGTTCATTTACATTCGTTTCCTCAAACTGCTCACCAAAATTTTCAATAAATCCTTCTAAACTCATATTAATTCATATTATCATTAAACCATTTTACATAATCAAAATCGTCATAATAGCGACGCCCAAAAATCTGTCCTTTGACATAGTCTGACACTACAAGACAATGGTCATATTCCTCAAATCCTCGTATGTAATATGCACATTTAATTTCTGGATATGGTTTGTGCGTTAAGATGACCTTATTTTTGTATGGGAGACTATCAAATTCTCTCATTACCTCTTCCGTACAAAATTGTTTTTCCGTTAAAATAAAAAACATATTATCTAAATTCATACGCTTTTTCCCAATATTCCATATTGCACGTGCCTGCTTTTCTGTTTTATAATGAGTAAAACGATATCTGATATCCCCAATTTGGGCTATCGGACAAGTTTGATTTGAGTCTTTTATAAACTCTAATGGTTTCGCCATGTAATAATCCCAATTCTTTAATAACTTTATATAATCAGAAGGAGTAAAACTTCCATTCAAAAAGGGAGTATAAAAATCTATTCCCATATCATTACAAAAAAAACCAGCCAAACAATTATCGCTAATAATTGTTATTGTCTTATTTTTAATCTTACGACGTTTTTTTATACACCGCAATTTGCGAAACCGGGTATTAATGGCTAAAAACCATTTACTATTTGGATTATTCCAGAAAAACTTTATCATGATTGAAATGCTATTCAAATAATTGATACTCTGACCTTGAAGTTCGATTGTCTTCAAACACACCCATGGTGCTTATTTCTTTCCTCAATCCCTCCTAAACAAATCTCTTGTATAGACTTTATCCTGCACATCGTCAAGAATGGCATCGTAACGGTTAGCTATAATCGCATCGCTCTGCTGCTTGAATTGCTGCAGGTCGTTGACTATAAGGCTTCCGAAGAAGGTGGTTCCGTCTTCGAGGGTCGGCTCGTAAATGATGACTTTCGAGCCTTTCGCCTTAATGCGCTTCATCACGCCCTGTATGCTGCTCTGGCGGAAATTGTCGGAGTTGGACTTCATCGTGAGTCGGAAGACGCCGATGGTCACTTCTTTCTCCGTATTGCTGTCGTAGTGGTTTTCTGAACTGTAGCTGTAATAGCCGGCTTTTTTCAACACTTGGTCGGCAATGAAGTCCTTGCGGGTGCGATTGCTCTCAACGATGGCAGTCATCATCTGCTGAGGAACATCGGCATAGTTGGCGAGCAACTGCTTGGTGTCTTTCGGCAGACAATAGCCTCCATAGCCGAACGACGGGTTGTTGTAATGGGTCCCGATACGCGGATCAAGCCCTACACCTTCGATAATTGCCTGTGCATCAAGCCCTTTCACTTCGGCATAGGTATCCAGTTCATTGAAATAGCTGACGCGCAATGCAAGATAGGTGTTGGCAAAGAGTTTCACGGCTTCCGCCTCTTTCATCCCCATATAGAGAACGGGGATGTCTTCCTTGATGGCGCCTTGCTGCAATAGCTTCGCAAATGTTTCTGCAGCCATACGCAGTTTCTCCACATCGGTCACTTTCCGAATGGCTTCGTTCTCCTCCGGGAATTGCGGAATCAGTTTGGGGTAACCCACAATAATCCGCGAGGGATAGAGGTTGTCGTACAGCGCTTTGCTTTCCCGCAGAAACTCGGGTGAGAACAACAGGTTGAACTGTTTCACGCCCCTTGCTGCATACTTCATATACAGCGAGCGGCAATACCCCACGGGAATGGTGCTCTTGATGACCATCACCGCATCGGGATTGACCGACAGCACCAGGTCGATAACGTCTTCGATGTGATGCGTATCGAAGAAGTTTTTCACCGGGTCGTAGTTGGTCGGTGCCGCAATGACCACAAAGTCTGCATCGCGATAAGCGGCAGCACCGTCCAGCGTAGCCGTCAGATGCAGTTCCTTCTCTGCCAAATACTGCTCAATGTAGTCGTCCTGAATCGGCGAACGGCGGCGGTTGATCATCTCCACTTTCTCGGGAACGACGTCAACAGCCGTCACGCTATTGTGTTGCGACAACAGCGTTGCGATAGACATGCCCACATAGCCTGTTCCTGCTACAGCAATCTTCGTCATAAAAATCTCAAAAAACAAAATACCGATTCAAACAAACTCCGAGACATCCGGGCATACACTCTCCCCTCTCCCCCATTTCAAAAAAGTGCAGAAATGTGAGTTGAAGACAACATGTCCAAGCCTTTCTAATGCCTCCGCCTTTGAGACGTACGGATAAGGGCAATATCAGCATTTAAAAGGGATAAACCATACAACCCTTCGTGCTTCCCTCATCTTAACTAACGCTCGCAGATTTATTTAAACCGACTGTTACTATATATAGTTTTACACACGCCTGACGCATGTGCTGAATTCGGATGCAAAAATACAAATTTTATTTGTATCTCACAACTTTTTAAACATTTTGTCTGCCTGCCTGAAATAAAAAACATGAAAATAAGAACCAACATCAGCCGCAAGCGTTTGATGTATCGGCATTTATCCTATTTAAAACTTTTTAAGAAAGATGTTTTCCGAACACTCAGAAAAGGGACGTTTTCCGGAAAATTGCCGTTGTATTTTTATGCAGTACAACTATTGCTTCCCGAAAGTTGAACTTTTAGCCTCCAAAAGTTCAACTTTTAGAGTGCGAAAGTTCAACTTTTAGAGTGCGAAAGTTCAACTTTTAGAGTGCGAAAGTTCAACTTTTAGGAGCCAAAAGTTGAACTTTTGAAAAGCACCTCTTAAACTCTTGGATATCAATATTTTAAGTGCGTGGATAAATATTCACCCACTGCATAAAAATACAACCCCACTTTCTCCTGCTCGTGAGTTGACTACCAGACTACAGAACATGCTCTCAAAAAGTTATCCACGACATAAACATGCACTGAAAAACAAGAGCCTGCCACGGGAGTATTCCCATGGCAGGCTCTTGTAGTATTAACAATATTGTCAGTTATTGACGGAACCGCCGACAATATCGAGCAGTTCGCTG
>Ga0256405_10004140_pt1 | contig 27889 bp, 28 predicted proteins | sample RumenRJG_02DNA_FD_189096 | JGI IMG/M metagenome (GOLD analysis project Ga0256405, IMG submission 189096) | Bovine rumen microbial communities from Lethbridge, Alberta, Canada - RJG_02 | ecosystem: Host-associated > Mammals > Digestive system > Stomach > Rumen | place: Canada: Alberta... | reverse complement strand
TCCTCAAAAGAAAACTGCTTAAGTAAAGTAGAAGTTATACCAGTAACTGATAAAAATTTAGTCGCAATAATTGTAACTGATAAAGGACATGTTGAAAATAGAAACTTTACTATTGAAGAAGGAATTTCTCCATTAGAAATAAAACAAACAGTAGATTTAATTAATAAACATGTTATTGGTTCACCACTTAATGAAGTATTATCTAAATTGGAATATGAAGTAAAGCCAATCATTAATGATAATGTTAATTATCAAAAGAAATTATTTGATGCTTTCTGTAATTTTATAAATGATGTTACAACTGAATCAAATTTTACAATGAAAGGTCGAGCAAATATATTAAAACAACCAGAATTTAGTGATACTGATAAAATTAAAAATATTATTTCTAAATTTGAAGATAAAGATTATATTAAAAATATTAAAGAACAAGATAATGGAATAAATATTTATATAGGTAGTGAAAATGAATTTGATGATGATGTTACAATAATAAAAGCTAAATATGATAAAAATGGTGAAGAAGGAACAATTGCGATTGTAGGTCCAAAAAGAATGGAATATGAAAGAGCAACTTCACTTCTAGAATATATCAAAGAAAATATAGAAAAAATGTAGGTGAATATATGGAAAAAGAAAAGAAATGTAATTGTGCTCCAGAATGTGATTGTGGATGCCAAGAAGGAAAAGAATGCACATGTGAAGATTGTAACTGCCAAAATGGAGAAGAATGTACATGTGATGAATGTAATTGTGATGATGCAAAAGATAAAAAAAAGAAAAAAAAGAAAAAGAATGATTTAGAAGATAAATTAACACTTGCTCTTCAAACTATCAATGAATTAAATGATAAATTATTAAGAGAAAAAGCAGAAGCTATTAATTATCGTAAAAGAAAAGATGATGAAGTATCAAGAATGTTAAAATATAAGGATGAAGAACTTGTTACTGATATGCTTCCAATTATTGATAATTTTGAAAGTGCTATTAAGATGGATGATACAAATTTAGAAGATGAAGTATCAAAATTCTTAGAAGGATTCAAAATGATTTATGGTAATTTAATTACTGTATTTGAAAAATATGATATTAAACCAATTGATGGTATAAATAAACCATTTGATCCAACATATCATCAAGCAGTTATGACTGAAAAAGTAGAGGATAAAGAATCAGGAATGGTTGTTGATGTGTTAAGAAAAGGTTATATGATTAAAGATAAAGTTATAAGACCAGCAATGGTTAAAGTTAGTGAATAAGGAAAGGTGATAAATATGAGTAAAATAATAGGTATTGACTTAGGTACAACTAATAGTTGTGTATGTGTATATGAAGGAGGAGAAGCAAAAGTAATTGCTAATCCAGAAGGAAATAGAACTACTCCTTCAGTAGTAGCTTTTAAAGGAGAAGATATAATCGTTGGTCAAAAAGCAAAAAACCAAATGATTACTAATCCAGATGTAGTATATTCTATTAAAAGAAAAATGGGTACTGCTGATAAAGTAGAAGTAAATGGAAAAAAATATACTCCAGAAGAAATTTCAGCTATGATTCTTGGAGATTTAAAGAAAACTGCTGAAGAATATTTAGGAGAAAAAGTTACAAAAGCTGTTATTACAGTTCCAGCATATTTTAATGATTCTCAAAGACAAGCAACTAAAAATGCTGGTAAAATAGCTGGGCTAGAAGTAGAAAGAATTATCAATGAACCAACAGCTGCAGCATTAGCTTATGGACTAGATAAACAAGATAAAAATGAAAAAATCTTAGTATATGATTTAGGTGGAGGAACATTTGACGTTTCAATCCTTGAACTAGGTGATGGTGTATTTGAAGTATTATCTACAAGTGGTAATAACCATTTAGGTGGAGATGACTTTGATAACCGTATAATGGATTATTTAGTAGAAGAATTCAAAAAAGAAAACAGCGTAGATTTATCTGAAGATAAAATGGCTATGCAAAGAATTAAAGATGCTTCAGAAAAAGCTAAAAAAGATTTAAGTGGTATGAGTTCAACTGAAATCTCAATTCCATTCATTACTCAAGGAGAAAATGGACCACTTCACTTATCTGTTAATTTAACAAGAGCTAAATTTGAAGACTTAATTGGTGATTTACTTGATTCAACTATGGAACCAGTTAGAAAAGCATTAAAAGATGCAAATTTAACTAAAAATGATATTGATAAAGTATTATTAGTAGGTGGATCTACTCGTATTCCAAAAGTTGTAGATTTAATTAAAAATGAATTAGGAAAAGAACCATCTAAGGGAGTTAACCCTGATGAAGTAGTAGCTATGGGTGCTGCTATTCAAGGTGGAGTACTTCAAGGAGAAGTAGATGATATAGTATTACTTGATGTAACACCTTTATCATTAGGTATTGAAACTCTTGGAAATGTATGTACAGTATTAATACCAAGAAATACAACAATTCCAACTTCAAAATCACAAGTTTTCTCAACTGCTGCCGATAATCAACCAGCTGTTGATATTCATGTATTACAAGGTGAAAGACCAATGGCTAGTGATAACAAAACATTAGGTCGTTTCCAATTAACAAATATTCCAGCTGCACCAAGAGGTGTGCCTCAAATTGAAGTTACATTTGATATAGATGCAAATGGTATTGTTAATGTTAAAGCAAAAGATTTAGGAACTAATAAAGAACAATCAATAACTATTACTTCTTCAACTAATTTATCAGACGAAGAGATTGATAAAATGGTAAAAGAAGCAGAAGCAAATAGAGAAGCTGATGAAAAGAAAAAAGAAGAAGCAGAAGTTAAAAATGAAGCAGAACAATTAGTATTCCAAACTGAAAAATCTATTAAGGATTTAGGAGATAAAATAGATTCTAAAGACAAAGAAAAAGCTGAAGGTCAAATTAAAGAATTAAAAGAAGCATTAGAAAAAGGTAATATTGATGATATTAAAACTAAAAAAGATGCTTTACAAGAAACAGCAATGGCTTTCGCTACAAAAGTATATGAAGAAGCAGCAAAAGCACAACAAGAAGCACAAAATACTGAATCAACTGATTCAAAAGAAGATAAAAAAGATGATGTAGTAGATGCTGAATTTGAAGAAAAATAATAGTATGAAGTTCTAGTTTTCTAGAACTTCTACATTTTATAAATAAAAAGGAGAAAACATGGAAAAACAAAGAAAAAGAGAAGAAATAGAAGAAAAATATACGTGGGATTTAACAACTATTTATAAAACTGATGAAGATTGGTACGATGAGTTAAGTAAAGTATCAAAAGAAATAGAAAAAACAACTGATTTTAAGGGTAAAATTGTTAGTAGTGCTAAGGATTTATTAAATTATTTACAATTTGATGAAAAACTAACAAGACGAGTATATAAATTATATTACTATGCTCATTTAAAAAATGATCAAGATACTACTAATACTTTTTATCAAACAATGGAAGGAAAAATAAGTGATTTACTTCAAAAACAAGCAGAATTATCATCATTTGTTAATCCGGAAATGTTAAGTATTAAGTATGATAAAATAAAAGAATATGTTAAAGAAGAAAAAGATTTAGAAGAATATGCATTTACATTAGAACAAATCTATCGTTATGAAAATCATAAATTAAATGAAGATGAAGAAAAAATTATATCTTCTTTATCTAATGTATTTAATATTCCAGAAGATGCATATACATCTTTAACTGATTCAGATTTAAAATTTGAAATGATTAAAGATGAATTTGGTAAAGAAATAGAACTTACTGAAAGTAATTATTCTTTATTTATTCATTCTAAAAATAGAGAAGTAAGAAAACAAGCATTTGAGATGATGTTTAATACATATTCAAATTATAAAAATACATTATCTACTACTTTTAAAGGTAATGTAGATTATTTAACTAGTATGGCTAAAATATATAAATTTAATTCTTCAATAGAAGCATCACTTTATAGTGATAATATTGATGTATCTGTTTATAACAATATTGTTGATACAATTAATAATCACTTGGATACAATATATAAATATTTTGATTTAAAGCGTGAAGTATTAAATTTAGATGAAATACATTTATATGATATTTATGCAGAATTAGTTAATAATTTAGATAAAAAATATTCATTTGAAGAAGCAAAAGATTTAGTTTTTAAATCATTAGAACCTTTAGGTGAAGATTATTTAAAAATATTAAATAAAGCATTTGATGAAAGATGGATAGATGTCTATAATAATGTAGGTAAAAGAGGAGGAGCTTATTCATCAGGATTCTATGATACAAATCCATTTGTTCTTTTAAATTATGAAGGAAAACTTAATGATGTATCAGCTCTTGCTCATGAACTTGGTCATTCTATGCATAATTATTTATCATGCAAAAACAATTCATTTACTAATTCAGAATACACAATATTTGTTGCTGAAGTAGCATCAACTGTTAATGAATTATTTCTAGCAAAATATCTTCTTAAAAATTCTAAAGATAAAGAAGAAAAATTATTTGTGTTAAATCATTTAATGGAATTATATAAAGGAACTATTTATAGACAAATAATGTTTGCTGAGTTTGAAAGAGATATGCATAAAGATAAGGAAAATGGAGAGATACTTACTAATGAATATTTATCAAATAAATATTATGAATTAAATAAAAAATATTTTGGCCCAAATGTAGTTGTTGATGATTTAATAAGATATGAATGGGAAAGAATTCCACACTTCTATTATAATTTCTATGTTTATAAATATGCTATTGGATTATCATGTGCATCTTATATAGTTACTAATATATTAGAAGGTAAAGAAAATGCATTAGAAAATTATATTAAATTCTTATCATCAGGTGGTAGTGATTATCCAGCTAATGAACTAAAAATAGCGGGTATTGATATTACAAAACCTGATGTTGTTGAAAGTGCTATTAAGATGTTTGATGAAACAATAGAGGAATTTAAAAATTTATATAAAGAATAAGGTGAAGTATGAATAAACGAGATTATTATGAAGTACTTGGTGTTGATAAAAATGCAAGTGAAGCAGAAATTAAATCAGCCTTTCGTAAATTAGCAAAAAAATATCATCCTGATGTTTCAAAAGAACCAGATGCTGCAGAAAAATTTAAAGAAGCACAAGAAGCATATGCAGTATTATCTGATCCACAAAAAAGAAGTCAATATGATCAATTTGGTCATGCAGCTTTTGAACAAGGAGCCGGTGGAGCTGGATTTGATTTTGGTGACTTTGATTTTTCTGATATATTTGGAGATTTATTTGGTGGAGGATTTGCTAGCTCATTTGGTTTTGGAAATAATAGAAAACAATCTAATAGAGCTAGAGCTGGTGAAGATTCATTAATTAGAATGAATTTAACATTTGAAGAAGCTGTATTTGGTTGTTCAAAAGATATTAAAGTAGATGTAACGGAAGAATGTTCAGAATGTAACGGTAAAGGAGGACACGGTGAAAAGAAGTGTCCTACATGTAATGGTAGTGGATTTGAAACAGTAAATCAGAGAACTCTATTTGGAGTATTTCAATCTAGAACAACTTGTCATACATGTGGTGGAGCAGGTGTTACATTTGATACAAAATGTTCTAAATGTCGTGGTAATGGAACTATTAAAGTAAATAAAACTTTAGAAGTAAAAATACCAGCAGGTGTTGATACTGGTAATAGACTTAGACTTGCTGGAAAAGGCGGAGCAGGTATTAATGGAGGTCCTAATGGTGATATTTATTTAGAATTTATAGTAAAGGATCACCCATTATTTGAAAGAGATGGTAAAGATATTTATTTAACTCTTCCTATTACTATAACAGAAGCGGTATTAGGTGCTAAAATAGATCTTCCTACATTATATGGTAATGTAAAACTTTCAATACCAGCAGGATCATCTACTGGAGATAGACATCGATTAAAGGGTAAAGGTATAGAAAGTATTCAAAGTCATGTAAAAGGTGATATGTATGTAATACTTGATGTAGTAATACCTAAGAAACTATCTAAAGAACAAAAGAAACTATTTGAAGAATTAGATAATATTAATTCAGAAGAAACTAGAAAAGAAATAAAAAAATATTTATAAGCAATTGTATAATTGCTTTTTTTTTGTTATAATTTTTAAAGGTGATTTTTATGTTAATACCAAATTTAAAAGAAGCAAAAACTAGATCCAATAAAGAATCTATTGTTAAAGCAAATGAATATATAATAAATAATGATTTAAAAGAACTTGGTAAAGGAAAATTATATTTTTTAAAAACATATGGATGTCAAATGAATGAACATGATTCGGAAAACATTAAAGCTATGTTAGAAGATATGAATTTTAGTGAAACTAAAGATATGGAAGAAGCTGATTTAATTCTTTTAAATACATGTGCTATACGTGAAAATGCTCATAATAAGGTATTTGGATATTTAGGTAGAGCTAAAAACTTAAAATCAAGAAAACCAGGCGTATTAGTAGGTTTATGTGGTTGTATGGCTCAAGAAGAAGTAGTTGTTAATAAAATACTTTCTGAATACAAATGGATGGATTTTGTTTTTGGAACTCATAATCTTCATAAATTACCTCAAGTACTTGAAAAATCTATTAAAGAACATAAATTAAATGTAGAAGTATTAAGTTGTGAAGGAGATATTATTGAAAATATTCCCGTTAAAAGAGATTCAAAATTTAAAGCATGGATTAATATAATGTATGGATGTGATAAATTCTGTACATATTGTATAGTGCCATATACTAGAGGAAAACAAAGAAGTAGAAGAAAAGAATATATTTTAAATGAAGTAGAAGAACTTGTTAAAGATGGATATAAAGAAGTAACACTATTAGGTCAAAATGTTAATGCATATGGTAAAGATTTAAATGATAATTATAAAATGGAAAACTTACTTGAAGATGTTGCTAAAACAGGAATAGAAAGAGTAAGATTTGTAACATCACATCCATGGGATTTTACTGATAAAATGATAGATGTTATTGCTAAATATGATAATATAATGCCATATATTCATTTACCTTTACAATCAGGTAGTGATAGAATACTTAAATTAATGGGTAGAAGATATACCAAAGAATCATATTTAGAATTGTATAATAAATTAAAAAATAGAGTACCAAATTGTTCAATAACAACTGATATAATAGTAGGATTTCCTGGTGAAACAGAAGAAGATTTTAAAGAAACATTAGATGTAGTAAATACTTGTAAATATGATGGAGCATTCACATTTATCTTTTCAGCTCGTGAAGGAACACCAGCTGCTAAAATGAAAGATGATGTTACTTTAGAAGAAAAAGAACAAAGATTATATAAATTAAATGAATTAGTTAATAAATATTCCAAAGAAAATAATGATAAATATTTAGATACAACTGTTAAAGTACTATTAGAAGGAACTTCAGAGAAGGGTGAAGATACTTTAATGGGATATACTGAAACTATGAAATTAGTTAATGTAAAAGCAGATAAAAAATATATAGGAACTATTCAAAATGTAAAAATAAAAGAAGTAAAAACATGGAGTATGGATGGTATAATAGAGGAGGATTAATATGGCTTTAAAAGCAGATGCTAATAATCCATTAGATTATTTAAATAAAATGTTAGAAGATAATGGATTTGAAGTAATTTTACCTGATGAAAAAAAGAAAGAAGAAAAAAAGGAAAAAGAGGATAAGAAAGAAGACAAAAAATAGTCTTCTTTTTCATATACTTAATTGGTGATAATATGAAAATCATAGCACATAGAGCAAATAATAATCATCAATATAAAGAAAATACAATAAATGGGATACTTAATTGTTTAGATATTGACTATATAGATGGTATAGAAATAGATATAAGAAAAACATATGATAATTATTTTGTATTACATCATAATATGACATATAATAATCATATAATTGAAAATAGATGTTTAAAAGATTTAAAACTAGATGAATTAAATAATGTATTGAAAAAAATAAAAAGTAATAAAATATTATTATTGGACTTAAAATGTGAAGATTTAAATTATAAAAAATATGCGGATAATTTAATAAAACTATTAAAAAAATATAATAAGTTAAATATATATTTATGTAGTTTTAATTATGAATTATCTAAATATTTAAAAGAAAAAACAAATTATAAAATTGGAATATTTGTATCAACCATAATAAATAAAAATAAAAAAATAAATCTATTTGATTTTGTTGCATATAACTATAAAGTATATAAAAATATTAATAAAACAACATTTATATGGACAATAAATAGGGTAGAAGTAGCTAATAAATTTAAAGGAAAAGAAATATATATTATTACTGATAAAGCATATAAATTGATAAAAAATGATTGACAATAATCATTATATAATGTAAAATTAATATGTAGTTTCGGAGTAGTACTCAAGAGGCTGAAGAGGCGCCCCTGCTAAGGGTGTAGGTCGGGAAACTGGCGCGAGAGTTCAAATCTCTCCTACTCCGCCATTAAAAAAATAAAAGAACTTTTTAATAAAGTTCTTTTTTTAGCATCTCAACATTATCGTTTAGTAGAGTGAAGTAGTCATCTTTTTCACTTCTTTGTTTATCAGTTAAATTACTAAGATTATTCATTTCAAGTAGTTCAACTTTGGTATTTTTAACTAGGTCAGCCACTTTATCATTAACTTCAGTATTATTTAAAGTAAATATATATTTAACTGTTCTATTTTCAATTAATTTTCTAGCATCGACTAAGTTTTTTTCACTAACATTTCCATCGTTTTCTTGTAATGATATTACTGTAAATCCATATTTTTCTAAGTATTTTAATGTATTATTATCTGTTACTATTGTTTTATGACTAGCATTTTCATAAATAGTTTTTAATTCTGCATCAATTTGAGAAATTTTTATTTTAAGTTCGTCATATTTTTCATTAATTTCTTTTTTCATAACTTTACTTTCAATGTATTCTAGTAGACCATTTCTAATATTTCTTGAAATCATTAAGAAATTAGAAGGATCTAACCATAATTCATCTTCTGAATAAGTATATTCAATACTACTGCTTGCATCAATTATTTTTATATTTTTATTTTTCTTAAACATTTCTGTTAGATAAGTTTGTTCATTAGTATTTAATCCATTAAATACATACATATCAGATTTACTATATTCTTTTAATTGTAAAGAATTAACTTTATAATTTTTAATATCAGCTCCATCTGGATAAATACTTTTAATATTACAATGCTCACCATATAAAGAATCTGTAATAAATTCAATAGGGTAAGATGTAGTATAAATTGTTATATCTTCCATATCATCCATTTTAAAACAACCAGTTAATGTGAACATACTTAAAGCTAATATTATTGTATAAATTATTTTTTTCATTTTTTCCTCTTTTCCGGTACTGGATCATATCCACCTTTATTAAAAGGATTGCACCTAATTATTCTTTTAATCATTAAATAATTTCCTTTAATAAAACCAAATCTTTCAAAACATCCAATAGAGTATTCAGAGCAACTTGGATAAAACTTACACATTCCATGAGAAGAAAGTGGTGTTTTTTGATATAGTCTTATTAATTTAATCATGATATTTTTCATAATAATAATTATACTAAAAAAAACTAAAAAAGTAAATATATGTTTAAAATAGTTTAAAAAAATGATATAATTAATTAGGTGGTTATATGAAGATACTAGATAATTTAAATATTAAAACAGATAATATAAATTTATATGAAAGAGCTCTTACTCATACATCATATGCGAATGAACATAATTGTGAAAGTTATGAAAGATTAGAATATCTTGGAGATGCGGTTCTTGAACTAGTTATGAGTGAATATTTATTTAATCATATGGATAAAAATGAAGGAGAATTAACTAAATATCGTGCACATTATGTATGTGAGGATGCATTATATGAATATTCTATTAAATTAGGACTTAATGATGAATTAAAACTAGGTAAAGGTGAAGAGGCAAGTGGTGGTAAATTCAAAAAAGCCATTGTTGCAGATATATATGAGGCATTTATAGGAGCACTTTTCTTAGATAAAGGATTTGAATCAGCTAAAAAATTTATTTATGATTCAGCAATTCCATTTGTTGAAAATAATTCTTTTGAATTTATTCATAATTATAAATCAGAATTACAAGAATTAGTACAAACTGATAAAAGAAGTTTAAATTATGAAATAATTAAAGAAGAAGGACCAGCTCATGATAGAACATATACATCAATTGTTAAAATAGATGATGTGATATATGGTGAAGGTACTGCTCATAGTAAAAAAGATGCAGAACAAATGGCAGCAAAAGATGCATTAAATAAAAGTGTAAATTGACTATAAAATAAATATGTGTTAATATATAACACATGTTTTTTTAAAGGGAGAATAATATGTCGAAATTTGATTTTACTTATAAGACAGGTACAAGTAAGCAAAAAAGAAAATATAGTGGTTTAGGTGTTGAAAAATTATACAAAAAAAGTATAATCGAGAATATTCGAGCATTATTAAAAAAAGAAAAAATAAAAATGGCAAAAAATTGTATTGATAATTATATTAAAGAATACGGAGAAGATGGTTATATATATCATGAATTAGGAAAATATTATAATTGTATCAATGAACAAGAAGATGCTATAAAATGTTATACTAAAGTTATTGATAATTGCTGTAAAAATATGTATTATTCATTGTATGAATTAGCAAAAATTGAAAAATCAAAACTACAATATTCTCAAGCAATTAATCATTTGAATATAATAATGGATTCTAATCATTCTGAAAAATGTCATGCTAAACTAGAATTAGCTAAAATTTATTTTATTATTAATAATTGGGAAAAATCTAAGCAGTTGTTAATAGAATTAATTGATAATAATGAACCAAATGAATTATATGCATTAGATGCTTTAATTGAATATTCATATGTATATAAAGATAAAAAAACAGTGTTAAAATATTTTGAAAAATTAAAAGATAGATTAGATGATGATCAAAAAAATTTTTATAATGCTATAATAAATATAATGATGGGAAATATATTAGAAGGCAAAAAACAACTAGAAGAAATAGAAACAAGTAATATAAATTTAAAAACCAAAATAATATATCAACTTGCATTAATAAATTATGAGTTAGAAAACTATAATCAAACAATTAATCATATGTTAGAATTAATTAGAATAGATGTTAAATCAGTTAATTACAACTTTATAGTTAGTACATATACAAAATTAAAAGATTATGATAATGTAAAAAAATATCTTAATGAACTAAAAGAAAAAGAAAACTGTTCTATAGAAGAAATAGATTTTTTAAATGGTAATGTTTGTTATATGAAAGAGGAATATGATAAAGCACTTGAATACTTTAGTAAAATAAAACCAGGTATTACATCCCATTATCGTGACTCCTTATATAAACAAATATGTATTTATTTAAAACTTAATGAGTATGAAACAGTATTAAAATTATATACTGAATTAAAAAAATATGATTATAATAAAAAATATGAATATTTATATAAAACAAATTCAATAGAATTATTGTGTAATAAAAGATTGGGACTAGATTGTAATATTGAAACTCAAACATATGCTGATAAACAAATCGTTAATTATGATTTGAAAAAAGCATTAGAACATATAACATTCCATCAGGAAGAAAATGAAAATAAAACGCTTCATTCGGTTTTTAATAATTCAATTAATATAAATGATTTATTTGTATATTCATTATTAAACCTAAAAGAAGAGAATTATTATTCTAATAATGTTATGGATATCTACATAATGGAATATCCTAATGTTGGAACTGTTAATGGTGAATCAGTTAATTATATAAAAGTAATAACATTACCAAATACTAAGCAAATTATTACATTATTTCCATTTAATAAAAGTATAATTGAAAATAAAAATGAAAAATCAAAAGTTAAGCAAATGTCAAGAATAGATAAATTTAATAAAAAATATAACTTATAAAGAAAAATAATAGTAAAAAAACTATTATTTTTTTTATATTTTTGATATAATTATTAATAGGTGATTATATGAAAAATATATATGATTACACTTTAGAAGAATTAGAAGAATATTTTATTAGTATAGGCGAAAAAAAATTTAAAGCTACTCAAATATTTGAATGGCTATATAAAAAGAGAATTAATTCATTTGATTTAATGAGTAATATAAAAATAGATACAATAAATAAATTAAAAGAAGACTTTAAATTAGATGATATTGAAATAATCGCTAAAAGAGAAGGAAAAGATGTAATTAAATTTTTATTTAACTTGAGTGATAACAATAAAGTAGAAGCTGTACTTATGTTACATGATTATGGAAATAGTTTATGTGTATCAACACAAGTTGGATGTAATATGGGATGTACTTTTTGTGAAAGTGGAAGACTTAAAAAAGTAAGAAATCTAGAAACACATGAAATGGTACTTCAAATACTTAAAATAGAAAAAGAATTAAACATAAGAATTTCTCATGTTGTATTAATGGGAATAGGAGAACCATTTGATAATTATGATAATGTTATAAGATTCATTAAAATAATTAATAGTGGTAAGGGAATTGATATAGGTGCTAGACATATAACTGTATCTACAAGTGGAATTGTACCTAAGATTGAACAATTTATTAAAGATGGTAATCAAGTTAATTTAGCTGTATCATTACATGCACCAAATAATGAAATAAGAAACAAAATAATGAAAATTAATAAAGCATACGATATAGAAGAGTTAATGTCGATGATAAAAAGATATATTAATGAAACTAATAGAAGAGTAACATTTGAATATATTATGCTTAAAGATGTTAATGATTCAATTGAATGTGCTATAGAATTAGCAAATTTATTAAAAGGAATAAATTGCTATGTAAATTTAATTCCATATAATGAAACAAGTCATATTGAATATAAACAAAGCAGTAAAGAACAAATAATGAAATTTTATGACACTTTAAAGAAAAATAATATTAATGTTACCATTAGAAGAGAATTTGGCGGTAATGTTGATGCTGCTTGTGGTCAACTTAGAGCAAATTATGAGGAGGGATTACAGTGAGGTATGCATATAAAACTGATCCAGGAAAAGTAAGAGATCATAATGAAGATAATGTAATCATTGTAGAAAATGAAACTGGAGAAATACTTATGGCAGTAGCTGATGGTATGGGTGGTCATCTATGCGGTGAAGTTGCATCTTCAATAGCAATCACTCATATCGCAGAAAGTTTTAAAAAAATTAGTTCAATAGGAACTAAGGAAGATGCCGAAAGTTGGATACAAATGGCAGTTAGTGAAATTAATGCTAAAATATATAAATATACCGAAGAACATCCTGAAAGTTTAGGTATGGGAACAACATTTGTATGTGCAATATTAACTAATGATTTTCTATTATATGGTAATATAGGAGACTCATCAGGATTTGCAATTAAAGGAGATAAAATACAAAAAATAACTAATGATCATACTTTAGTAAGTTTATTAGTAAAATCAGGAGATTTAACAGAAGAAGCAGCAGAACATCATCCAAAAAAGAATATATTACTTAAAGCCTTAGGAGCAACTACTACAGTAGACATGGATATATTTGATGTTGAAACTGATATTGATGGAATCTTTTTGTGTAGTGATGGAGTCACTAATATGTTAGAAAGAGATCAAATACTAAAAGTTCTTAAAGAAGATATTGATATAGAAGAAAAGATGAATAAACTAATAGATAAATGTAATAATAGAGGTGGAACAGATAATGTATCTGTAGCTTATTTAGAAAAAGGAGTTGAATAAAATGATAGTAAAAGGACAAAAAATTAATGATAGATATGAAATAATTAGAAATATCGGTGAAGGTGGTATGGCTAATGTATATCTAGCACTTGATACTATTTTAGATAGAAAAGTAGCAGTAAAAATATTAAGAGGAGATTTAGCTACTGATGAAAAATTTGTTAAAAAATTTCAAAGAGAAGCATCTGCTGCTAGTATATTAGATCATCCAAATATTGTAGGAATATATGATGTCGGAGAAGATGACGGAAATTATTATATTGTAATGGAATATATTGAGGGACAAACTTTAAAGAGCTTAATTAAAAGAAGAGGTTCACTAACATTACCAGAAGTTATCGATATAATGACACAACTTACTAGTGGAATAGCTCATGCTCATGAAAAAGGAATAATCCATAGAGATATAAAACCACAAAATATTTTAATATTAGATGATGGATTAATAAAAATAGCTGATTTTGGTATAGCACAAGCATTAAATAGTACTGAACTAACAGAAACTAATTCAGTTATGGGAAGTGTTCATTATTTACCACCAGAACAAGCTAATGGAACAGGTTCTACTGTAAAATCAGATATCTATTCACTTGGAATCTTAATGTACGAATTATTAATAGGAAAAGTACCATTTAAGGGAGAAAATGCTGTTGAAATCGCAATTAAACAAATGAAAGATCCAATACCATCTGTTTGTGATATTAAAGAAGAAATACCACAAGCGGTAGAAAATATCATTTTAAAAGCAACTGCTAAAAATCCAAAAAATAGATATGAATCAGTAGAAGATATGAAATATGATATTAAAACATGTTTAGATGAAGATAAAGCAAATGTACCAAAAATTGCATTTAAATATCCTGAATTTGAAACAGATGAAGAAGTAAATATTTCAAAATCAAGAGTTCGTCGAAATGAAGATAAAGCTAATGTTGAAAACTTAATTACAGAAGAAGAAGTAATTGAAGAAAATAAAAGTAATAAAAAACTAACAATTATTTTAATAGTACTTATTTCATTAGTAGTATTAATAATTGGAATATTATTTGTTATGTCTAATAAAAATAAATCAAAAACAGTAGAAATACCTGATTTATCTACTTATACAGAAAAAGAAGCAAAAGCAGAATTAAAAGAATTAGGATTATCAGTTGAAATAAAAAGAACAGCTGATGATAATATTGAAGCTGGTAAAGTTATAAAAACTAGTCCAAGATCAGGAAAAGATGTTAAAGCAAATTCTAAAATAACACTTTATATTTCAACTGGATTAGATGGAATTGAAGTGATAAACTATGTTGGTAAAGATATAGATATGGTAGAATCAGAATTAAAAGCAAAAGGAATTGTTGTTTCAAAAAATGAAGAAGAACACTCAAAAGATGATGCGGATATAAAAGAAAATATTATATTAGCTCAAGATGTTGAAGTAGGTAAAAAATTATCAAAAGGTGAAAAAATAACATTTACAATTCCAAAAATTGTACCTACATATCCTGATTTTGTTAAAGAAGTATACACTTATGAAGAAGTTGAAAAATTCTGTAAAGAAAATGGATGTACAGTAGTTAAGAAAGAAAAAGAATCAAATACAGATAAAGCTGGTACAATAATTTATCAAAGTAGAGAAGCTGGAACTAAAGTAGTAAAAGGTGTATCAATAACTGTTACAGTTGCTAAAGCACCAGAAAATGTGGCTGTTACTGAAATTAGTTTAGACAAAACATCTGTTACATTATCTGTTGGAGAAAAATACACATTAACTCCTAATTTCAAGCCATTGAATGCTTCTAATAAAAGTGTAACATGGTCAACTAGTTCTAATAATGGTGTTATTAAAGTTGAAGGTGGAACAGTAACTGCCCTAACTCCAGGAAATGCTGTTGTTACAGCTACTTCTGTAGAAGGTGGTAAAACAGCATCTGCTACTATTACAGTAACTGCTCCAACAACAAATACAGCTACAACAAATCCATAGAAGAGGAAATATGCAAGGAAGAATTATAAAAATAATAAGTAATGATTATACAGTTTATTCAAATAATAAAGAATATATTTGTAAATGTCGAGGATTATTTAGAAATCAAAATATTAAACCAGTAGTTGGAGATATTGTTGAATTTGATGAAAAAAATAATTATATTTTAAAAATTATAACAAGAAAAAATAGTCTAATAAGACCATTGATTGCTAATGTAGATCAAGCATTAATAGTATCGAATGTAAAACCATCATTCGATACTAACTTATTAGATAAATTGTTATGTATTATTGAATTTAATAATATTAAACCAATAATTTGTTTTACAAAATTAGATTTATTAAATAACTCTGAATTAGATGAAATAAATAAGTATATTGATTATTACAAAAAAATAGGATATACAGTATTTATTAATACAGAAATAGATAAAATCAAAAAAATATTTAAAGATAAAATAACCGTTTTTACAGGACAAACAGGTGCTGGTAAATCAACTCTTATTAATAAATTAGATTCAAAATTAAATTTAGAAACTGGAGAAATATCTAAAGCTCTTGGTCGTGGTAAACATACAACTAGACACGTTGAATTACTAAAAATTCATGATGGTTTAGTCGCAGATACACCAGGATTTTCCAATGTTAGCTTTATTGATATGAGTAAATCAGATATAAGAGATAATTTTATTGAGTTTAATGAATATAAAGATAAATGTAAATTTAGAGATTGTATGCATGAAAATGAATTAGTTTGTGAAGTAAAAAATAAAGTAAATGATAAAACAATAATAGAAAGTAGATATGAAAATTATCTTAAATTTATAAAGTAGGTGAGTTATGATATCAATTTCAATATTAGGTATTAAAGAAAATAAACAACATTTTTACAATATATTAGATAATACAAATTGTGATTATATACATATAGATATTATGGATAATATATTTGTACCAAATAATAATGAATATACAGAAAAATATATTTTTAATAAGCCAACTGATATTCATTTGATGGTAGAAGATGTTGATACATATATTGATAAATATAAAAATTTAAAACCTGATTATATTACATTTCATTTAGAGGTAAAACAAGATATCGAATATTTAATAAATAAAATTAAAGATTTAGGTATAAAAGTAGGTATTTCTATTAAACCTAATACAGATATTGATTTAATAAAGCCTTATTTAAATGATATAGATTTAGTACTTGTTATGAGTGTTGAACCTGGATTTGGAGGTCAAAAATTCATCGATAATTCCACAAATAGAATAAATTATTTATATGAATTAAAACAAGAATATAACTATAATTATGTAATTGAAGTTGATGGTGGTATTAATGATGAAACTATTACTAAATGTAGTAATGCAGATATAAAAGTAGTAGGAAATTATATAACAAGTAAAGATGATTATCAAAAATATATAAATATATTAAAAGACCTAGAAAAATAGGTCTTTTTTATATATTATTTATTAAAGTAGATAAAATACCATCTTTAGTTTGATCAGTACAATTATTCCATACTATTTCAAATAATACTCCTAATCCTGGTAGAATAACTTCATCTTGTGATTTAATAGATGCCTCAATAGAATCTTCAATATCTTTAATATCCGCATCTTTAAAATTGTTTCTAATGTGTTTTCTAATATCTATATTCATAAAAACCTCCTAATATTATATTGATAAAATATATTGTTTTTATACTTGAAATAATACCTTTTTTATAGTATTATATCTATAGAATAAAAAGGTGATTTTATGGATAAATTTGATATAAAGATTGAAGAAGAACCAGAAAAAATAGATATAAAAGAAGATAGTAAAAGTATATATAAAGAAACCTATTCATTTTTTGATAATTATAATATATTAAAAAGTAATTATATTAATACAAAGAAAGAATTAAATATATCTAAATTAAATAATAAAACACTTGAAGAAGAATACAAAACACTTCAAAATAAGTATAGTGAATTACAAAAAAACGATAACGAAGAAATTAAAAAAATAAGAAAAGAACTAGTAGAAAAAAACAAAGATATTTTAATGACTAAAACATTACTAGAATTAATTGTGAAAAGTTACGGAATAGAAAATGTATCTAAAACAATAAGATTAAAAGAAGAACAAATAAAAAAATATTTAAAATAAAAAAACTATATTATAAATATAGTTTTTTTTACATCATTTTATAATTTGAGCTACTATAATTATTATTAAAATTAGATGTATTATACATATTTTCTAAATTAGATATTCTTCGATCTAAATTATTAATTTCTTGTTCAATATTATTAATTTGTTGATCAATATTATTCATATTATTTTGATTACTATAATTTGGTGTACTCATTGGCATTCCATAAGGAACACCCATAGGTATACCTTGATAAGGTGGATATATTGGATATGGAACTGAACAATCTCTATCTTTTTTCATTAAACACACTCCTTCTAATTAAGTGTATGAGTTTATTATAAAAAGTTTACAAATTTTATTGTTAGATATATATATTTATGATAAAATTATCTTAGAGGGTTAAGGTGTTAGTATGGAGAAGAAAAAAGTTATAAATTATATGTTAAATGAATTCGGATATATAGTTAAGAAAGATATTATAAAACAATATATTGATTACAATGGAAAAATATCATCATTAACACTTGAAAAATATAATTTTTTAACACCTAATGGTTTATTATTAGATGAATGGGTAGATGATATAAAACTTAAAGTAGTAGATGATAAATATTGTATTTTTAGTATTAATATTCGAGAAAAATATGGAGTATTTAATAAAACTGGAGATATAATTGTTCCTCTAATTTATGATGAAATAACATATGACAAGGATAATATATTTATTGCTAAATCTCAAGATAAATATGGATTTGTTACTCCAAACGGTCAATTAACACCAATAGCGTTTTATGAAATAAAACCATTTTTTGAAACAGTCGCTGCTGTAAAATATAGAAGTAAATGGGGATATATCAGCAAATATGCTAAAATGGATAATCCTAATGATGATAGAGAATATCAAATAAAGCCTCAATATGAAGATGCTAATAACTTTATAGATGGGGAAGCAATAGTAGTATTAAATGGTGAAGAAATAAAAATAGATAGAAATAATAATATAATAAAAAATAAAGTTAAAACTAAGCATCAATGATGCTTTTTTTATGATATAATTAAATTGGTGATATAATGCGATTATATGAGTATGAACAAGATTTAATTAATAATGGTATTAAATATATAGGTGGTACAGATGAAGCAGGACGTGGTCCTTTAATAGGTCCTGTAGTAGCAGCTTGTGTAGTATTACCCCTTAATTATCAAAATGAATTAATAAATGATTCCAAAAAATTAACAGAGAAAAAAAGAGAACAATTATATGATGTTATTATGAATGATGCATTAACAGTTGGTATAGGTATAGTAGATGCAGAAACTATAGATGATATAAATATTTATGAAGCCTCTAAACTTGCGATGATTAAAGCATATAATGAAGCTAAAAAGAAATTAAAAATAGAACATTTACTAACAGATGCTATGCCACTTGAATTAGAAATACCTGTTACTAAAATAATTAAGGGAGATGCTAAAAGTATTACCATTGCGGCTGCTTCAATAATAGCTAAAGTAACACGTGATAGAATGCTTTTAGAATTAGATAAAAAATATCCAATGTATGGCTTTAAAAATCATAAAGGATATCCAACAAAAGCCCATATTGAAGCAATGCATAAATATGGATTAATTGATGGATATAGAAAAACATATGGTCCAGTAAAGGAGATGTTATAATGGATTTACTTATTTCACATGTTGCTGATATAGATGGTGTATCTCCTGTAATATTAATGAAATTATGTAATATTGAATTTGATTATGAATTAAAAGATATAGATGAAATAGAAGAATATATGAATGAATTATTAGATACAGATTTAGGTATATATAATAATATTTATATAACGGATTTAACTGTACCTGAATCTATTTATAATAGAATTAATGATTCAAAATATAAAAATAAATTTAAAGTATTTGATCATCATAAAACCCATTTATATGCACAAGATTTAGATTATGTAACAATAGATATTAATGAATGTGGTACAACTTTATTTTATAATTATTTAAAAACTAAATATAAATTTAAAAAAAGTGTAGATGAATATACAGAACATGTTAAAAATCTTGATATATGGCTATGGCAACAAAAAAATGATTTAATTGCTAAACAATTAGGTGATTTATTTGATATATATGGTAAAACTAGATATATTGATGAAATGTATATAAAACTAAAGAAAAATAAATTTAAATTAGGTAAATTTGAAAATAAAATATTAGAAATAGAACAAGATAAAATAGATAGATATATAACTAAAAAAGAAAAAGAAATGTATATTTTAGAATATGAAAATTTAAAAACAGGATTAGTATTTTGTGAAAGATATAAAAGTGAAATGGGTAATAAATTAGCCTCATTACATCCTGAATTAGATTTTATTACTATGGTTAATCTAGCGGGTGGTATTAGTTTTAGAACGGATAAAGATATAGATTTATCTATAATTGCTGAAAAACTTCATGGTGGAGGGCATAAAAAAGCTTGTGGAGCGCCTATTCCAAATGAAATGAAAGAAGAATTTATTAAAGAACTATTTAAAGGATGTGAAATACTTGAAAATAAAGAAAGTAATAACAGGTAGTTTAGAAGAAAATTGTTATATATTAATAAATAATAATGATTGCTTAGCAGTAGATCCAGGAGATGACATTTCTTTAATTATTGATGCAATTAAAGATTATAATTTACTTGGTATATTAATTACTCATCATCATTTTGATCATATTGGAGCTTTAGATGAATTATTAAAATATAAAGAAGTAGAAATATATGACTATAAATTAGAAGAAAAAGAATATAGTATAAATGATTTTAAATTCAAAATAATTAAAACACCAGGTCATACAAGTGATTCTATAACATTCTATTTTTATAATGAAAATACTATGTTTGTAGGAGATTTTGTATTTAAAGAAACTATTGGTAGAACAGATTTACCAACTGGTAATGATATAGAAATGGTAAGTAGTATTGAAAAAATAAAACAATATGATAAAAATACTGTATTATATCCAGGACATGGAGAAGAAACTACAATAGAACATGAAATAGAATATAATTATTATTTTAATCAATAGATAGTTTATACTATCTTTTTTTTAAATATGTGCTATAATTAAATTAATAATAGGAGTGATATAGTGAATAAAAAAGGATTTACATTAATTGAATTACTAGCAGTAATAGTAATACTAGCAATTATCGCATTAATTGCTGTACCAATCGTACTTAATATGATAAGTCAAGCAAGAAGGAGTGCAGCACGCTCTGCTGCATTAGGTTATATTGATGCGATAGAATATAATAATGGATTTGCTAATATTGAATCAGATGCAGAAATATCAAGTTATACTGCAGTAACAAGTGGTGATGTATCAACTATAACTTCTACATTAGGAAGTCATTTAAAAGGAAAAGCGCCAACATCAGGATCAGTAGTAATAGCTGCTAACGGAAAAGTAGAAAGTGCTACAGATTTATGTTTTAATGGATATGCAGTACAATATGATGGTAAAGACGCTACTGTCGAAGGAAGTTGTTCATCAAGTAGTAGTAATAATAATCAACAACAAAATATACCTAATCCAGTTTCATTTGGAACAGATTCATGGGAAACAATAGCAGCTAATACAACATCAAGCGTATATAAACCAGGAGATACAAAAACAATAACAATGGATATTGATAATAATGGTGAACCTGAAAATTATATAATTAGAATAGTAAATACATCTACACCTGCAGAATGTTCAACAACAAATTTTTCAAAAACATCATGTGGTTTTGTTATAGAATTTTTAGACATAATTTCAATGAAGAGGATGAATCCAAAAGGCAATTCTCTAGTAAATGGAAATTGGGTCAAAGGCGGATGGGAATATAGTGAACTTAGAAATTATTTAAATAATGAGTTTTATGATTTGATGCCTAGTGATTTAAAAAATAAAATTATTGAAACAAAAGTTTTTTCTGGACACGGTCCTGATGATAGTAATAACTTTGAAACAACAGATAAAATATATATAATGGATTTGAAAGAAATATATGGTGCAAGTGCTTTTGATCTAGGAAATAATATTCAAGCATTTGAAAGACAATTGGATTATTATGCTGAACAACAAGCACTTAATGGTAATAATAATGCTGCCATTAAAAAATATAATGGTTCTGCATCTACTTGGTGGCTTCGTTCCGCCACTACAAACAATAATACAAATTTTTCTACAGTTAGTTCAATTGGATTCCAAAATGCAGATTTTGCAAATAATGCTCATGGTGTAGTTATAGCATTCCGAATTGGAAATGCTCAATAATAGGAGAAATATTATGAATAATAAAAAAGGTTTTACACTAATTGAATTACTAGCAGTAATAGTAATACTAGCAATTATCGCACTAATCGCAGTACCAATAGTACTTAATATGATATCTCAAGCAAGAAGGAGTGCAGCTAGATCTGCCGCATTAGGTTATGTTGATGCGATAGAATATAATAATGGATTTGCCAATGCAGAAATGGAAGGATATACCTTAATAACAGGGACAAAAAATGTATCAGAGATAAATGTAAAAATGAAGGGTAAAAAACCAGATAGTGGAAGTGTTACAATAACTAATGATGGAAAAGTAGAAAGTGCAACATTATGTATAAATGGATATAATGTAAAATATACTGGTAAAGACGCTAAAGTAGAAGGTAAATGTTCATCAAATGATAATTCAAACAATAATCAACAAACACAAGTTGTATATTATACTTTTGGGTCAGAAAAAAAATCAGAACCAGATGAATCATGGCATAATTATGTAAAAGAAATACAAGTACCGCTTACAAAAGAAACAGATGAATATGAATTTGTTATTCAATCTGATGATGTTACAATGCATTCAAAAGATTATGGAATAACTTTTACAAGTTTAACTGATTGTCAAAGTGCGGTAACACAATATGGTTATGATGCAAATTCATGTGTTTTGTTAGTAGCAGCAGGATCAACATATATGGGAACATTAAGTGGCGAAGTTTGTATAAATAGTTCACTTGGACGAGAATGTTTTAGTAATAATTATGATGAAGCTTCAGAAAAAATAAAAGAATATTTTGGATTTAATGAAAATACTTGGACAAAAATAAACGAGAATAAATGGGTCAATTCTGATGAAACTTTAAGTTGCTATTTTGAAAGTAGAATTACTGAGTGTTCAACTTCTTCATTTTATGTAAATGCTAGTGATGATGAACTCAATAAATATACAGGTATAAAATATCCTTCGGATTACTTCTGGTGCTTTACTTCTAAAACAGCTGTAGGTTGCAACCCATAATTATTACTATTATATTTGCTTAAATAATTTAGTAATTAAAGAAACTATTTAGTTTCTTTTTATTTTGATAAATGGTATAATTTATATAGGTGATAATATGTTTGTTGATGTATTAGTAGAAATAAAAGCAAAAGCAATTGATCAAACTTTTACTTATAATGTACCTAGTAATTTAGAAAAAAATATAGAAGTAGGTAAAAGAGTATTGGTACCCTTTGGAAATCAAAAAATAGAAGGTTTTATCTTAAATATACATAATATAAAACCTGAATATAATACTAAAGATATAATTGATGTAATTGATGAAAAACCAATATTAAATGAAGAATTATTAAAATTAGGTAAATACATAAAAGATAAAACACTATGTAATTTAATTACTGCATATTCTTCTATGCTTCCTACTGCTTTAAAAGCTAAACATAAAATAAACATTAATAAAAAATATATCACTTATTTAAAATTAAATGATAATTATGAAGAATCATTAATAAAAAATGATAAACAAAAAGAAATAGTTAATTTATTAAAAAATAATGAAATAGAAAAAACAAAATTAAAAGATATATCATTATCAAGTATTAATACATTAATAAAAAATAATATTATTATAGAAGTAAAAAAAGAAGAATATCGATTAAAAGATGATGAAATGCTAAATGATAATAAACATGAATTAAATAATATACAAAAACAAGTAGTAAATGAAATAATTGATCCTAGTGAGATAAGACCATATTTATTACATGGAGTAACAGGTAGTGGTAAAACAGAAGTATATATGAATGTTATTGAACACTATATAAATAATAATAAAACAGCAATTGTTTTAGTACCAGAAATATCTCTAACTCCACAATTAGTATCAATATTTAAAGCAAGATTTGGTAAAAATGTCGCTATACTACATAGTGGTTTATCTAATGGTGAAAAATATGATGAATGGAGAAGAATAGAAGAAAAACAAGTATCTATTGTAATAGGGGCTAGAAGTGCCATTTTTGCTCCTTTAGATAATATTGGAGTAATAATTATCGATGAAGAACATTCAACTACATATAAACAAGAAAATAACCCTAGATATAGTGCTATAGATATCGCATTATTTAGAATGAAATATCATAATGCTAAATTAGTATTAGGTAGTGCTACTCCATCAATTGAATCATATACTAAAGCAAAATTAGGTAAATATAGATTACTTGAAATGAAGAATAGAATTAATAATAATTTACCTAAAGTAACCTTAATAGATATGAAAGATGAATATAAAAAAGGTAATAGAATAATATCTGAAGAACTAAAAACAAAAATGATTAATGCTATTAATAATAATTGTCAAGTAATGTTACTTTTAAATAGAAGAGGATATTCTACAATTACAACTTGTAAATCATGTGGTTTTGTACTTAAGTGTCCTAATTGTGATATACCACTTATTTATCATAAAAATTCAAATAATTCTAGATGTCATTATTGTGGATATGCTATTAAAAAAATAGATATTTGTCCTAATTGTAAAAGCAAGGATATTAATGATACTGGAATGGGTACTGAAAAATTAGAACAATATATTATAAATAATATACCTAATTCTAAAGTAATTAGAATGGATGTTGATACAACAAGTACTAAAGGTGCTCATAAAAAAATAATTAAAGATTTTGAAGATAACAAATATAATGTGTTAATTGGGACACAAATGATTGCTAAAGGATTAGATTTTCCAAATGTATCAGTAGTTGGAGTAATAAATGCTGATCAAACATTAAATATTCCAGATTTTAGAAGTAGTGAAAGAACATTTGAATTATTAACTCAAGTAGCAGGAAGAGCCGGAAGAGCAAAAATATCTGGAGAGGTAATAATTCAAGGCTTTAATATAGATCATTATAGTATAGAATGTGCGTCACATCATGATTATGAAACATTTTATAATACAGAATTAAGTATTAGAAAAAAATTAAAATATAGTCCATATTACAATCTTTGTTTAATAAAAATAACTGGTAAAGAATTAAATGAATGTTTAACTATTGGTAATAAAATAGTTAATTATTTAAAAAGAAAAAATATGATAGATACAATTATTTTAGGACCAAGTGTATCATCTATTCCAAAAATTAACAATATTTATAATACTCAAATCATGATAAAATTTAAACATACTGAAATATTAAAAAAAGAATTAATATATATTAATGAAATATATAGAAAAAATAAAATTAAAGTTGAATGTGATATTAATCCAATAAGGGTGTGAAAAAATGAAAAATTTAAATTTTCTTAAAAATAATTTAATAGCTCATAGAGGTATGCATAATAATATAGATATACCAGAAAATTCTATTAAAGCATTTAAAGAAGCAATAAAAAATAAATACATTATAGAATTGGATATTCATCTACTTAAAGATAATACAATTGTTGTATTTCATGATGATAATCTAAAAAGAATGACAGGAATAAATAAAAATATAAAAGATTATACATATGAAGAATTAAAAAAAATAAGTTTATTAAATACTAAATATACAATACCAACTTTTAAGGAAGTTTTAGAACTTATAGATGGTCAGGTACCTGTAATAGTAGAATTTAAATATGATAGAAAAGCTGGATTATTAGAAAATGAAGCTGTTAAGTTACTTGATAATTATAAAGGATTATTTTGCGTTAAAAGTTTTAATCCAATGTCAGTTAGATGGTTTAAAAAACATCGTAAAAATTACATAAGAGGATTACTTGTAGATAATAAATGGACAAATAAAAAAGAAATTATATCATCAAGTATGATTTTAAGATTTATTTGTAAACCAGATTTTTTATCATGTAAGTATTCAATAATAGATAAAAGAAGAGTAAAGAAAATGTCAAAAAAAATACCTGTTTTAGGTTGGACAATAAAAAATAAAACCAATTATTTAAAATATAAAGATAAATTTTATAATATAATTTGTGAAAATTTTAAAGACTTTTTATAATAAAAAATTAATTCAAATCCTTGATAAAAACAGTCACTTATTATATAATTGTATATAGTATGTTAGGAGAGTAAAGATGGAAAAGAAGTTTAGACGTATTAGTTTGATATTTATAATTGGATGTTTTATTTTTTATGGGCTTAGATTTGTTTATTACTATATAAAATTTAATAAAAGTTCTAATAGTGGTAGTGGTAAAACAATAAGTAATGTTATTCAAAAAAATAATGAAATAACAACAAAAGGTGATGGACTTTATAATAATGATGGTGAATTAGTATTTAAAGGTACTAAGGTTAATAACTACTTAGAATATTCAAATATATTATGGAGAATAGTTAAAGTAGATAAAGATAACTCAATTGTATTAATTACTGATTCAGTAGTAAGTTCTCTTGCTTATGATAAATCAACAACTGATTTTACTAAATCAAATATTAATAGTTGGTTAAATGAATCTGAAGATAAAACAGGAATTTTTGAAACAAAACTAAATAATAGACATGATTATTTGGTACCAAATAATATTTGTTTAGATAATGTTAATGATTTAAATAAAATAACTTGTCGTAAAAAAGATCATTCAAAATATATAACTTTACTTAATGTTGCTGATTATTTAAATAGTAAAAATAAAGATAGTTTTATAAATAATAGTGATAATATGTGGCTAGTAAATAGTAAAGATAATTCTAAAGTATGGTATTTAAGTAATGGAAGTATAAGTAATGATACACCAAGTAGTATATATGGAATAAAACCAGTAATTACCCTTAAAAATTCTATAGATGTTGTAAGTGGTAATGGAACAAAAGAAAAACCATATAAAATTGAAAAAGAAACTAAAGAAATATCATTCAATAGTTATGTTAAATTAGAAACTGATTTATATAAAGTATATGATATCGAAAAAGATACTGTTAAACTTGTTTATGATGGTTTAATAGATGATCAACAAAATAGATATATAAATTATAATAGTACAGAATTTAATCCAAAATCTAATTATTCTGTTGCACAATATTTAAATTACACAATTTATAATAAATTAACATATAAAAACAATTTAATTGATTGTGACTATTATGTTGGAGATTATAACAATGATTATAAAGATGTATATAGTAAAAAAGTAACAACTAAATTAGGTGAATTATCAGCAGTTGATGTTAATACTGATAGTACTAATAAAAACTATTTCTTACTTAATAAACATAATAATGTAGTTATGGCAGTTAATGATGAAAATACATCAATAACTAATAAAGTAAAATATACAGTATGTATAAGTAAAACAAATAAATTTAAAGGAAATGGAACTGAAAAAAATCCATTTGAATTGGAGGTATAGTATGTTTAAAAAAAAATCAACATATTTAATATTATTAATTGATATTATTGCCTTTGCTTGCTTCTTTTTAGCATATGGACCATTTGGATATTTTCGTAATTTATTTGTAAATACAGCACTAAAAACAATGCATCATAAATATTTTGCATATGTATTATATAGTGAAAAAACAGTAGAACATATTAAAAATAGTAATTATTTTGTTAGAATTTCTGATTCAACAAATACTGATAGTATAGTTATTGATACAAAAGAAAAAACAAAGTACAAAAATGAATATGAAAAAGAA
>Ga0256405_10004139_pt1 | contig 27898 bp, 16 predicted proteins | sample RumenRJG_02DNA_FD_189096 | JGI IMG/M metagenome (GOLD analysis project Ga0256405, IMG submission 189096) | Bovine rumen microbial communities from Lethbridge, Alberta, Canada - RJG_02 | ecosystem: Host-associated > Mammals > Digestive system > Stomach > Rumen | place: Canada: Alberta... | reverse complement strand
TGGAGCTGACGCGTACTAATAGGTCGGTTGCTTATCCTCAGTATTCTTTAAGAATGCGGGCTTAAGCAGCGTCGAGATTTCACGCGAGTTTGATAAAAAAAGTTTTCTATTCAGTTTTGAAGGTATGGACAAACACCAAAAGGTGTGATATAATCCAATCTCAGTGATACGGTGAATATCACAAATGGCCTGGTAGTTCAGTTGGTTAGAACGCCGCCCTGTCACGGCGGAGGTCACGGGTTCGAGTCCCGTTCAGGTCGTTTATTTTATGCTCTGAATGAATCAGAGGGTAAAGTTAACCGGGGTCTTAGCTCAGCTGGGAGAGCACCTGCCTTACAAGCAGGGGGTCACAGGTTCGAGCCCTGTAGGCCCCACTCTTTTTCTAACCGGTTGGATTTGCCGATGTGGCTCAATTGGCAGAGCAGCTGATTTGTAATCAGCAGGTTATCGGTTCGAGTCCGATCATCGGCTTTTATAATTAATTTGGATGGGTTCCCGAGTGGCCAAAGGGGGCAGACTGTAAATCTGTTGTCAGTGACTTCGGTGGTTCGAATCCACCCCCATCCACTCAATCGTCAGAAGGATTTTATAGTTCAATATGGCGTCTATAATGACGCGGGGTGGAGCAGTCTGGAAGCTCGTCGGGCTCATAACCCGAAGGTCGGAGGTTCAAATCCTCCCCCCGCTACTATGCCCAGATAGCTCAGTTGGTAGAGCAGAGGACTGAAAATCCTCGTGTCGCTGGTTCGATTCCGGCTCTGGGCATGTTTTTTTGTCTCCTATGCAGAGAAATCCGCATAGGAGTTATTTTTTATCATGAAGCCCCCGGAAGGGCTCTAACCTGTTTTAGTTGCCAATAAGGCGCTTGTCGCATAAAATGAAATATTGAAGGAATAAAAGTACCTGTATATTAATTTCGATGATGTAACAGGAGATCCTGTATGAGTGATTCTTTGACAACAAATAATACAGATAATATAGATAATACTGAGCCACTGGCTGTGTCTCCGGACACGGACGGGAGCGTCACAACTAAGAAGGCCAAGAAGGAATTTCCTCCGGTGCGCCGAAACTGGTTTGCACGCTTTCTTTTGTGCTGCGTTTCGTTCTTTGCAGTTTTTGGGATTGTCAATTTCGTCTTTTTCAAACTGGGAATGGAACCCTTTGGTTCCAAGTCGGCTGCTATTGATGATGCGAAGATCCAGTATATCGATTTCTTTACATATTATGTAGATGTTCTGCACGGGACCCGGTCTCTGGCCTATGATTTCAGCAATATGCTTGGCGGAAGTTCGGTTGGTCTGTTCAGCTATTATCTGGCATCTCCGTTTAATCTTCTTTTGTATTTCTTTGGAAAAGAAGGCGTCTATAAGTTTTTTGATATTGCAGTTGCCCTGAAACTGGGGACGGCCGGTGCGACCTTCTGCTGGTATCTGCAGCGCCGTTTTGCCAACAGGATCCGTCCGGTATTTGTGCTCGCGCTTTCCATGGGCTACGGTCTGATGCAGTATATGGTCATGCAGAGCAGCAATATTATGTGGCTGGATGGAGCGTATATGCTTCCTCTGATCCTGCTGGGAGTGTATGAGGTGCTTCACAGAAAAACAATCTGGAGACTGGTACTCGCTGTAACCTTCTGTATTTTCTGCAACTGGTATATAGCGGGTGTCAGCTGCCTGTTCTCCGGGATCTGGTTTCTGTTTGAATACTTCTTCCGGGACGATTTTATGGCGGGCCTTAAGGTAAAAGGCACTGATTCCGCGGTCCGGAAATACAGCGGCGCAGGCAGGTATGCTTCGGGGACCACGATCGGAATCACTGATTTTGTGGTATCTTTCTGCCGGTATTGCTGGGGAATGGGAATTGGAGTCGCAATGAGTGCGATCCTGTTCCTTCCGACGATCAGTGCGCTTCGGCAGGGAAAAGGCCAGTATGAGAATATAGAATTTTCCATGGAGTTTACCGGTGACCTGCTGTCGGCTGTACGGGGTTATGTGATCGGAACCATGAGTTCCTACGGATATGCTGCTCTTTTTTGTGGTGGGATTGCCGTGTTCGGCTCGATCGCACTGTTGTTTTCCGGCTCCTGCAGGATCCGGCAGAAAATTGCCTATATTATCCTTTTGGGCGTCTGCTTCCTCATGCTGCAGTGGAAACCTGCTATGCTGGTTTTCTCACTTATGAAGAGAGCGGACAGTTACTGGTACAGATACAGTTATCTGATCGCCTTTGTTCTTCTTTTTGGTGCGGGAGCATATCTGAGCAGGGCGGAGGAGGACCGCTGGTCCAAAGTCTTCGTGGTCCTGCTTTCGCTGGCATATGCGGCGGGTGTCCTGAAACTGAACGGGATCCACGCAGGAGATATCACATCTCAGTTTTCCACCCTGCTGAAAGATCATACAGCGCTTGTTGCGACAGCGGGCGCATCCCTAGTCCTTGCCATCTTGACATTGCTGCTGATCGCCGTCAAGCCCAAGGAAGGAAAGGGGATCGTCAGCCTGCGGGGACTGGTACGGCTGGCGGCCGGAATCCTGCTTCTGGCGGTTACGGCAGCAGAACTCGGGGCAAATGCCTGGATGTTCTGGAAGAGCCACCTGGACGATTCGCAGGAGCTCTATATGGAGTACTCGAAGGGCATGCAGAGCCAGCTGTCACAGCTTAATGCTGTGGATGACGGCTATTACCGCATCGCCCAGGACAGAACGCGCTGGCATCAGGAGGATGACCTGACCGCTTACTTTAATGATTCGCTGGCCCAGAATTACTGGTCCAATGCGGCTTATACATCGAGTCCGGATAATGCACAGATCGACCTGATGTGGAAACTGGGATACCGGGATGAGGCAGGATGCATGCTGATCGTCCGCGACCCTGTAGTGGCTTCGGATTCATTCCTTGGAGTCAAATACTATCTGCAGAGTACGCCGATCCAGGGGCTGGAGCCCGTGGAGGGCGTGGAAGCATTTAATGGGCGAGCAGTCTACCGCAACCCTTATGCGCTCCCTATGGCATTTACCTATGACGGGGCAAAGCTTCCGACCATGCGCTATGACAGTACCTTTGCTTATCAGGAAGCTTTGTTTTCCACCCTCAGCGGCAAGCAGACAGAGCTGTACACGCCGCTTTCCTGGACCAGGGTAAACAAAGGGAATATGGCCTTTTTCAATGTCTACGTACCTGCAGGAAAATACCTTGCATACGGCAACCTTCTCTGGACCAATACCGGCAAAATGTCGGGACTGATGTCTGTCAACGGCACGGAGTCCTTTGGATACTGCCGGTGGCAGTCTCCTGCAGCATTCCTGATCAGGAGCCGTCTGGAGCAGGAGAAGTCAACTGCATCTCAAAGTCTGCAGGCAGCCGCGAAAGCAAAAGCAGAAGCAGAAGCGGAGACAGAGAAAGCTGCCGCTGCAGCAGGCGGCGACTCCGGGGATTTGGCGGAGGCAGCAGACGCGCCGGTTTTGAGTGAAGTGCAGCAGCAGAGAGCGGAGCTGGAAGCAGCAGCCGCAGCCTATGATCGGGAAGTGCTTGCTTCTGCCGATACCGCAAATAAGGAGGATGTCAGGACAGTGGTATTCCGCTCGGATGAGATGGCACCCTTCAGCGATTATCAGTTCTATGCGCTGAATCTTGACGCGCTGAAAGCAGCGGTGGATGATATCCGTGAAGGGGAAGTACCCCGCGAGAATCTGATGATCGAAAACGGTCATGTCACATGCAGCGTGGAAGGACGGCCGGGGCAGAGTGTCTGCCTGCTGGTACCTTACAATAAAGGATGGAAGACAACCCGAAACGGGGAGATCGTCAATCCGGAAGTGGTTGCGGGCACTATGATCACGGTTCCGCTGGTAGACGGCCGCAATGAGATCGAACTGAAATATGAGGTTCCTTATTTACGTGAAGGAATGTATATTTCTGCCGCAGTATTCGGAGTCTTTCTGATCGACTGCCTGTGCAGACTGATCGCCGGCAGAAAAAAAAGATCATAGTGGTCTGCCGGAACAGCAGGATGGAAAGGATCTTATGTTGGAATCCACTGACAAAACAAATGACAAAATCACTGACAAAACAACTGATAAAATGGCCGATAAAACAAATGAAGAGAATACTGCCGTGACAGAGCCGGGGACCGGGAACCGTCTGGTCCGCCTTCTGACCTCAGAGGGAATGCGCTACCTGTTTATCGGAGGATGTACAACGCTGGTCAATCTGGTGGTCTATACAATTCTCTGCAAGGTGGTGCACCTGAATGTCAACATCAGCAACATTATTTCGGTGGCAGTCTCGATCCTGTTTGCCTATGTCACCAACAAGCTGATCGTATTCCGCTCGCATTGCAGCAGTTTCGGCGAACTGGTGCTGGAGGCGGTACGGTTTATCGGCGCAAGACTTGCAACGATGGTCATCGAAGTGGGCGGTGTATTTGTACTATATGAGATCATTCATCAGGATGAGCTGGTCGCCAAGCTGGAGACCCAGGTACTGGTCGTGATCGGAAATTATTTTATCAGTCGTTTTATTGTGTTCCGCGACAGGAAGAAGTGACTGCAGACGGGCTGATCGGCTGTATTTGTCGATAACAGAAAACAGGCGGAAGAGGATTGAGCATGTATTTATCCGTAATTGTACCCTGCTTCAACGAAGAGGGAAATATCGATCTGTTTTATGATGAAACCGTAAAAGCGCTGGGGAAGGAACTGATGTCGGACACAGAGCTGATCTTTGTGAATGACGGCAGCAGGGACGCCACCATCACAAAGCTCCGGGCGCTCTGCGACCGGGCGGAGTACCGGGTGCGGGTAGTCAGCTTCTCGCGCAATTTCGGCAAGGAGGCAGCGCTGCTGGCTGGCCTGGAGGCTTCGACGGGAGACTTTACGTCCATCATCGATGCGGACCTTCAGCAGAAACCTTCCTATATAGTGGACATGCTGCAGATCCTCGATGAGCATCCGGAATATGACGCGGTTGCGGCTTATCAGCAGGAACGTAAGGAAGGCCGGATCCTCTCTCTCTTTAAAAAGACTTTTTACAAGGTGATCGACAGCCTGACGGATATAAAGATCATGCAGGCAGCAAGCGACTTCAGGGTTCTGCGCAGGCCGGTGGTGGATGCCATCCTTTCTCTTCCGGAAAAGTGCCGTTTTTCCAAGGGAATTTTTGCCTGGGTGGGGTTTGAGACCTATTATATGCCGTATGTCGTGGAGGAACGGGCAAGCGGCACGTCAAAGTGGAATTTCTGGAAACTGATGATGTATGCCTTCGACGGTATCATCGCATTCTCCAATAAGCCGCTGATCATGTCCTCGGTAACAGGCGCTGCTGTGTTCGGACTTTCGATCCTGTATCTGATCATCATCGTGATCAAGACAATACTCTGGGGAGACCCGGTTGCAGGATTTCCGACACTCGCATGTCTGATCCTGATGCTGTCGGGGGTACAGCTTCTGGGAATCGGGATCCTGGGACAGTATCTGGCCAAGAATTATACAGAGAGCAAGGGCCGGCCTGTCTATGTGGTGAAAGAAGAGCTGGACAACGGCGCCGACAGGAAACCTCACTGAAAGACAATTCTGTACGGAAATACAACTCTGTACGGAAAGAAAAAAAGACAAAAAAGATAAAAGAGAAAAGAGAAAAGCTCCGGAGGCTGCCGCTGGATCATCGTGATCGGGCCGGCAGCTGCCGGAGCTTTTTGGCTCGGTTTATAAAGCGTTAAAAAGCGTTAAAAAACGTTAAAAAGCGTAAAAAACGTAAAATGTGTTATAAAGCGTTATGAAGAGTTATGAAGCCTTATGAGGCGGCACCCAGGCTGCGGACCATACGGGAGACCAGACGGGCGCAGTTTTCGGCGGCCTGGTGCTCGAAGGTCTCATAAGAGACATCCGCCTCTTCATCGGCCTTGTCGGAGATGGCCCGCAGGACGACAAAGGGGATCTTATTGAGATAGGCGGTATGGGCAATGGCGGCTCCTTCCATTTCCGTGCAGAGTGCATGGAAGGTGTCCACAAGCCGGTGCTTCTGCTCTGCCGTGCAGATGAACTGGTCGCCGCTCACAATGCGGCCCTCGTAGATGCCGATTCCGGGGACTGCTTCTTTGCAGGCTGAAATGGCGGCAGCGCGCATCTCGGGAGAAGCAGGGAAATTTTTGAGTCCCCCGGGGGTGCCCATCTGCGGGATGACACCGGGCTCATAGCCAAAGACTGTGACATCCATGTCGTGATACATGGCATCTTCGGATACCACGATGTCACCGATATTGATGTTGTGGTCAAGAGAACCGGCGATGCCGGTGTTGATCAGATGTGTGACCTCAAAGCAGTTGATCAGAATCTGGGCACAGATGGCTGCGTTGACCTTGCCGACTCCGCTTTTTACGATGACAACGTCGGTATTGCCGAGACGGCCGACATGAAATACCATGCCTGCTTTTTCCACGGTCTCGGAAGAAGTCATCTCTTCCTCGGTGAGTTTCCTGATTTCAAGATCCATGGCGCCGATAATGCCGATTTTCATAGTGATATAATTCTCCAATCCGGAGCGTCTTGTGTGACAGGGTAACGGGGGATCCGCATTTCAAAGGTTTTCATATATGGACCCTGATATTGGCGATTTCCCGTCTGCGATCAGTGCTGTTTGTGGCGCTCCTGCACAGACAGCTGTGTGAAAAAAATTCCATCGCTTTGAGTATACCACATTGTAACAAGGGAGCTGAACTCTAAATTAGGAGCCGCACACGGGCTGTACACGGGTGTGACCATAAACCTTGTGTGTTTTTTGAGCGAAAACCTTGTTTCTGTGGTAAAATCATAACGACTATGTCTTTTGAGAAATGCACTGGTTTTCCTTCTGTCAACGGTAGAAATATTTCCGGGATCAGAGGAGCAGCGCATCCTGAAAGGATTTTTGCGGAGGAATATATGGGCTTCTTGAAAAGGGAAAAGCTGCAGGAAAACAGGCGCGGCCTGGATGGAGCAGAGAAGAATCTCGGCTGGAAAGAGTATCTGCTTTATTATATTGCTTACACTGTTCTGTTTGCTGTCACGGCGGCGACGATCTTTGTTTGGTTCTATCTGAAAAAAAGACGTTTTGTCTGGCAGACAGACGGGATCAGTCAGCACTATTACGGACTTTTATATTTCTCCCGGTGGGGAAAAGAGATCCTGCGCAATTTCCGGGAGACGGGCGTATGGCATCTTCCCACTTTTTCACTGCGGATGGGGTACGGCGGAGATCTGTATACGACACTGGCATATTATGTGCTTGGCGATCCCTTCAGCCTGCCGTCGGTTTTCGTGCCGGAGGAAAAGCTCCTTCTTTTCCATGACCTGATGCTGCTGGTCCGCTTCTGGCTGGCGGGGATCACTTTCAGCGCATACAACTTTTATATGGGCAGAAAGAACCGGATCGGAGTGCTCATCGGTGCGCTCATATATATTTTCAACGGCTTTACCATGTCGGGAATGCGGCATCATTACTTCCTGAATCCCTTTGTCTTTTTCCCGCTTCTGCTGATCGGATGTGAGTGGTATTTGCGGAAAAAGAAACCGTGGCTTTTCCTGGTGATGGTTTTTGTCACGGCCGTGAGCAATTTCTATTTCTTCTATATGCTGGTGATCATGACTGCCCTGTATGTGATCTGGCGCTCTGTCAGAATACACGGCCTTCGCCATTTCGGGGCTGTGATCCTGGACGGAGTTTCCTTCCTGTGGTACGGCCTGATCGGGACACTTCTGTCTTCATTTTTGCTGCTGCCTGTCATTCTGCGTTTTTTGCAGGATCCCAGGACCGGGACGGAAAAACACAGCTATTACATGTGGCCGGTATGGTTTTACCGGAACTTTATTGACAGTTTTGTGGCAAACGGGACATCGGCCCTGTCGGAATCCTGGACATATATGGGATTCGGCGCGGCAGCTCTGCTTTGTGTTTTCTTCCTTTTTACACAGAAAAGAAAGCATTTTGACCAAAAGGCCGCCTTTGTCGTTCTGACAGTCTTTCTCCTGACACCGGCAGTGGGATATGTGATGAACGGGTTTTCTTATCCCGCGAACCGGTGGATGTGGGCTTACGCGCTGCTGGTTGGCACGATCACAGCGACGGCGGTTCCGGAGATCGTAGAGGCAGGTTCGAAAAAGCTGCTGGCAGTCCTTCTGCTTCTGACAGCTGCGGTCGGCGTCTGTGTCGGCTGGGAATATACGTTTTCAAGGGCAAGTGCGCAGGCGGTCATCATCAGTCTGCTGGGTCTGGCGGCAATACTTCTGGGCCGTACCATGCTTCTGGAAAAAGAACGGGCCCTTATGCTGTCCGGAGTCCTGCCTGAGGAGGGAAAGGGACCGGAAGAAAGCGAAGCGGGCGATTCCGGAATCCCGGCAGGGAACATCGAGGTAAAGACCGCTGCATGGAGTCCGGCCGCGGCACAGGCGGACCGGAGAAAACGATCGGTAGGTCTGCAGGCAGTACTGCTGCTTTGTGCTGTTCTTTCTGTTGCGTCTGAAGCCTATTTTAATTTTGCGCCGGATAAAGCGGCCAAGACCGGAGAATATCTCTCGCGGGCACAGATCGACATGTCAATGACAAGGGATGCGAAAGCAGCCGCGGATCTGATCGACGGACAGCTTCTGCAGACAGAGGCGGATGAAGACGGAAAGGTTCCTTTTTACAGATATACGACCTACAATCCGGAAAATAACGCCTCCCTTTTATACGGGGTATCCAATACCCAGTATTACTGGAGCCTTTCGAATCCGGAGGCGGCACAGTTTATGAATGAAACCGGGCAGCTCAACCGGATGGTCCACCAGTATGATACGCTGGACGACAGGACTATGCTGAATGAGATTGCGGGGATCCGTTATTTCCTTGGAAGCGACGCCGAAGGTATCCCTTATGGCTATCAGAAGAAAGAAGGGCTGTCCTACAGCAATCAGGACTTATGGCCTGAGAATACAGGTCTGGACCGGTATGCCTGCGAAGTCTACGAAAACCAGTACGCGCTTCCCTTCGGGTTTACCTCTGACAAGTGGATCAGCAGGGAAGAATATGACGCGATGGATATTCCGCAGCGTCAGCAGGCTCTTATGCAGGGGATCCTTTTGGAGTCGGATCCCGGAGAGGGATTTACACAGATCACCAGCACTGTGAAAAAGGAAGAGACCGCAGGAGCCGGAACGGCGGGCGATACTGCCGGGAACACTCTTGCCTTCACGGATGTGCGCATCCCGGTGCAGATCGAGTACGAGGGGGAAACGATCCCTGTTGAGAGCGGAAAGGAATTCTCCCTGGAAGTTGCTGAAGAAGGCAAAACGATGACGGTACGTTTTGCCGGAATGAATGCGTGTGAAACCGGCTTGTATATCCGCGGACTGCGGTACACTCCGCCCGCGGGCAAAAAGGGTGCGACTAAAGTGGAACTGCCTGTGACCGGGTATTCGGGGGACCGGATCGCTGCATCCAAGATCCTGGGGCATGCGGAACAGACGGATCCCTGGACGACGGGCCGCAGAGACTATCTGGTCAATATGCGCTATTGGGATCAGGCGGTGGATCATGTTGTGATCACATTCCCCGAGAAGGGAACCTATTCCTTTGCATCTGTTGAGGCGGTGTGCCAGCCTATGACAAACTATGCGCAGCAGGCCGGGGTCCTGCGGGCATCAGCGCTGACAGATCTGGATATTCACGAGACAGAAAGCAGCTATGCGACTGATCGGATCACGGGTCATATAGAACTGCAGACACCGCAGATCCTCTGTCTGCAGATTCCCTGTACGGCGGGGTGGTCGGTTTATGTGGACGGGACACGAACTTCACTTTTGAAGGCAGATACTATGTTCAGCGCCGTGCTGCTGCCTGCCGGAAGTCATGACATTGAACTGCGCTATCAGACGCCGGGACTGCGGCTGGGAGCCGCGCTCTCTCTGGGGACATTGCTGGTCTTCATTCTGTTCTGCCTGATCTACACGATTGTATCGGCAGTGCTGCGCGGCCGCGAGAAACGGCTGGAGGCAATTCCGGCAGGAACCTATACATCTGTGCTGGCCGAAGGCGATGGTGCAGGAACCATTCCGTCTGTGTCCGCCGGGGACGATCCGGCAGGAACCGGAGCGGCGGAGGGACACTCTGACAAAACTATATCCGCAGAGGAGAAGGAGAACCCTGACAGCGGACAAAACGGCATCCTGCACAATGACATCAGACAGAATGCAGAGATGTCTGAAAATACGGAAGAAACTTAAAAACAGAACAGCCAAAAAGCTGACATGTTTGTACACAGAGGACCATGACCAGAAGAGAAACACAAAAAAATAAAACAGAGCAGAGACGATCATTTCTGCTTGTATATACAATTGCATTTGCGCTTACCTGCGCGCTGGTCTTCCGCTTTTTCCCGGCGGCAGGAAAACGCATGGTATGGAAGGGCGACGGTCTCTCTCAGCATTATGTGGCACTCTGCTATTATGCCAGATGGGGAAGAGCGGTCTTAAGGAGTATCCTGCAGGGGAACCCTTCCTTTCCCACCTTCAACCTGCATATGGGGTACGGGGCAGACCTGTTTACGACCCTGCAGTACTATGTGATCGGAGATCCGTTTAGCCTGCCGGCTGTCTTTGTGCCGCAGAAGCATATGCTCTTTTTTCATGACGCTATGATCCTGCTGCGCCTGTATTTTGCAGGGATCTGCTTTGACGGGTACTGCCGCGAGATGGGGCACCGGGCGCCGGCGCCAAACCTGTGCGGCACACTGATCTATGTATTTTGCAGTTTTGCGCTGTTTGGCATGCGCCACCCTTATTTTCTGAACGCAATGATCTGGTTCCCGCTTCTTCTCATCGGAGCGGAGCATATTTTCAGGGGCCGGAAGGGCGGCCTGTTTACAGCTGCGGTCTTTTTGTCCTGCATCAGCAACTTCTACTTCTTTTACATGCTGGTGATCATGACCATCCTCTATGTTGTGTGGCGCGCGCTTCGGATCTGCCTCTTTCCTGCCTTTTCTGCAGATACGGGAGCGGCGATGAAGCAGATACTGTCGTTCGCGCTGCAGTTCCTCGGACGGGCAGTTCTGGGAACCGCTCTGGGCGCCGTATTTATGCTGCCGATCCTGCTGCGTTTCGTGCAGGATCCGAGAGCTTCGGAAGGCGTGGCATATGGTCTGCTGTATGCGGCGGATTTCTACAGGCAGATCCCGGAATCCTTTGTTGGCTTCGGAACGACACTTGTACTGGACAACTGGACCTGTCTGGGGCTGGGAGGCATGGGCCTTCTGGGGGTCCTGCTCTTATTTGTCGGTACGGGAAGAGACAGCAGAAAGGGTATAGACAACAGAAAGGATAAAGCGGGCAGAAGGAAAAAAACAGGCAGACCGGGCGAGGGGCGTTTTTCCGGACATATGGATCTGAAGATTGCCTTTATCGGAATGGCATTCATGACCCTGGTTCCTGCCGCAGGGGCAGCCCTCAACGGATTCACGTATCCGGCCAACCGCTGGATCTGGGCCTTTTGTATGCTGACAGCCTATATTGCGGTCGTCATGCTCCCCTGCCTTCACAGGATCACAGCAGGCAGAATGGCTCTTGTCCTGCTCTTTATGTCGGTATACGCTGTGGTCTGTGCCCTCATGGGTGCGGACAGGAGCGTGATAGGGGAGATCATCCTTGCGGCCGCTGCAGCAGCTTTTGTGTGGCTGGCAGGGGAGTTCCGCGGAAGGCACCCGGAGATTTCAGGGGGCGCAGTATCCCTGTTCTGTGCTGTCGTGCTGACCGTAACTGTCATTCTGACAGCATCAGGCCACGGTATCGCCTGCTTTGAAAAGGGGGCATGTTCCAGTGAAGTGCAGCAATATCATTCCAGGCAGTATATAGAGGCGATGATGGCATCAGAAGCCGCAGGCATGAAGAGTCTTCTGGGGAATGATACCTTTTACAGATATTCGGGCAGGGATCTTGCCAACAACTTTGCTCTTTTGAACGATGTGTCCGATACACAGTATTACTGGAGCCTGTCCGACAGTGGGACGGAGCAGTTTTTTACCGAGACCGGACAGTACAACGGCATGGTGCATATGTTTGACAATCTGGACAACCGCACAATGCTGGATGAGATCGCGGGCGTGACCTATTATAAGCGCGGTGACGGATCGCTTCTGCCTTTCGGCTATGAGAAGATGGAAGGCCTGCATTATGACAACCGCGAATTGTTCGGAGAAGCGGAGGAATCCCTTCCGGTCTTCGCATTTTCCGTATATAAAAATACCTGTGCGCTTCCGTTGGGATTTACATCCGACCGGTATCTGACCAGAAAGACTTATGACGCGCTCACGATTCCGCAGCGCCAGGAGGCGCTGATGCAGGGAATCCTTCTGGAAGACGGGGATCTGCAGACAGTGACTTCGCAGAAGACATCGTCGGATTCGGGAATCAGCGAGGCAGAGATCAGCTTTACAGAGGAAGAAATTCCCTTTGCCGTCAGAACAGAGGAGGGACTTGATATCACCGGGAAGGAAGACGGCAGCTTTGTAGTGACCGTCAGTGACACCGAGGCAGCGCTTCATCTGGGGGCAGAGGAAGAAGGAGCTCTTTCACAGGGAGAGATCAGCCTGCTCCTGACAGGGATGGAATATGCTGCCCCGGAAAAAGGCAGTGAACAAAAAGGCGGCGAACAGGCCAAAGAGCCGGTCTACGGTATTTCGGAGCCTGTGACCGTCCGTGTTACGGCGGACCGCAGCGACCATGTTGTCTCTGACAAGAAGGTGGAGTATACACTTCCGGACAATCCATGGAAGACGGGCAGATCGGACTTTATGTGCTGCTGCGGTTATACGGATGAACCCCTGACCGAACTGCGGATGAAGTTTTCCCGCAGGGGTGTCTATACTTTCCGCGGCCTGACAATAATCCGCCAGCCTATGGAAAAATATCCGGAGATGGCACAAAAGCTGGGGCAGTATGTGCTGGAAGACCTTGACCTGCATGAGCTCGCGGGAAGCGGCGCTACAAACAGGATCAGCGGCAGACTGACCGTTCCGGACAGCAGACTTTTGTGCATTCAGATTCCCTGCTGCAGAGGTATGCAGGCATATGTGGACGGAAAAAAGACGCCGCTGCTGCAGGCAGATACCATGTTCTGCGCGGTGAAGGTAGATGAGGGGACACACGAGATCGAGTTGCGCTACAGAACGCCCGGAATGGCGGCAGGAGCCTGTATTTCCATAGCGGCACTTCTGATCATCATTGCGCAGGAGGCAGCCGGGCGGCTGCGAAAGAAGGAGCTCCGAAAAAAGAAGAGACTGTGAATCGAAGCATTGAGAGTTATCCCGATTCATTTGAAAAACATACGATGAGGAAAAGGGACTGAAAATGGGTGATTTGATCAGTATTATCGTACCCTGCTATAACGAAGAGGAGTCGCTGCGGCTGTTCCATCAGGCAGTCAGGAAGACGGAGAAGGAGATGCCGGACTGCCGCTTTGAAATCCTTTTGATCAATGATGGTTCGAAGGACAAAACGGTGGAAGTCATGCGGGAGCTGGCGAAGGAGGATCCGGATGTCAGCTATTTCAGCCTCTCCAGAAATTTCGGCAAAGAGGCCGCAATGTTTGCGGGCTTCTGCAATGCGAAGGGGGATTACGCGGCAGTGATGGATGCAGATCTGCAGGATCCGCCGGATCTGCTGCCTGAGATGTACAGGATCCTGAAATCCGGTGAGTATGACAGTGTTGCCGCGCGGCGTGTCAGCAGAGCAGGCGAACCGCCTATCCGCAGCTGGTTTGCAAGGCGTTTTTACAGCCTGATCAACAAGATCTCAGAGGCGGATATTGTGGACGGTGCCCGCGACTTCCGGCTGATGAAGAGGGAGATGGTGGACGCGATCCTGGCAATGAGCGAATCCAACCGCTTTTCCAAGGGCATCTTCGGATGGATCGGATTCAGGACTTACTGGATGCCTTACAAGAATGTGGAGCGCGTCGCGGGAGAGACCAAGTGGAGTTTCTGGGGGCTTTTGGGATATGCGATCGACGGAATCGTGAACTTCTCCCATGTGCCGCTGGATATTGCCTCCTGGTTTGGAATCCTGATGACGGGTATATCCTTTCTGGCCATCCTGTTTATCATTGTGCGAAAGCTCCTGTTCGGCGACCCGGTCGCAGGCTGGGCTTCCACTGCCTGTATTATCACTTTCATCGGCGGTATACAGTTGCTGTGTCTGGGAATCATGGGCAAATATCTGGCGACCGTCTATCAGGAGGTCAAAAAGCGCCCGCACTTTATCATCAGTGAGACAAACCGTGACAATGCAAAAAAGATCGGGTGAGATCGCAGACGTGCTTTCTGACCTTACCAGTCACACCTGCACCAGCCTCGAGTGTTTTCGCGCGCCCCGTGCGGGAAAATCCCGGGCCTCTGACACAGAATATACTCCGATGCACATTTGGAAATAAAACCGGAAAAGAGTAACATATGACTTTTCGAAAAAGAATGGTGGTCATGTTCGCCACGGTCATTGTGGTACCCATGCTTTTGTTCTCTCTGGCATTTGTATCGCTGGGGAACTATCTGATCGGCGAAAAGGGAGAACTGAGCGGATACACGTCTATCGTGGGCAACTATGATACTTTTGATTTTGACGCTGTACAGGCGTTTCAGATGGCGGAACAGAATCCGGATCAGCTGCAGGATGTAGAGTTCCTGCAGGAAATTGCCGACAAGATCCATGATATGAATGTATATCTGGTCGTCCGACGGGGGGAAGAACTGTATTATGCCAGTAATGAAACGCTGGCAGCGGCAGACCTCAGCTACCTGCCGGCCTGGGAGGGAGAGCAGCGAGGAGAAGATTCGGGTCAGGACGGGACCCTGCAGGGCAATGCCGCGGCGTATGAACACCGGCAGACATATGCCGAATCTGCCGCGGTTCTTACGGGACAGCCGGGAGCCGGGGAAGAGAAAAAAAACGGTCTTTCCGATACTGTACAGGCCAATGCGGCGGGTACGCAGCAGCAGAATCAGATGATCCAGGCGGGAAAACGAAGCCTCCTGGTACGCCAGCTTGACTTCTCTTTTCCCGACGGCGCGCAGGGAAGCCTGTTTATCGTCATGCGGATCATGGGGCTGATCTCCGGCAAATTTCTGAGCGGCCTTTTTGTATCCATGCTGACCATCCTCGTTTTTACGGCTTTTTTGCTGACCAGGTGGCTGGAGAGCAGTATTTTTACCCCCATCAGTGCCATCAATATCGCCATGAACAACATCAGGGACGGCAACTTCACATATACCCTGTCTACGGGAGAGGAAGGCGAGATCGGCGATCTCTACCGCAACTATGAGGATATGCGTCTTCGCCTGAAGGAATCTGCGGATGAGAAGCTGGAAAGAGAAAAACAGAACCGTGAGCTGATCAGCAATATTTCCCATGATCTCAAGACGCCCATCACATCCATCAAGGGATATGTGGAGGGCCTGATCGACGGTGTCGCAAACACACCGGAAAAGCAGGAAAAATATATACGTACGATCTACAACAAGGCCAACGACATGGACCATCTGATCGACGAACTGACGCTGTATTCCCGTTTCGAGAGCGACCGCATCCCCTACAATTTCCACCGCCTGAATGTCGCCGATTACTTCGGTGACTGCGTCGAGGAAATTGGAATGGACATGGAGGCCAAGGGAATCGAGCTGAATTATACCAATCTTGTCTCGCCCCAGACCAAAATTATCGCCGATCCGGAGCAGATGAAACGGGTTATCAACAATATTGTGGGAAATAGTGTAAAATATATGGATAAAGAGAAGGGCCGGATCGACATCCGCATTCTCGATGAGCACGACAGCGTCCGCATAGAGATCGAGGACAACGGCAAGGGAATCGGCGCCAGGGATCTTCCCAATATTTTCGATCGTTTCTACCGCACCGACTCCTCACGCAATTCTTCGCAGGGAGGAAGCGGAATCGGCCTGTCGATCGTGCGAAAAATCATAGAAGACCACGGCGGATACATATGGGCGACCAGCCGGGAAGGGGAAGGTACCTGTATGCATTTCGTGATCCGTAAATATGTGGAACAGGAAGATGATACCGTCGAATCTTTGGATGAGACAGAAATCTGAATTGAGCGAACAGCGCTGTACAGGCGCGGGACGCGCGAAGCAGCACGCAGCGGAAGATGCTGCCCTTAAGGGCAGTCCGCATCCGGTGCGCAAGATTCGCGAGCGAGTCCTGGATCATACGTGTTTGTGAACGCGAAGCCATGTCCACAAGTATTACATCATAGTTGAGGAAAGAAAGTAAAAGACAGCGGTATTACTGAAAAAGGAGTACTAGATGAGCAGAATTTTGATCATTGAAGACGAAGAAGCAATCGCGGATCTGGAGAAAGACTATCTGGAACTTTCCGGATTTGAGGTGGAAATCGAGACAAGGGGGGACCGGGGACTGACGGCGGCTCTGCAGAAAGATTTTGACCTGATCGTGCTGGATCTGATGCTTCCCGGGATCGACGGATTTGACGTCTGCCGCAAGATCCGGGAGAAAAAGGACATTCCGATTCTGATGGTATCTGCCAAAAAGGACGATATTGACAAAATCCGGGGCCTGGGTCTCGGTGCGGATGACTATATGACCAAACCCTTCAGCCCCAGTGAGCTTGTGGCCAGAGTCAAGGCTCACATGGCGCGCTATCAGCGCCTGGTCGGCGCAGGCCAGAAGTCCAATGATGTTGTGGAGATCCGCGGACTTAAGATCGACAAGACTGCCCGCCGTGTATTTGTGGACGGGACGGAAAAGAATTTCACCACCAAGGAATTTGATCTGCTGACATTTCTTGCGGAGAACCCCAACCATGTCTTCAGCAAGGATGAACTCTTCCGCAGAATCTGGAATATGGACAGCGTCGGTGATATCGCTACGGTCACGGTCCATATCAAAAAAATACGTGAAAAAATCGAATTTGATACCTCCCACCCTCAGTATATCGAGACGATCTGGGGCGTGGGATACAGGTTCCGCGCATGAGCCGGAAAGCGGACCGGGACAAGAAGCAGGCGGGGTCCGTTCGCCTGGATAAGCTGCTGGCACAGGAGGGATTCGGCAGCAGAAGCGATCTGGGAAAAGCAATCCGCGGCGGCAGGGCCTGTGTAAACGGGACTCTTGTAAAAGATCCCGGGCTTCGGGTCTGCCCACAGGATGAGATCCTGTTTGACGGAAAGGCTGTCACGCAGCAGGCCTGTGTTTATTACATGCTCCATAAACCGTCCGGCGTCATCTCTGCTACGGAAGACAGCCGTGAGAGGACAGTACTGGACCTTTTGCGGAATCCCGTAGACAATCCCGCGGACGCTGTCTTTGCCGGCGTCTCTGAAGGAAATTCTGCCGGGCGCGATGCGCAGGCAGAAAAGACCGTCCGACAGGGATCTGATCAGGAGGGGCTGCATATGCAGCCTGTGCTCCGGCGCGGACTGTTTCCGGTGGGAAGACTGGATAAGGATACGGAGGGGCTTTTACTGATCACGGATGACGGACAGCTGGCCCACCGGCTGCTGGCGCCCGGAAAACATGTAGAGAAGACCTACTATGCCATTGTGAGCGGACTGGTGACCGAAGAAGATGTCCGGATGTTTGCGCAGGGGCTGAAAGTGGACGGGGAATTTACCGCCATGCCTGCGCGGCTCTGCAGGGATGTGACAGAAGACAGGAAACTGGCAGTCCTGCTTCCGGACGATCACTCTGTACTTTTTCCCACGGAGATCACACAATATTCGCAGATATTTGTTACTATTACAGAAGGCAAATATCATCAGATCAAGAGGATGTTTGCCGCCATAGGAAAGGAAGTACTGTATCTCAAGCGCCTTTCCATGGGATCATTGTATCTGGATCCGGCTCTTGCGCCGGGGCAGTTCCGCCCGCTGACCCGGGAGGAAATCGACATGCTCGTCACCCGGTCATAACCTGACCGGCTTGTGACCGGTAACGAATTGCTCTGCAGTTCCCTGTCGCTGTCTGGAGGATACCCGAATGCGAGGTTCTTTCGTTTATCATAAAAACACCAATACAAAGAGAATATTGAAACGAATCGTTCTTACGGCGGCCTCGGTCGTCATGTCTGTCTGCATTTTAAGTGCCTGCGGGCCTGAGCCGGGGCAGGACGGTGAGGAGGGGCAGATTTCCGCAGGAGAGATGTTTTCCGGTCCGGAAGCCGCACCCGGAGAAGAAGATGCGGCGGGCAGTGCAGGCGGTACAGAGAGTGCTGCCGAAAAGACAGACACGGAAAAAGAAGACACTGCCGGTCCCGGAAATACATCTGCAGGCGGAGCAGGAAGCACCGCTGGCTTCGGACCTGCCGGTGCAGGCACTGCTTCTTCGGCATCAGCTGCCGCATCAGCGGAACAGGACTTGTTTTCCCATCCGATTCAGGGAGAGATCACGCAAAGTGATCCGCAGACACTGGAAATGCTGCAGAGCTATCTCAATGAAGACAGCAGCTATGGATTTCTGCTTTCCTCGTATGATATTCCGGAGGAGATCGATCTGAATCAGGTCTTTTATTCGGGAGCAGGTTACGAGCAGAAAGAACTGACTAAAAAAGAAAAAGAACTCCTGCTGCAGCGGATCCCCCAGGATGAAATCAGCACTCCTGTAGTCAAGGTGACGGATGAACAGGTTGACACGCTGCTCAGGCAGAAGGCCGGGATCACCTATGACGAAGCGAAGAAATCCTTCAAAGAAGAGGACGGATGGGAGCATATAGGGCGGATGGAAGCCTGGTACGCCCTTCGGGGAGATAGCAACCGGATGTACGCTCAGTGCACGGATGCCTGGCAGCAGGGTGATCTGTATATTATCCATTACCGGCTGACCGCACAGCCGCCTGCATCATCCGCAGCAAAAGCAGGTACAGCTGCCGCGGCTGAGACAGAAGCGGAGACTGGTGAGACCGCTGCCACAGCTGCCGCGGCAACTGCATCAGCGGAGACTGGTGCGACCGCGTCCACAGCTGCTACGGCAACTGCATCTGCGGAGACTGACGATACAGCAGCCGCAGCGACGGAGAAAGAAGAAACAAGGGGCACTGCCGGCGCGACGACTGCATCTGCAGAGACTGCTGCGACCGCGTCTACAGCTGCCACGGCAACTGCATCTGCAGAGACTGCCGATACAGCAGCCGCAGCCGCTGAGAAAGAGAAAAACAAAGAGGAAACACTGCAGAGCTCCGGGGAAGTACAGCAGGAAAACGCCATCTACCAGCCTGTCTATGAAGTACAGCTTCAGAAGACAGGGGGCGATTACAGATTCTGTTACAACATAGTCTGGACGCAGAAAGATCTGATTGAATCTCAGTCTTACAAAGCGGAGCTTAAGCCGGTGGGAGAGGTCTTTTTTGCCCCCTTGTATCCGGATACTGCGCAGAATGAGATGGCGGATGTGACGTTTGCTCTGGAGCAGAACCGGGCGGTTCTGGCCATTCTCACGCCGATGGAAGAGAATAATATACGTAAGGATCGTATTTTTACCGGTGTGGATGCCGTTGATTTTACGGATTATAATGAGGACGGCTTCACGGATATCCTGACAGTCTGCAGCTATACCGGGGTTTCGGAAGACGGAAAGAAAGACGGAACCATACGTGAGGCCAGGGTATATACAGGCAGGAAAGACGCAGTACCGGTCCTTGACCGGGAAAAAACAAGTGCAGTCAATCAGAATGTTGAGGTTTTGAACATCACAAATGTGATTGGATATCTGACCGGTAAAACAGACGGGAAGGCAAAAACCTACAGTTCATGGAAAGAAGCATTTGCGGATTATATCTCGGAAATCGACACAGAGGAATATGACGGGTTTGACCTGATCTATCTCAATGAGGACCGCACGCCGGAGCTTGTGCTTGTCGGGGCGACGACGGCGAAAGGCGCCACCATCGCTGTATATCGCAGCGGGACGGTAGAAGAGACCTGGCTCAACCGCCGTGATTTCCAGTATCTGGAGTATGAGAACCTTCTCTACAGTCCGTCCGGGGTGGAAAATCTGCACTACGACACGATCTACAGTATTGCCGGCGGAAGACTTGGGGTCTCGGTACAGGGATATTACGGAAACAGCAGCTTTGCCCGCGTACGGTTTGATGAGCAGGGAAAAGCGAGCTACGATTATTTCTGGGAAGGCGGACAGGTGTCGGAGAGCGGATATCGTGACGGAATCTCTTTTGTCTTTGACATGTCCAGGTCAAAGACCTGCGAGGGAGAACAGCTGATGACAGCGGGGGAACTTCTGGAAAAACTTAAAAATTGAAAAATCTGAAAGGAATGTTGTAATGAGGATCATCGATATTTTGAATGAGAAGGAAGTTACATTATCATTCGAGGTATTTCCGTCCAAGACAGAGGAAGGAATCCTGACTGTTGAACAGGCGACGGAGAAGATCGCAGCTCTCAGTCCGGATTTTATGAGTGTCACCTACGGCGCAGGCGGCGGGACAAGCAGGCATACGACCAGGATCGCCGCGGATCTGCAGCAGAAATACGGCACCAACGTCCTTGCACATCTGACCTGTGTCTCCTCCACAAAGGAGACGGTCCGGAATATGATCGAAACCTACAGGGAGCACGGGATCGAGAATATCATGGCTCTGCGGGGTGACATTCCGGCAGAAGGCAGAACCGTATTTGACTATAACCACGCATCCGAACTGATCTATGATATCAAGTCTGTCGATGACAAGCTGTGTATCGGAGGAGCCTGCTATCCGGAAGGCCACGTAGAATGCGAGCGCCAGTCGGAGGATATCCGTCATCTCAAAGAGAAAGTAGACGCCGGCTGTGACTTCCTGACGACCCAGATGTTTTTTGACAATTCCACGATGTACAGCTTCCTGTACAGGATCCGCGAGGCGGGCATTGAGGTGCCTGTGGTCGCAGGAATCATGCCGATCACCAGCCCCGCACAGGTAAAGCGAAGCGTTGCGCTCTCCGGTGCGACGATCCCGCAGCGTTTCAAGACCATGGTTGACCGTTTCGGCGATGATCCATTGAGTATGAAACAGGCGGGGGTCGTTTATGCCGCGGAGCAGATTATTGACCTGATCGCCAACAACGTGGGTCATATCCATGTCTATACAATGAATAAGCCTGAGATTGCGGCAGGAATCCGCAACAGCCTGTCTGCGATCTGGGGTGTGACCACAGAAGAAACCGTGTGATGAAAACAGTGAGCCAGGCGGGCGCATACGTGTAGTTTCATCATACATTTATGCAGGCACCTGCACATGGCCGATTGTCTTTGCTTGAAACTATTTGCATCCGGGCGTGTCCGCACGTCCGGATACTTGTTTAGTGCGCCGGGCACTTTTGGACCGCTTCCGGAACGCGGCGCTTTATGCCTGTTTTTTGCGTTAAAGCGGAATCCGGGTGGCTGGAACGATGCGGGAGCGCGGAACGCGCAAAGCAGCGCGCAGTTTTCATCATCTATATTTGCGAGAACTTTCCCATGGCTACAGATATGATAAAAATAGATAATAAGGAGATCTACCGTTATCTCGGCTATCGCAGGGGCACACCGGAACCTGAAGTAGTCAGAGCAGTGGACAGCTGCGTGGAGGAACTCCGGCGTGAAGTGACACCTCGATATGTATATCGTCTGTATCCGGTGGAGAGCATCTTTACCGTGCCCGGGGCAGAAAATCCCGAAGCCGGCTTTGCCGGTCCGGAGAATATACGGAGGCAGGGACTATTATTGTCCGGGCGAAGGGAAGAAAAACAGATTCCCCTTCTGTGCATTGCAGGAATGGAGATCCGCAGCAGGAGCCTGTCGCGGAACCTGCGCGGGTGTGAAAATGTCTATCTGATGGCGGCTACACTGGGAATCGGGCCGGACCGGCTGATCGCCCGCGCCAGCGTCACACATATGAGCCGGGCGGTGATCCTGCAGGCGGCATCTGCAGCCATGATCGAAGCCTGGTGCGACGAGGTCAATCAGCGGATCATCAAAGAGGCAGCGGCGCAGGGACTTTACTGCAGGCCGCGCTTCTCGCCGGGCTATGGAGACTTTCGGCTGGAATACCAGCAGGATTTTGCGCAGATCCTGCGCATGCAGAAAGAAATCGGCGTCTCTTTGACGGAGAGTCTTCTCATGATGCCGTCCAAGTCGGTGACAGCCGTGATCGGCGTCACGGCCCAGAAGCAGGGCTGCGTCCTGCACGGCTGTGAGGTGTGTGAAAAATCATCAAACTGCGCGTTTTCCAGGAACGGAGATTGAAGAATGGCAGAAAGCATTAGAAAGCCTCTTTTAGAGCGTCTGGGAAAAGAATGGCTTTTTTTTGACGGCGGGACAGGAACGATCCTGCAGGAAAAAGGGCTCAAAGGAGGCGAATTGCCGGAACGGTGGAATCTGTCCCGGCCTGAAGACATCATCGATCTGCACTGCGGATATCTGCAGGCGGGATGTGATATTTTCAATACAAATACATTTGGCGCTAATGCCTTGAAGTTCCCGGAGCCCGGTGAGCTTCGCGGGATCGTCGAGGCGGCAGTGGAACTGGCAAAGGAAGCCAGGAGACGTGCCGACCGCGAGGATGCCTACATTGCGCTGGATATCGGGCCCACAGGACGTCTTCTGGAGCCCCTGGGAGATCTTCCTTTTGAACAGGCTGTGGAGCTTTTCGGGGAGGTCGTACGCATCGGTGCGGCTGCGGGAGCGGACCTGGTGCTGATCGAGACGATGAGCGACAGCTACGAGTCCAAGGCGGCTGTTCTGGCGGCAAAGGAGAACTGCAGCCTTCCGGTCCTGATCACCAATGTCTATGACAAAAGCGGAAAACTGCTGACAGGCGGTACAGTGGACTCTACAGTGGCTATGCTGGAGGGACTGCGGGTCGACGGACTCGGCGTCAACTGCGGTATGGGGCCCGAGCAGATGATCCCCATCGTAAAGAGGCTGACCGAGACTGCCTCGGTTCCTATCCTGGTCAATCCCAATGCGGGACTTCCAAGGTCGGAGAATGGCAGGACTGTGTACGATGTGGACCCCGACATGTTTGCGGCATGGATGAAAAAGATTGCCACCATGGGCGTACAGGCTGTGGGCGGCTGCTGCGGCACGACCCCGGAACACATCAGAAAGACCGTGCAGGCAGTCAGGGGAAATGCCGGTATTTCCTCTTACTCTGTCGCTATGGGCGTACAGGCCGCGGAAGAGGGACTTCCGTTTGTTCCGAATACGCGAAAGGGCCGGACAGTGGTCACGTCCTATTCCCGGGCTGTGGAAATCGGCAAAAAGCCTGTGATCATCGGGGAACGAATCAACCCCACCGGTAAAAAGAAGTTCAAGGCCGCTCTGCGTGAAAACAATATCGAATATATTCTGTCCGAAGGCCTCAATCAGGAGGACAGCGGGGCCCATATACTGGATGTCAATGTGGGCCTGCCGGAGATCAATGAGCCGGAAATGATGGCGACAGTGGTTTCAAGACTGCAGAGTATTCTGGCCCTTCCCCTGCAGATCGACACTTCGGATCCCGCCGCCATGGAACGGGGCATGCGCCTGTACAACGGCAAGCCCATGGTCAACTCCGTGAACGGAAAGAAGGAAAGCATCGAGGCCGTATTTCCGCTGGTCCGGAAATATGGAGGTGTGGTCGTGGGACTGGTCCTGGACGAGAGCGGCATTCCGGATACTGCGGAAGGCCGCATTGCGATCGCAAAGAAGATCTACGCCGCGGCAGACCGCTATGGAGTGCCCCGGGAGGATGTTGTGATCGACGGTCTGGCCATGACGATTTCCTCCGATACAAAGGGAGCCCTGACGACCCTGGAGACATTGCGGCGCGTCCGGGACGAACTGCACGGGCACACGATCCTGGGGGTGTCTAATATTTCCTTCGGCCTTCCGGAACGATCGATCATAAACGCGCATTTTCTGACCATGGCCATGCAGATGGGGCTTTCCTGCGCCATTATGAATCCCGGCAACGAGGACATGATGTGTGCCTACAGGGCCTTCCTGGCCCTCTCGGACATGGATCCCCAGTGTATGGGCTATATCAATGCCTACGCAAATGCACAGCGGACGACGGTGACCGCATGTGCCGGGGCTGCCGGTACTGCGGGCGGCATAGAGGCCGGCTCGCCGGCAGCAGCGGGGGAGAACGCCCAAATTGCGGCTGCGGCAGTAAAACAGGGGGCTGGTCCTGACAGAGACAAAATGTCCCTGGGTGACAGTATCCGCCGCGGTATGGCAGGAAGCGCCGCAGAGGCAGCGGGGGCGCTTCTTTCGGCAGGCATTCCTGCACTCAAGCTGATCAACGAAGAACTGATCCCGGCCCTGGACCTTGTCGGCAGGGGCTTTGAAAAGGGCACGATTTTCCTGCCCCAGCTTCTTATGAGCGCCGAAGCAGCCAAGGCGGCTTTTGAAGTGGTCAAAGAGACCATGCAGGACGACAGACGGGAGACAAAAGGAAAGGTCATTCTCGCGACCGTCAAGGGAGATATTCATGACATCGGCAAAAATATTGTCAAAGTCATGCTGGAAAACTATGGTTTTGAGATTTTGGATCTCGGAAAAGATGTACCCCCCGAGACAATTGTCGATACAGCTGTCCGGGAGCAGATCCGTCTTGTCGGTCTGAGTGCCCTGATGACAACTACGGTTGTCAGCATGGAGGATACGATCCGCCTGCTTCGTGAAAAGAAGCCGGACACGAAGGTCGTGGTCGGCGGAGCCGTCATGACACAGGAATACGCAGATTCCATCGGCGCCGACTGCTACGCGCCGGACGCCATGGCCACTGTTCACTACGCTGAGGAAGTTTTTGCATGAAGGTATGAGGCTTACTGAGGTATGGGAGCAGGAAGAACGGGTCGCCCTGCAAGGCCTCGTCCCCAAGCCCCGTCTCCCAAGCCCCCTCCCCCAAGCCCCGCCCCCAAAACATCAAAGAGAAACTGAAAGGAGGAAATAATGGCAACACTGAAGATCATCTGGCACGGACACAGCTGTTTTACATTGGAAGAAGACGGATATGCCATCGTATTGGATCCTTATGAAGACGGTGCCGTTCCCGGTTTCGGAAATCTGCGCCTTGGGGCGGATCAGGTGCTGTGCAGTCACGGGCACGCCGACCACAATGCGGTAAAGTGCGTGGAGATCCGCAAGGATGCCTCGTCGAAAAAGAACCCTTTCGGCATCACCGAGATTCATTCCTGGCACGATGATGCCGGTGGATCCAGGCGCGGCGAAAATGTGATCCGCATCTTTGATGACGGAGAATACAGGATTGCCCATATGGGTGATATCGGATGTTTTCCGACTCCGGAACAGAAGGAACAGCTCAAGGGGATCGATGTCATGCTGATGCCGGTCGGCGGCTTCTTTACCATGGAGCCTGAAGATGTACACACTCTTGTCGCGGAGCTGCAGCCCCGCATGCTGGTGCCCATGCACTATAAAGGAAAAGGCTTCGGATATGATGTGATCGCATCACTGGACAAATACACTGCGCTCTGCAATGATGTGATCCGGCTCGAAAAGAGCAGTCTGTCCCTGCCCGAAGATGACGCGAAAGGCACTGTCGTCCTGATGCCGCCCCTTGGGTAAGACGGGACAGGTCCCGACGGATAAACGGGATATGGAATATAAGATAGGCCATAAAACATAAAAAAGGAAATCTGATGCACAGGCTGATCGATCTGATCAGAAAATGCACAGATTTCTTTTTTTTGTTTTTTAAGGTTGGATTAAGGGAAGACTGTTACGATGAATAAAACAGCGAGCCAAGCGGCGGCAAATGCAATGCTCGCATGAGCATTTGCAGACATGTTTACGGGCTTGCCGCCCATGGTCACAAGTATAAAAAACAGCGAGCCAAGCGAATGCAAGCGTGTGCTTGCACAGACGCTTGCGCAGCCGCCCTGACGAGCGGCATGGCCGGAAAGAGTGGAGGATAAAAAATGAAGGCAGAAGAACTTAGAAGAAAATTTAAATTCGCGATCACAGGAGTGACAATGGCAGCAATGATCACATCAATGGCGGCCTGCAGCTCACAGACAACATCAGCAAGTGCTTCTTCCGAAACAAGCGTGGAGACCACGGCAGCAGAGGCAGAGGCCGAAAACGGGACAGAAGACACAGCGACGGGAGCCGGGAGCGGGACAGAAGGCACAGCGGCCGAAGCAGAAAGCGGGACAGAAGGCACAGCGGCCGAAGCAGAAAGCGATACATCTGTATCGGATACAGCAGCCGGGACAGAAGAAATAACAGCTAAAGCAGCCACGGCAGCTTCCGGAACCGTACAGCCCGGTCCCGCAAAGAATGAGATCGAGACCACGGAGACTTCCGAGAGCAGTGAGGACAGCAGCCACGCGATTACAGCGGACGGCGAAGAGATATCCGTCACCAATACAGCAGTTACCAAGACAGGTGACTCTGACCAGGGAGATGAGGCGGATTTCTACGGCGACAATGCGGCTGTCTTTGCGACAAACGGTGCGGCGCTCAGCCTTGACGAAATGGTCATTGAGACAGACGGGACACACGCAAACGCGGTTTTCAGCTATGGAGAAGGAACGACCGTGAATATCTCGAATTCCTATATCGAGACCAGCGGCAACTGCTCCGGAGGACTGATGACCACGGGCGGCGGCACTATGAATGCCGATAATCTGACAATTTCAACCAGCGGCAATTCCTCTGCGGCGATCCGTTCTGACCGTGGAGGCGGTACCGTAAATGTGACCGGCGGGACCTATACCACCAGCGGGACCGGCTCTCCCGTTATCTATTCCACTGCGGATATCACGGTCAGCGACGCGCAGATGGAATCGAGTGCGTCTCAGGGCATCGTTGTGGAAGGCAAAAATTCAGTGACACTCAACAATGTCTCGCTTACTGCCGACAACAATACCAAGAACAGTGACAAGTCGGATTACTATCAGGCTGTTATGATCTACCAGTCCATGTCCGGTGATGCAGATGAGGGTACTTCTTCTTTCACAATGAACGGAGGAAGCCTTACAAACGCCAACGGGGACGTATTTTTTGTCAATAATACTGCCACCACCATCGATTTGACAGATGCACAGATCATCAATAACGGAGACGGCGTTTTCCTCCGTGCGGAAGCGGCAGGCTGGGGAAGTGAAGGATCCAACGGCGGACATGTGAATATGACCGCGGCAGACCAGGAGATCAATGGGGATATGGTCGTGGATGAAGTCTCCGAACTGAATCTTTATCTCAAAGACGGCTCCGTCTTTACCGGAGCTGTCAACAGCGACGGTGCAGCGGGCGGCGTCTATGTGGAGATTGAGGAAGGCTCCAAATGGATCCTGACAGGCGACTCCTATATCACAAGCCTGACCTGCGGCGCGGATGCCATTGATCTGAACGGGTACACGCTCCATGTAGGAGACGAGACCTATGAAGCAGGCAGCGAATCTGTAGGAGAAGCCATTACCTTTACCGTTTCCTCCGGAAGCGGAAAGGGCAGCGGAGCTCCGGAAGGAAAGCCGGGTGAGGACGGCGGCCATGGCGGAGCCGGCCGGGATGGAAGCACGCCTCCTGAGAAGCCCAACGGCGGAAAGGAGTAATAGAGGGACGGTCCTTTTGTTTCTGTCCCCATGTTTCATCAAGTTTCGAGAAAACGAGAGAAAACGAGACGGTCCTTAGAAAACAAGGGACGGCCCTTTGGATTTCCATCTCCCTGCCTTGAAAGAACAAGGAGGCGGAAATAAAAGGACCGTCCCTATATTTCTATACCTATATTTCTACCTATATCCTATATTTCACCAAGTTTCAAGTTTACATGGTACATGGGGACAGAAACAAAAGGACCGTCCCCATGTATCAGATATCGAAGGTCTTGGTCGTACCGAATTTTGTGGTCTGTGTGACATTGTTGAGCTTGTAGCCGGCGT